>ENA-OPRU01001331-OPRU01001331.1-human-gut-metagenome-genome-assembly--contig:-NODE-1331-length-11471-cov-1.427032_pt1 | contig 11471 bp, 8 predicted proteins | sample MGYA00241897_ERZ501888 | MGnify/ENA primary metagenome ERZ501888 (study PRJEB25962, sample SAMEA2042398) | human gut metagenome | biome: human gut; feature: human-associated habitat; material: faeces... | reverse complement strand
TGGCTCTGCCCTTATCTCTTCCCTTATCCATTCCCCCTGCATCCTCCTTACCCATCCCATAGGAAAAACATACACAGTTAAAATCAACGCTTCCGTCTGCCACATCCATGACAGGCCGTTCCGGGTTGCGGATGCCCGGCTCTTCCTTAAATACCTCCTCAATTCTCCTTACGCTGGCAGCGCTCATGGTAATCATGACAAATATCATGGACAGCATCATAAGAGACATCATGATTGACATGATATAGCTGAACAGGGAGGTCAGCTCGCCGCTGCTCATAGTTCCAATGACGATAAACCTGGCCCCAAACCAGGATACGGCCAGTATACAGCCGTAAACCACCAGCATCATGGCCGGATTGTTAAATGCCAGGGTGCCTTCTGCCTTTACGAACAGGCGGCAGAGGTTTTCTGCTGCCCTGGTGAATTTTTGGTTCTCATAATCCTCCCGCACATAGGCCTTCACCACCCGGATGCCGGAAACATTTTCCTGGACCCCTGCATTCAGGTCGTCATATTTTGTGAAAACAACGTTGAATATCTTCCTGGCCGCCATCATGATGATTCCCAGTATACATGCCAAAAACAGAATGGCTCCCAGGAAAATCATGCTGAGCCGGGGGCTAATCATGAAGGACATGACCATGCTGCATACCAGCATGAGGGGCGCCCTGACAGCCACCCGGATGCACATTTGATATGCGTTCTGGATATTGGTTACATCCGTGGTCATACGGGTCACCAGACCTGCCGTGCTGAACTTATCAATGTTTGAAAAGGAAAAGTCCTGCACCTTGTCATAGACTCCCTTTCTCAGATTACAGGCCAGACCGGAGGATGCGCTGGCCGCGTACTTTCCTGCCATAGCCCCGGATATCAGGCTGATAAAAGCCATGACAATCATGACTCCTCCATAGGTATATACCTTTCTCATATTCCCTTCCTGGATTCCCTCATCAATAATCAGCGCTGTGATAAAGGGAAGCATGACCTCCATAATTACCTCCAGGGCGGTAAAGAGAGGGGTCAGAATGGAATCTTTTTTATATTGCTTAAGCTGTGCTAAAATCGTTCTCATATTCTGTCTCCTTATATAGTGTCTCCTTATTTTTTAGGTATTACAACTGACTGTGCCATTAGCCGGTAACGGTTCTGAGCACACGCAAAATAGTTAACTAGCTAATAATTAGCTCCCTATATTTATACCTCATATCCTGTTGAATGTGAAATTCAAATATGTTATAATCTATAAAAATATTTTATTGTTTACTATTAGTATTGTTTTTAGAGTCAATCGAACAAAAGAACATTAACAAAGATTGAAAAGAAACAGCAACAGAAATTCAAAGAAAATTCAGGAGGCGATTCCTATGAATACAGTGCAGTTAGAATGTTTTCTGGCCGTGGCGGAATATCTGAATTTTTCCAAGGCAGCTGATTTTTTAAAAATTACCCAGCCGGCTGTAAGCCATCAGATTACATCCCTGGAGGACGAGCTGGGGACCAGGCTCTTTGTGCGTACCAGTAAAAATGTAAGCCTGACTGAAGCCGGGCTCATGTTCATGGAAGATGCTTCCAGCATCTTAAAGATTGCGTTCGGCGCTAAAAACCGTCTGGGCATGGGAGGCAGTGACTTTCTGTTCCTGACCGTGGGGTGCCACAACCAGTCAGAGCTGGATCTTCTTCCCCCCGTCATACACAGGCTGGCAGGCCGTTTTCCCGCCCTTCACCCTTCTGTGAAACTGATTCCGTTTAAGTCCATGGCCAATCTTCTGGAGGAGGAGCGCATACACGTCATGTTCGGCTTCCAGCAGGATGAGCAGAAGAAACCCATTGGCTTATTCCATGAGCTGGCCCGGATACCGCTGGCCTGCGTGTGCAGTGCCGGACATCCCTACGCCGGGCGCACCTGCCTGAATGTGGATGAGCTGGAGGGGTCCATAGTCCTGGGTGAGCCCCACAGGCTGCCTGCCACCGTACTCCAGTCTCAAATCCGTGCTTCCTCCTCCTGCCATCCTTCGGAGCTTTTCTTTGTGGATACCTATGAAAGCATACTGGCTCTGGTAAGGGCAGGCCTTGGATACAGCCTTCTCCCCTTCTATCCGGGCAGTGATAAGAAAGGGCTCTGTTATATCCCGGTAACGGGAATACCTCCCCTTGCTTTTGGCTTGTATCATAAAGGAGTAAAGGGAAATACCATACTAAAAGAATTCATCCGGCTATTGGATGAGGAGGTGGCTGCCGGTGAATTCCGGGCATGACAACCCTGCATGTTTTTCAGCAGGACCCTGCCATGTTCTCCCTGAAAAACCGCAGAAGCCTCATCCTTTTCTGTACTCCACGGTCTGTCCCTTCATGGTGGACTTTGCCTCGTACAGGGCAATGTCCGCACATCTTACCAGTTCCTCAAATGTACAGAGTTCCCCTCCATACCAGGCAATGCCTGACGAAATCTGGATTTTCAGCTGTATTCCGTCAGGCAGAACGGCTGAGTGTTTATCCAGAATATCATAGAAATCCCTCAATTGTTTCCTGACGCCATTCCTGTCCTCATAGCCAAACAACAGAATGAAAAACTCGTCCCCGGAACGCCTGCCAACTATGGCATGGTCCTCCGGTATCCCTTTCATGCATACTGCGGTCTCTCTGATATAGATATCGCCGCTTTCATGGCCGTAGGTATCATTTACTGACTTAAGGCCATCTAAATCCAGCATAACCATTGCGGCGGTTCCCAGATTGACAGGGCCGTTTCCGCTCAGGCCCGGCATTTCTCCTGTCTGTCCCGGCATTTCTCCCGCCTGTTCCAGTATGGCCTCTGCCTCCCGCTGGAAAGCTGCCCGGCTGTAAATCCTGGTCAGGCTGTCATGGTCCCTCTCATATTTAATTCTCTGTTTTTTCATCATATCCCCGGTCACATCCTCAATGATTCCCAGGGAATGGCCGTGGCGCAGAGACAGGGTAATCCGTACCCAGCGCTCTGTTTTTCCGCTGATTCTGTAGATTCCGTTTTCCTCCGGCACCGGACATCTTTGCATATCCGACAGCCTGGACAGAAATACCTTCTCATCCACATACAAATGATTCTCGTCCTCACATGGAAGTTCCATAAGGGGAAAGATCTGTTTTGTGACCTGTACTCCATATCCGCCGGGACTGTACTCAAAGGCACCGATATGAAGGCCCAGAAGGTCCATGATTTCAGACATCTTAAGTGTGTTGTCCAGCAGATTCTGATTGGATATCTCCACTGCCTGAGACAACAAATCCAATTCCTCTATCCCGGTCCTCTCCAGCCTGATTTTTCTGGTATAATCAAAATTCCTTACTTTGGCGGCCAGCTTTGCCACAGGTTCCGTGATTTTCCTGCTGATGAACCCGGCGGCCCCGGCACCCAGCAAAAGGGATACCATCAATGTCACTGCAAAAATCTTTATGATCCGGTGAAGAAAACCATACAGTGCATCCCCTCTCATTAATCCCAGAACCACCCAGTTCCCGCTGTCATATGGAACATTCTTTGTGCCGTATAAATCCAGGCTCTTAATACAGCCGTATATCTTTTCTCCTGTAAGGCTGGATACCTGACAGATAGAGTACGTTTCGTCCTCCTGCTTTATCCTGAGCAGCGGTTCATCCCCAAAAAGCCTGTTCTGGTACTCGCCCTTCTTGACCAGAATAAACAGCTCCTGCGGGTTCTCCTGCATTGCGGCAACCATGTACCCCGGTGAATCCTGGGCAGACAGCTCGTTGGCAGGCAGCAGCTTTCTTATATGCTCCAGGGATATCTCCACCCCAATCACACCGTGGACCTGGCCGACGCGGTCAAAGAGCGGAACGGTGTAGGTAATGACAGGCACATCCTCAGGTGTCATGTGGAAAGGCCGGCTCCAGTATCCCAGCTTTTCATAATCCCTGGACTGGCCGGCCGCCTGAAACGGCATATCAAAAAACTTCCTGTTTTCTTCATTCAATGACAGGCCGTAATGCCAAACGCTGTCCAGAGGAATCTGGTATCTCCTGGATACCTCCGCAGGTCCCATTACCTGGAACAAATCACTGTTGTCCGCGCTGTATGTCTCCGGGTCATAGTCCCTGAAATACAGAGCTGGCATGCTTTTTCCCTGCCCCGGTTCATCCAGTATCAGAAATGTGCCCGTGGTACCGCTGACATGCAGCATGGATATAAGGGTATCCGCAGAGCCAATCAGAAATGACTCCGCATCCATTTTTCCCTCCCCATAGCCGCTCTCAGACAATCGGTCGGACAATTCCTGTACATAGGGATGAATATTGGTCCACCGGTTGTCAATCTGGTCCTGAATGGAGCTGGCCCTGAGGGTCACAGTGGACGCAAATGACTGGTACGCCGTATCCCTGGTCTGCTTCAATATTCCGCCCGCTATCAGCATCCCCAGAACCAGCAGAGACTGAAGAATCACCAGCCCCGCAGTAAAGGCAGAGCATTTTGATGCTATGGACTGCTTTTGTTTCATATTCCTCATCAGCTCCCTAATAATTTAGCGGCATTATCCTGCCACCCTTCATACCATTCCTGGAAATGGGCCTCATCCGTGACCTGGGCCTGGGCCTCTTCCTTTGTCATGCCGGCCTTCATCTTATCCTCAGCCTCCAGACGGGCATTGTCCACAGAAGCCTCCATATATTCGCCGTAAAACTGTCTCATCTCATAGCTTCCCTCAAAGGGAGGATTGGAATAAAAGCGGTATTCAGAGAGCATTTTCAGGGTAGCCTCTGCGGACCCTCCTATCGTGGGATTATATTCCGGCGTACCGGAATAGGCTGCCATAGCCTTGGCATATCCCTGGTTCAGGGAACTGTTCTCCACCGGCAGATAACCGCTGTTCACCGCAAAATCCAGATTCTGCTCCTCCTGGGTCAGCCATTTCAGAAATACGGCCGATGCATACTCATGGGTACTGTCGCTTTGTGCAATAGAGAATCCAGCCCCCTGGACCATGGCGCACAAGTCCCCGTCGCGGAAACAGGGATATGGAAGAACACTGCTCTCAATCCGGTAGATTTCATTCTGATTCAGGGTCACTTCCTTTGGAAAATAAACCGCCCCTGCGCTGGAGCCTACATAAGCCAGTATATCCCCTGTCTTTTCATCATCAGAACGGAACTTGCCCAGATTTGCATAATAGCCCTTTACGTAGGGCACATACAGTTCATCCCACAAAATCCTGGCCAAGTCCTGGTCAAAGGAAAACGTCACCTGGCCGTCCTGCAGCTTATAAATATCATTTCCTGTCTGCACGGACGCAACAATGATGTAGTTGGCCAGGCTGTCAATGCCCAGAAATGCCTTTCCCCCCGACCACTCGTAATAGGCCTTGGCTGTCTCAGCCACCCCCTCCCAGGTAGAAAGACGGTCCAGCCGGACCCCTGTGTCCCCTGCAAACCTGTCCCAGTCCGTCTTATTCAGAAACAGATTTTCCGTAGAGCGCACAACAGGAAGAATTTTAAGCCCATAATTCCCGCCGAAGCTGCAGTCCTGAAGAAAATCCGCCCGGTATACCTTCAGCTCATCCTCGGAAAAATATTGATTCAGGTCCACAAGCTTGCCCAACACATCAATGCGGTAGGCATTTTCCGGATACGCTGCAAACAGATTGGGCATGGCGTCAGCTCCCAGCCTTCCGATGGCTGAATTGTAAGCCTCCTCCGCCAGCTGGTTTACATCTCCATAGCTGACACTGTCCACAATGATTCCCATTTCCATGCCCACTGTTTCATTGAATCTGGACACCAGATTGTCAAAGGCCTGTTTTGTCTGCCCGTTATAATAATTCCATACCGTAATCATAACCGGCTGTTTGGGATTCAGCTGATACCTGGCTTCCTCACTGCGTGAACAGCCGGCTGCCATCCCTACTAACAGGAATACCGCTGCCGCCCATGCCAGTATTCCTCCCTCTCTCTTTTTCATACAAATCCTCCCATTCCTGACAGACTCAGCTCACCGCGTCCCGTCCTTCCCCTGAATCAATCTTCACACTTTCCAGACTACCGTCATCCCGCTTTTCCACCCGAAGGACAAAGGGGAAGATATCATGCTTTGTGCAGAGCCAGAAATCCTCCTGAGGATAGATTTCCTGGGTATGAGGATTAAAGAAATGTTCGCCGCCGGCTGTCTTCAGGGACCGTATTTCCTCGTCTATAAGGCAGGGTCTGCCCTCCAGAAGACATTTGATATACCGGGCGCAAATCACATCCTCCCTTGCAGTCCTTTCTCCTCCGTTTCCCATGGCTACCAATGATACTGTCTCAGGCTGCCTTCCGCTGATATAATCGGCAACTGCCCTGGCATTCACCAGGCTTCCGGTCAGTATCTCCTCTGCGTGCATGGCATTTACGATTCCCTGTGTTCCCGCGCTTGTGGTATGTACGATTTTTTTCCCTGACAAGTCCGCGTTCCGGGTCTGGGACGGTGAATTTCCATAGTCAAAGCCCTCACACCTGCGGCCCCGGCGCTCTCCAATGAGAAGATATTCCGGATGTACCTGTTTCATATGCCTGGCCTCCTCCACGCTTCCGGCCGGGAATACGGCAGACGCTCCCCGGGCATACAGATAGCACTCCAGGGAAAAAGCCCGGAACACATCTATGATAACGGTTAATCCCTCTGCTTTCTTTGCTCCTTCAATCAATTCCAATATTCTGATTTCCATGCTGTTTTTCCGCCCTATTCTCTTGACCTGCTGTTTGTTTATTGTTTGTTTATTGTTTTTTCCATTATACAGCATCCCGGGGCTAATGCAAAGAAATAAAGTTGTGGAAATGGAACCGGGATTCCCGGCTGCCCTTCCGGAGCTCAGCCATCCCGCTCTCCAAAGACTCCTATGGTCTGTGAATCCGCTCCGGAAAATAGGAGTACAGGCATAAAAACGCCAGGAAAACCGCGCCTATAAACACTGCTGTATACCGGATGGTACTCTCCATATCCAGGACCCGGTCCTGTGCTGCCTGTACGGCCACGGTCCAGCCATAAGGTTCCAGACGTTCATACACCACATAGGTTCCGTCCTCAAAAAGGCTGCCCGTCTCCTGATTCATGGACGGGAGAAGGGACGCCATACTGTCCGCTGTTTTCCCGCTCCCGTCGGTATCAACACGGTAAATGCATGCTCCGCTATCATCCATAATATAAAAGGATGCGCCTAATCCCAAATCTATATCGGAAAGCGCGGACTGCAGCCTGCTTACATCCATGTCCATATAAAAATGGCCCAGACAGCTCCCTATGGTCTTTAAGGAGGTGATATCCTTATAACTGCGCCGGAAGGTAATGACCTGATTCCCGGAATCCTGAAAATAATCGTCCATATGGGCGGGCAGAACCGAAAAATCCCCTTCCTCATCCTCTTTCCCGGTCCAATACCGGAACGCGTCCTCATCCAGTACCTTATACGCGTTCCTGGTAGCATAATAAATCTGCCCTTTCCGGTCCTTAAAATAAACGCTGCGCAGCCTGCTGTCCCTGTCCAGAAAATCACTCAGAAGGAGGGTGATTTCCATTTTCCTTTCCTCCCGGCCAAGACCGGGGGATTTTAAAATCTGGTACAGGAACATTCCATCATCCGTGGAAACGTCATAGATATGCTTTGTCAGGCTGCTGCATTCCTCCAACACCGCCTCTGTATTGCTGCCCCCATAGCTCACCATGCGCCCTATGTCATCCAGCACCACACGTTCCATATTGCTTATGAAATGTCCCGTTAACGCCGTGCCGGCAGCCAGAAGAGGCACCAGGCCCAGAATCACAAAGGATGTGGCCAGACGAATCAATCTGTTTACTTTTCTCTGCATCACGGCTCCTCCCAGCGTTCCAACATATTATCTGCCAGGGATGAAATTGATGTTCCGCCCCACAGCGTCTCAACCAGCATCCGGTCATAGCATTCAATAAAACCATCCGGCGGCTGGGCATCCTTAAGCAGAAACTCCGTATGCACAGGATTTCCCTCATAAGCAGCCTCCATGATTTTCCTGTCCGGCGTGTCCGGCATGTTCACCCGGCGGACTGTCACAGAGTTCCCGTTCATGATTTCCAATATGGTTTCATATACGCCTTCGGAATAGCAGAACTGAAGGAACCGGACACACGCATCCATCTTTTTCCCATCCCCGGCAGTCAGCGACGAAATCCCCCACTGCACACTTCTGTCGTCCATTGCATAGACAGTCCCGTTCTTTCCGGGAAGAAAGAAGAAACCCAGGCGGATCTGAGGATTCAGGTTCTCTATCTGCTGCAGCATCTGAGGCCCTGCATACACCATGACCGCCTGCCGGGTGGATATGGCCCTGGCTGTCTCACGGTCTGTCACTGCCCTGTACCGGGAATTGATATATCCCCGGCTGGCCAGATCACGGAAATCCCCCAGCATCTCCGCTGCCTTTTCTTTGGTCCAGCAGGCCTGTCCGTCCCCTGCCGCAATGTAGTTGCAGAACAGGTAATTCCCCCAATATTTCATATGCCGGTCGCCGGCAGCTCCCAGGGCAATGGCATCATATCCTGATGCCTTAAGGGTGGCGCACACCCGAAGAAATTCCTCATATTTGCGAGGTACGCAAAGTCCCAGCCGTTCAAATATCTCCGCATTATAAATCATCCCCAGGGTGGTGGTGTAAAGGGGAACACCATAGCATATGCCGCCGCAGGTACCAGGATTCTCCACCAGCGAATACACTTCCTCCGGCATGGGGGCCAGAAGCCCTGCCTGTACAAGGGAGTCCGTCTCCCTCAGCTCCACGATATCGTTAAACTCTCCCTGGGCAGCCAGCACTTCCAGCCGCCTGGCGTATGTCTGGTTTTCTGCTTCCGGCATGAAATACAGCTCCACCTTAATGTCCTGATTAGATTTCATGAAAGCTTCTGCCGCATTCTCCATTCCGCTCTTCCATCTAATGTCCCCTGATGAACAGACCACCCGTATTTTCACCTCTGGGTCCTGACGGCCGACGGACCCGGGGGGCACTGCGGGGCTGCATCCTGTCATCATAAACAGCAGACCAGCCAAAAGAAGGATGCTGGCTGACATCCTGCTCACGGCTGGTCTGCTGTGGGATTTTGTGGTTTCAAAGCTTTTTTCCCACCAATTTTTCTTTTTTCTATCCCTGGCTCTGCGGCCGGTTTTCTCTTCTGTACTCATCTGCACCCTTCCCATATTTCCCCCTAAAAAGCTCCCCGCACTGCCGGACCTTCCTGTATCCAGCTGCTTCTGCCGCTTTATATATCGTTACCGCCGCATATTGACCCGGTTCCTGAGTGGTTGGCTGTAATACGGATAAACGCATCCATCTCCTTTGTCAGCCACTTATTCCTGTTATAAATAACCTGCTGATACATGGCCAGCCTGAAGTCAGCCACATCAAGCACAGCCAGCTCCCCACGTTTTACATATTCCTGCACCGCAAACAGGGGAAGATATGATATGCCCCGGTTCTTCCTTATCATCCTTATGATGAATTCCGTATTGCTGATTTCCAAAAAGGGAGTGAGGACCATTCCCTGTGATTCCAGGAAACAATCCAGCTCCCGCCTGTAATTTTCATTCTTTTCCGTCAGGAAGAACGGCTCGTCCATGATTTCCTCCAGGCTGATTACCCTGTTCCCCCCAAGGCCGCAGGAGGGAGAAGCCACGAACACAATGGGTTCCCGGACTTCCATGACCTTATTCCAATTATCATTATACCTTGGCCGGTCCAGAATGTATATCAAATCCAGCTGGTTCCTCTCCATCATATCAATCAGCTGGTTGGGCGTGGAGGCAGTCACCTTGACCGGAACCCTGGGATGGCTGCTGCGAAAGGAATTCAGTATCTGGGGAAGCTTTGAAAAACACAGGGATTCCAGTGTTCCCACATGAAGGGGGCTGCACAGCTCCTCCTCGCTTTTTGCAAATTCCCTGGCACATTTTATATCCCGGATAATTTGGTTGGCATGGCCCAGAAACTGCCTGCCGGGCGCTGTCAGGTAAACCCGTTTCCCCATGCGGTCAAACAGTTTTACTCCCAGCTCATTTTCCAAAAGGCGTATCTGCACGGTCAGGGCTGACTGGGTATAGCCTAAAACCTCCGCTGCCCTGGAAAAGCTTTCGGTCTGGGTGATAGTCACAAAGGTCTGCAGCTGTCTTAACTCCATTTAACTACCTCCTGACAATCTATGAATTTAATTTATTATATATATAAAATTCATGAATTTGATTTATTTATCCTTTATGATACAATGCACTTACGCAGATGTCAATTACCTGGGTTCAATCAAGGATAAGCCTCTGCAGTACCATCTGCAAAAAAAGAAAAGGATGAGATTACATATGGCATTTATCAGTATATTTGACGTGTTGGGTCCGGAAATGATAGGGCCCTCCAGTTCCCACACAGCCGGCGCATGCTCCATTGCCCTGCTGGCCGGAAAAATGGCGGACAGCCCCATTACACATGTGGAATTTACCCTCTACCAGTCCTTTGCAAAGACCCATAAGGGCCATGGAACAGACCTGGCGCTCCTGGGAGGAATCATGGGCTTTTCCACAGACGACAGAAGGATACCCCTTGCATGTTCCGTGGCAGAAGAACGGGGACTCTCCTACCGTTTCATCACCGATGACACTGATTCGGACACCCACCCCAACACAGTGGATATCCGCATGGTAAATGACCGGAACCAGGAGATGACGGTCCGGGGGGAATCACTGGGGGGAGGAAAGGTGCGCATTGTAAAGATAAACCAGGTGGATGTGGACTTTACAGGCGAGTACAGCTCCCTGATTGTCATACATCAGGATAAACCGGGGGTGGTGGCCCATATTTCCAAATGCCTCAGCGACTGCAATGTGAACATCGCCTTCATGAAGCTTTTCAGGGAGGAAAAAGGAGCACAGGCTTACTGCATCGTGGAGTCCGATGAACGCCTGCCTCTGGAGATTACGGATTGGATTAACAGCAACCCGCATGTATACCATACCATGCTGGTTCAGGTGTAAGGAGGGATGGACATGGATTTTAAGAGCGGGGCAGAGCTCCTGGAGCAGTGCGCTGTCCGGGGAATGACAATATCGGAAGTGATGAAACAGCGTGAATGTGATTTGACAGGTGTATCCATGGAGGACATTGAGGCCAGGATGAAGGATGTACTGGTGGTCATGAGGGATTCAGCCACCCTTCCGCTGAGAGAACCGGTCACGTCTATCGGCGGCCTGATTGGCGGAGAATCGGCTAGGATGGAGGAACGGCGCAGAAAGGGCACCTCCATCCTAAGCGGCGTCCTGGGCAGGGCTGTCATATATGCCATGGCTGTTTTGGAGGTTAATACCTCCATGGGACTGATTGTGGCAGCTCCTACAGCCGGGTCTTCAGGCATTGTGCCGGGACTGCTGCTGGCCCTTCAGGAGGAATACGGCCTGGAGGACGACTTGGTGGCGGACGGCCTGTTTGCAGCCTCT
>ENA-OPRU01001328-OPRU01001328.1-human-gut-metagenome-genome-assembly--contig:-NODE-1328-length-11480-cov-1.700219_pt1 | contig 11480 bp, 10 predicted proteins | sample MGYA00241897_ERZ501888 | MGnify/ENA primary metagenome ERZ501888 (study PRJEB25962, sample SAMEA2042398) | human gut metagenome | biome: human gut; feature: human-associated habitat; material: faeces... | reverse complement strand
CTTACCGCCGAAGTCCCTACTGCTCCTAACGATACCGTGTTATTCGCTGGAATAATCGTACCGTTGCGCGTCAACTGTACGCCGACGCCCTGCGCTGGTGAAAACGACGCGGTATTGGTGAAAATCGAGTTGCCCGCATCTACGGTTGTGCCGGAGAGGTAATACCCCAGATTTTGGCTTTTCGCACAATAAACGGTAAGAGGAATTGGCACTGAACCAGGGTAGTCCGGCAGAGTAACGGTGACATCACGAGCAGAAACATCGCAGCCGCCAGTAGGCACCACCACATCATTATTGGCGTAAATATTCCACACAAACTGAAAATCATCGCTGTTATAGTTGTTGGTCTGTCGCAAAATAAGCACGGCAAGCCAGCTTTAATCGCCACCCCGCCCGCACTGCTCACAGGCGTCAAATAAAGCGCCACCGGCCACGGCTTATCCGTTCTCGAATTATAAACAACGCGCGGCGTTTCGCTGGTGGTAGGAAATGGATAGCTACTGCCACTATATTTTACGGTCCCGGAAAAATTAGATAACACGCCGCCATAAGCCGAGCCTCGTTGCAGTGTGACATAGTCTGTAATGGTTTCCGGATAATCGTTATGGCAAAAGATTTGCGTCGAAAGATCCACGACCAGGTTTTGCCCCACATTCACGGCGGGCGCAAGGTTTACATAAACATTGGCGCTGCCACCGCCAATAGGGATAGCGGTACCATTGGCGGTTTTACAGGCGAATGACCAGGCATTTACCGACCAGCCCATCAGCAGTACAGCAAACAGGGTAATAACTCGTTTCATTACAATCATCTCTTCGGGTTCAGCTGTAGGTATAGGTGATGCTAATCACTGCCTGAATGGTTCCCTGAGTGGCTCCGCCATTTACTGTCAATGCTCTGACCTGTAACGGGAAGTGCGCTGATTGTGAGGAATCATCCACCTGAACTGTTTTGGTTGCGCCAGTATTCAATGTGTTGCCACTGTCATCCTGTAGCTCTAACTGGATGTTTTGCGCGGTCCCCTGGTTTTTATAATATCCGGTACTGTCGGCTGCCCCGCTGAAGCTGGCGGTGACCCTCGACGTTCCCACCGGACAATTAGTCAACTCAAGCGCAACATCATGCCAGGCCGATGCCGCCCCGGCAGACATCAGACTGAAAGAATAAAGATCGCCGAGATCAACCGTGGCATTGGTGGTGGAAACCGTACACGGTTTGGCGACGACCTTACCGTTCACCGTGATGGTGACATCGGCTGCCTGTATCGTCGCACTTGCGAGCGCCAATATTGCCGCCAATAAATACCCACGTTTGCGCCATTTCATGAGCATCTCCAGTTACTGATATTCAAGAGTGAAGGTAGCCGTGGCATTGATATGCCCCGCAGTGACAGGCACCTGTGTCGCCATTAGCCGGGCGTAAAAATTCAACGTATTTGGTTTACCCGGCGTCAGGGTCGTCCACGAAAGCGCGGACGATGGAGCATTAAGGGGTATTTGATTTTGCTGCTCATTCAGAAGCTGTATTCCCAGTCCCGAAGCCGCTGACACCGTATTTTCAAGTGCAAGCAGATTGGCATTGTGGCTATCTGCAACGCCGGTAAACCCAACTTTTACGGCAGAAACGGCATTACCACAGGGTGACAGCAAAATACGAAATGGAACAACAGGAGTCGTCGCGCCAATGTTGTTAAATTGCTTCGCCGCGTTTTCCATCAGATCAACAGTAAAATTGGTTGATTCAGCGGCCACACTACAGCCGTTATCTCTGACATAGCCGCGGATAGTAATCGTGCTATCCGCAGCCAAAGCGTGACTCACCGCCAGCCACAAAAAAGCGCACAGAAGATAAAAAGGTTTGTTTCTCATCACGCCCCCTTAACGACATTCAGCTGATAGCTGGGTTAATAACTGCTGCTGACTCTCTGGTGGCAGTTGATAATTGGCGACACAGTGAGCATTTTCCTCTTCTCCCCATTTCACCTGAACTTTTCCCGCTAAAGGCATTCCGCTGAGGTAAACCTGACCATTATCCGCAACAATGCCGCTACTCTGGCTACTCTCTGATGTCACCATCGCCCCAAACGGCAGCGTCTTATTATTGTGGGTCAGCGTCATGAGCAGTTTTATCCCAACGCGCGCTTTAAACTCTGCTCGCACGATCGCCCCACGAGTGGGAACAACGTTAGCGACCGCGTTATCTAAATCGACGTTATCAGCCAGGGTATTGGTATCCAGCGCCACTCTGTTTTCCCTATATTCAGTGGCATAAGGCAGCACGGCATAACCGCGCCAGTCGGTACGCACCCCCGTCTGGTTTTCGACTTTTGCATCTTTTGCGCCAGGCGCTTTAACAAGCACCACCGTATCGTTTAACGGCTGCCCCAGCGTTACGCCATTGGCATGAGCCAATACCCCACCGCTGACTCCGTAATAGAGCTGCTTAATATCATCGCTATGGCTGTAACCGATATTGGCATTGCCGTAACCACCGCGATAATTCAGCGTGGCGTAGCCTGTACTTCCGCTATTTCCATCGCCTCCCCCGGCATAGCCGGTTTGCACGCTATAGCTGAGGTTGTTGTCTTCCAGCAACGTACCGTATACACCAGCCAGATTGGTCATCCGACCGTTGAGATCGTGTGACATGCTGTAGCTGGCACTGGCATGTCGCCACTGAGATTTACTGTCAGAACGCAGCCAGTGGCTGAAAGGAATATTGACGTTAAGCGCTAACATCTGATCACGTCCTTTTTGCCAGGCGTTTTTCGTCAGGCTATAGCTGAGCGTCCAGTTGATATCTTCGAACGCAGTATTTAATCCAGCCTGGAATTGCTCATCGACATTACTCGTTCCCCAATAAGTTTGATGGCTACCACTCAAATACAGTGTTGATGTGCGCCCGAGTTGCTGAGTAACGGTGAGCTGTAATTTCCCGCGTTTGTTATAAGCGAGGTTGTAATAGTCGGTGAATTTCGGCTTAACCTGAATAACTCCATCCTGTGTTTCGATGTTGTAGCCATTCATTCGACTGTATGTTGTATCAGCGAAATTAAAATATCCGCTGGTCGAATAACGGTAACCCACTAACTGAATATTCGTGCCTGATTCATTGAGCGATTTGTTATAGAGAAAACGCACCGATTGTCCGTCATGCTGACTGTCATCGGGAAGTGTGGAATTAGCCTGCGTCATATCCACAGACAGAGCGCCCAGTGCCCCCATGTTTTTCCCGATACCGAAATTAAAAGCACGATAACGATCCGCCAGTTGCGTTCCACCATATATTGTCCAGCCAGCCGGAAGGCCGTGGAGTAATGTACTCTGGAAAAAGCGGGTTTTTTCCTGCTGCGCATTTCCACTACGGTATTCTCCTGCCGTAATGGAATAACGAGTATGCCCTTCACGTTGCAAAAGCGGGACTGACGAATAGGGTACGGTAAAAATCTGCGTGCTGCCGTCAGCCTCTTTGATCGTTACCTGCAAGTCACCACTATTACCTGCGGCATAGATATCGTTGATGGTAAAAGGCCCCGGTGGCACCGTACTATTATAAATGTCATACCCATTTTGTTTAATAGTGACCTGTGCAGTACCACGAGCAATACCGTGGATCACCGGGGCAAATCCTCTTTGGCTATCGGGTAACATATTGTCATCTGAGGCCAATTGTGCGCCGCGAAAGTTAATACCATCGAAAATATCGCCCTGAGTATAACCATCACCCAGCGTCAGCCGGGAACGTAACGGTATTATGTCTCGCTCAAGCCAGGTATTGATATGCTGCCATTTATTTTTGCTACCTGATGAACTGTCGCTACTGTTATAACTCCAGGTGGTATTGTCGCGTAAACGCCACGCACCAATATTTAACCCACTCTGTAGGTTTAAATATGCATAATGGCTGTTACCCCCAATCCGATTCTGTACACTATTTCCGCTGAAATTATAATTGAGCAATCCGGCATTAATACCGGGATCCCATAACTCAGGAGGAATATAACCACGCGCGCGATTACTCATAAATGCCTGAGGGATCGTCAGGTTCAGTCGCTGCTGACCAACATCCAGATGCGCAGTAGCGTCCTGGACCATTGTGGTTAATGGCACACAGGCATCATCCGCCAGCAGATTCATACCGGCGACAGAAGCCGTATTCAGCCCCATACTGGCGAGTTGCGCGCGTGTCAGGCAGGGAACAATCCCTTGTTCACTGTCGCCCGTATTAAATGTGACATCACGCGTTGCCATATAACCATTATTCAAATAGATATCGACGCGATACGTCCCTGGCGGTAATTCTTGCCCATTTTCAAAACGCGATAAATCGGCCACAGCCTGGGGATCATCCGCTAAAAAGCGCGGATTAAAATAGAGGTCGGCAGATGACAAAGGTGCCTGTGCGGCAAAAGCACAGGCGACAACGAGTCGGACAAAAAAACCAGCCAAACGATGCTTACGAATATGCAAGCATTGTGTGTTTCGCTGGTAAAGTCTTAAATTCAGATATGACATTATTCCTCCGGTTTAAAATCACCCGGCAGTCAATTCTTTTTATTCAGGCGAAAAATTCCCCCTGCGTTATTCCATTACGCCCGTCATTTTGGGGGTAAGTGCGCCATAATCATTTATTGTTCGGTAAGTAATATTGCTTCCTGCATCAGAAGGCAATTTAACCGTGCTTTCGCCCATTGGAGGCACCAATGCATTTTCAAGAACCCGGGTTCCGGCATTCAACTCTGTTACCGTCAGGTAATAGGGTGTCGGGTTAATCAGCGTCAGAGAATTCGCGCTACGACGAAATCTTAATTTTTCTGCGGCCTGATCGGGTGGCAACGCTAATTTAGCCGGGCGATAGTACAGTTTAATGCGGCTGATAATTGCGAGCTGTAGCGTATTCTCAGTCAATTTTGATTTATCCATTGACGGAATCGCTTTAACGTTCATCCAGAATAAACTTTCCCGGTCCTGTGGCAATTGGTTATTTGTTGCATCAAGAATACGTAAGGTATTCTCTTTTTTTCCCTTCATCGCAAACAGAGGAGGCGTCACGATAAAACGACCATCCTTTACACCATCGGCATTTTCCACCCATGATTGAATCAAATAGGTACTATTTTCATCATTATTTGTCACGGCAAGTTGCACTTGTTTTTGCCCTGCCGGATAAATTACGCGAGTCGCACCTAAGGCCACTCCCGCTTCAGCGCGTCCGGCAACCATCATTGCCATGAACATCAGGATACCTGCCAGCAAGCAGAATGTTATTTCCTGCGATTTCCTTACATTGACGTTTTTATTACTCACTGTCCTGTTCCTGTTATCACATTATCTGCTGAACAATTACTGATAGGTTAAAGAGAACCAGGCCTGGGCATTGGCGATGCCGCCAGTAACCCGACGCCCGGTAGCACGATATTTGGCGATGAAATGTAGCGAAGTAGAGCCTGAATAAAGCCGTTTCCAGTTTGCTGGAGGACGATTAATCGGTACGAGGTTTCCTTCATCATCAAACAACGCTACGCCAATATTGGTGGCTATCCCTGGCCCCTCTCCCACGGAAAGCACATCCGGATTTTTACCATCCGCGACACCGTGAAACGCCACACCCACACGTTCACTCACCACCGTGCTACATTCCCGTAAATGAATAACAAAAGGCACCGGTGCGCTATCTTCCCCTGCCGCATGAAACCGGTTACTGCTGATTTGCCCCATATTGACCGTCATTTGTTTATCACCGGCTTCAATCCGGCAAGTTTCCGCAATAATGACGCCCTGAAATTGCATATTTCCGCCGGGCAGCGTGGTATTCCATTTATTTCCGGCCAGAGCAAACATTGGCAGCAACGACGCTAACAGAAATAATCTCTTCCTTTTCATCGTTATTTTTATCGCACAAGGGTGGGCATCCCTGCCCGTAATGACGTCCCTGAACCTGGGTAGGTTATTGATACTGAACCTTGAAGGTCGCATCCGCATTAGCAGCACCCGGGGTTGCGGCCCCGGTTGCAAAATAACGCGCCTGGAACGGAATGGTATTGGTTCCGTTATTCAGGGTTGTTTCTGAACTAAATGTCGCACCGTCCAGCGCCAGCGCAGCACCCGTTCTGTCCAGGATCTGCACACCAACGTTTGTTGCGCTACCCGCAGCAGAACTCTGCAGAGCCAGTACATCAGTATGCGTAGCATCAATTGCCGTACCTAAGAAGGCAACAGCGGCTTTTGTGGCAACAGTGGTATCGCAATCATTCAGCTGAATGTTAAAACCAACGGCAGAGCTGGTTGCTCCAGCCTGCTTCAGGCTAGCGGTACGAACCTGTCCCAACTGAACGGTTTGATCAACAGAGCCTGCATCAACTGCGCAAGCGGCGTTAACAACTTCCCCTTTAAAGTGAACGGTCCCACCATTTACCGTCGTAGTATCGGCCAGAGCCGCTGCGGAACTGAGGGACAGAGCCGACAGAACAACGATTGCCAGAGTTTTAATTTTCATGCTGCTTTCCTTTAAAAAAACTATTTCTAAATCGACATGGGCAGTCGTTCTGTACACTTTGTTTTGTCAACGAGTTTGACTGCCAACACTGCACAGTTTTCCCCCAAAAGATGAAACATTTGGGGCCATTTTGACTCATAGAGGAAAGCATCGCGCACAAACTTTTTCAGTTTATTTGTTGGCTTAATATTCTATTGTTATCTTTATTTATAGATTTTTATATTGCATGAGGTGGTTTTTGGAGAGAAGAATGAGGAAGATGCGTCGAGCCAAAGAAACGTTAGCTTTACATATAGCGGAGGTGATGTGAAATTAATTTACAATAGAAATAATTTACATATCAAACAGTTAGATGCTTTTTGTCGTTTTTTAATATTTTTATGCTTGAGAAAAAATACGTAACTTATTTATGATATGGACAGTTTGGCCCCAATTGTCTTGTATTTATTTGTTTTTTAACTTTATTATCAATGAGTTAAATCAAACCTCTTCTCTTTTTAATTTTTCGTTTATGAGATTATTTCTTTCCCATAATCCGGCAAAACGAGCAGCATTACTGGCGGTATAACGCACAGTATGGCGAATATTTCGATGCCCGAGATAATCCTGAATTAAACGAGTATCTGCACCACGCTCCGCCAGTTCATAACCGCAAGCATGCCTTAACATATGAGGATGAGTCTGCGTTACGGTTCCAGCTTCAATACCGGCATCGCGAATAATGCGATAGGCCTGCTGGCGAGAAAGCCGACTCCCACGGCGAGAAATAAATATAGCGTCGGTCCGGTCAGCGCCTTTCCAGTTAGCACGTTCCTGGGTCCAGCGTTCCACGGCTTCACGCTCATCAAAACGTAACGGGTGAACGGTAGAAAATCCGTTCTTCAGTCGGCGAATATTTATTCGACCTTCATTAAGGTCAAGATCCTGATAATGCAGATCAAGCAGTTCACTAATACGCATCCCATGCCGATATGCCAACAGAATAAGACAATAATCTCTGGCTCCCGTTGCCCCGTAACAAACCGCCTGCATCATGGCCTGAACTTCTTTACCGGTAAGATAACGACGTTTACTCACAATAGTAGTACTCCTAACTGAGATATATTTGAATGAATACCTATAGGAAACCTCAATCGGTCAAAATTAGCCCAATAGATAAAAAGATAACCACACACGAAGTGATGTGGCTATCAGTCAATTACATTAAATATCATACAAAAATAAAATATCACTGATGTGATAACATCTATTTTCATTGATTTGATTCAATATAACAATAGATTGCAGTGGATTAACTTCCAGTTGCTTAAAAAATAAAGAAAAAAGTGCGGAAACAGGAGAATTTAAGTGATGTGTAAATTTATGAATGATTTTGTTTATTTATTTTTAAGAACATAAACCATTGTATTTTGTATGGATATGGTTAACTTAATGTTTATTATGAAAATTAATAATCACACTTACAATAACATCAATTAATAAATGGTTAATCATTTTTGATATATCGTAAGAATAATGTAGTTTTTAACACCATCCCTGGTATCTCAACTATCTCTATAAAACAGCGTGACGCTGTCGTCCTCTGGCTCTATCCCAGATGCCGTAAAAACGCCCTGCATTGCTGGCGGTATACCAGACAGTATGACGAATATTGCGATGCCCAAGATAATCCTGGATAAGTCGCGTATCTATTCCCATATTCGCCAAAGCAAAACCACACGAATGGCGTAACATGTGCGGATGAATCTCCAGTGACAACCCGGCATTACCACCGGAAGTCGAGATAATATGGTAAAACTGTTGCCGAGAAAGCGGATTTCCCTTACGCGATAAAAATACCCATTCGCTCTCAGCATGCGGGTACGAAGTACGGATACTCAACCAGTTTTTTAAAGCCTGAACTTCTTTGTTCAATAGCGGGTGCGTTGTTGAAAAGCCTTTTTTTAATCGATGGATATATATACACTTTGCCTTAAGATCAATATCCGAAATCCTCAATCGACAAATTTCACTCGCCCGGAAACCATGAATAAAACAAAGCAAAGTCAGACAATAATTACGTGCTGCATGAGGCCCGGTATTTGCTGCTTTAAGGAGTGATTCGATTTCACTATGGGTCAGGAAGTTCCTTTTTTTGTTATCAGCCTTATTCTTCATCGTTTTTCCCTTATAATTACAGACGCGCACTAGCTGTGCTGGGTTAGCAATAATCCAACATTTTTATCCTGATTATGTTTATAAAAGCGAACGTTTGCTTAATAACTAACGTAAGTGGACCAGTTCTTCTGAGTGAACTTAAATGGAGTAGCAACAGTTACTTATAATAACGTTGCCATACAAACGCTATGCTCTTGCATGCTATGTACCTTTATATATTTATCAATCGGATACGAATCTAATAATAACCCTCATCATTAATGCAACTAATCTTATCTATATATCATGTGATATGTTCTGTAACAAGTAAAATCAACATAAAAAATTCAGCAAAATTTAATATTCGTTCAACTATCCGTCTCACATATGACATTATTAGACAACTCCATTTGCCACAAAATGGCTATTTCATGGAACGCAGTAATTTCTTAGTAGCTATTATCAGGCTAATTCTTAGGTCCCTAGCGATTATTCCTGGCTGGTTCGTCAGTTTAGTTCATGAGATTGTTACATTCCTTTTTATCCTGGAGATATGGGGGAAAGCAGGAGATGATTTTTTCATCTGCATCCGTTGGTAAATATGGCTTTGGTCACTGCGACTTAAACCTTCCTCAATCACAGCTGTTCGCCGGGCTATTCGGCAAACAAGCTAAGTGAAACATCATCCTGAAAACACCAACATCAACAAGCCTCTCCAGAGAGACTTCAGGAGTGACCAGCTACAAGCCACAAACCAGGAAACATATTTCATGATGAGAATTATGCTCAGCCTGATGGCGGGTAAACACTTATTTTCACCACGCCCACTGAGTTATCTTGCAAATCTTTCCTTGTTTATACTCTAAATAAATTACTTATAAAACATATAATTAAATAACAACCCTTGGTTTGTGAAGGCCTCCGCAAGTGTTCGTTTGGCTTCACATGGCATCTTCTTCTTAGAAAAATATCGACATATTTTGTGACACGAATTGCAAATCTGGTTTTGTTGTATGGATTGCGTGATTTTTGATCTGGTATAACAGGTATAAAGGTGCACCAAGATAGTCAATGAGACAGGGCATCTCGCAATCTATGGCAAACATCACTTCAGTTCTTTCACATCGGGTGATGAAAATGCACTTCAGTCTGAAAGGAATATGAAAATGAGATCAACAGACACTCTATTTTATGACTCTGGGTAAAATGGATTGAGTAAGTGATATAGCTTACGAACATTCAAATCAATTAAACATCAGAAGAGATTTTATACTCAGGTATTTAATCTGGCTCTCTGTTTATTTAAATAATGTGAAAAGAGATTTTTCACAGGAGACCTTATACAAAAAATATAAAATACAGCTACCGGTTGCCAAAGACACTATAAGCCTGGCAAAAAAATATTACACAACATAAATGCTAATTGTTTATGCGGGCTTTGTATTGCTTTCTGTTTCCTACAAATGAGTGAAATTTATGAAAAAGGCTAAAATACTTTCTGGCGTATTATTACTGTGCTTTTCGTCCCCATTAATTTCTCAGGCTGCGACACTGGACGTACGTGGTGGATATCGTAGTGGAAGCCACGCCTATGAGACTCGACTCAAAGTCAGTGAGGGATGGCAAAATGGATGGTGGGCAAGTATGGAAAGTAATACCTGGAATACCATTCATGATAATAAAAAGGAAAATGCCGCACTCAATGATGTTCAGGTTGATGTTAATTACGCGATTAAACTTGATGATCAATGGACGGTGCGCCCGGGAATGTTAACGCATTTTAGCAGCAACGGCACACGCTACGGACCCTACGTAAAACTGTCCTGGGACGCGACAAAAGATCTTAATTTTGGCATTCGCTATCGTTACGACTGGAAAGCTTACCGACAACAAGACTTATCCGGTGATATGTCTCGTGATAACGTTCATCGTTGGGATGGATATGTCACTTACCATATTAATAGTGATTTCACCTTCGCATGGCAAACGACGCTATACAGCAAACAGAACGATTATCGCTATGCAAACCATAAGAAATGGGCGACGGAAAATGCATTTGTTCTACAATACCATATGACGCCGGATATTACGCCATACATAGAATATGACTACCTTGACCGTCAGGGTGTTTACAACGGCAGAGATAATTTATCGGAAAACAGTTATCGCATTGGTGTGTCATTTAAACTGTAGTAGACAGGAGACAGTCACAATGAATAAAACAATAACGGCGCTTGCTATCATGATGGCTTCATTTGCCGCAAACGCGTCTGTATTACCGGAAACTCCTGTGCCATTTAAAAGTGGTACCGGAGCAATTGATAACGACACTGTCTACATTGGTTTAGGTAGCGCAGGTACGGCATGGTACAAGCTGGATACACAGGCCAAAGATAAAAAATGGACAGCGTTAGCTGCATTCCCTGGTGGACCAAGAGATCAAGCAACCTCTGCATTTATTGATGGCAATCTGTATGTGTTTGGCGGCATTGGCAAAAACAGCGAGGGCTTGACTCAGGTATTTAATGATGTACACAAATACAACCCCAAAACCAATAGTTGGGTTAAATTGATGTCGCACGCGCCGGTGGGCATGGCGGGCCATGTGACTTTTGTACACAACGGCAAGGCTTATGTTACTGGCGGTGTTAACCAGAATATCTTCAATGGCTATTTTGAAGATCTCAACGAGGCTGGAAAAGATCAAACCGCTGTAGATAAAATCAACGCTCACTATTTTGACAAAAAAGCAGAAGATTATTTCTTCAATAAGTTTCTGTTGTCTTTTGATCCCTCAACACAGCAATGGAGTTACGCTGGCGAATCGCCCTGGTACGGAACGGCTGGGG
>ENA-OPRU01001323-OPRU01001323.1-human-gut-metagenome-genome-assembly--contig:-NODE-1323-length-11520-cov-1.685303_pt1 | contig 11520 bp, 6 predicted proteins | sample MGYA00241897_ERZ501888 | MGnify/ENA primary metagenome ERZ501888 (study PRJEB25962, sample SAMEA2042398) | human gut metagenome | biome: human gut; feature: human-associated habitat; material: faeces... | reverse complement strand
CCGTCCCTGTCCTCTGCGGACACATGCCGGGGATACATTTAATCCTATTCTATCACAGCTTGTGCTAATTGCAATATTTCTTTGTCTTCTGACAATGGTTTTTGCAATATACCTGTATTATAATGTGTCCTGTAAGCAAGAAAAACACAGCAAATAAATTGTTGCAAAAACCGAAAGGGCCCTCCCCCTTTCACACATTTTATCCCCCTTTATACACAGTAAAAGACCAGGCATCCCCAGTGCCTGGTCTTTGTGTAACTGCTGCTTTTTGGAAATTCTATGATTTTTCTGTGATTCGCTTTATGGCCAGATTGCCCTTGCCGCCTTGGCCTCCACTACCCGCTTCACGGCAATCAGGTAAGCGCCGGTGCGCAGTGTGGCGTTCTGTCTCTTTGCAATATCCCATACTGCTTCAAACGCAGGATCCATGATATCCTTCAGTTTCTCGTTGACTTCTTCCTCGGTCCAGCTCACGGATTGTATATTCTGAACCCATTCAAAATAAGAGACAACTACGCCGCCTGCATTGGCCAGGATATCAGGCACAACAGTAATGCCTCTTTCCTGGAGTATCCCGTCAGCGTCTGCGGCCACCGGGCCGTTTGCAGCCTCCACGATGATTTCCGCACGGATTTTATGTGCATTGGAAGCGTTAATCTGATTTTCAAGGGCTGCCGGCACCAGTACCCTGGCATCCATCTCCAGCAGTTCCTCATTGGTAATGCGGCTCATTCCCTCTTCATTGTAATCCTTTAACAGATTCTTTCTGTTAAGGGAGAGGTAATCCAGGATAGCCGGTACGTTAAGTCCTTCCGGATTACAGATTCCGCCGGATACATCGCTGACCGCTATGATTTTCATTCCTTCCCTGTGAAGCAGCTTGGCTGTGATGCTGCCCACATTTCCCATTCCCTGAATGGCTACCGTGGTTCCCTGGACCGGAATTCCCATTTTATTCAGTATATTTTTTGTGGTATACATGACACCCCGTCCCGTGGCTTCATTTCTACCAAGGGCGCCTCCCAGGCAGATTGGCTTGCCTGTAACAACGCCGTGGATGCAGTGGCCCTTCAGCATACTGTAAGTATCCATCATCCATCCCATTACCTTTGCATTGGTTCCCACATCCGGCGCTGGAATGTCCTGGTCCGGTCCTATAATCGGTGAAATCATGGCAGTGAACCGTCTTGTAAGACACCTCAGTTCCCTCTCTGAAAGTTTGGCCGGGTCAACCACTACACCGCCTTTTCCACCCCCGTAGGGAATACCTACTACAGCTGCCTTAAAAGTCATCCAGGCTGCCAGGGCTTTAACCTCATTTTGGTTCACACCCTCATGATAACGTATACCTCCCTTTGCAGGCCCTCTGGAAGTTGAATGCTGTATCCGAAAGCCCTCAAATACACGCACAGAACCATCATCCATCTCCACAGGGACAGAAACTTTGAGCTCCCTTTCCGGATATTTGATTGCCTCGTATTCCTTTGGCGCATATCCCAACAAATCCGCGGCTTGACGCACAATTTCCAATACCTCATTATAAGGATTATAATTGTCTCCCATTTGCATATACCCCTTTTTATTTATTATGCATAAACCGGTTCATTGCTTTTGTTTCCAGATATTTCCACAGATAAATTGATTTATTTTCTTGTAAATTTCAGCAAAATAATCTATAATCTTTGGATGTAATATAGTTTTTTCATGACTTAATTATATCTTTCTTTATTTATTCGCACAAATGCATATTTATCTCGCAATCTATAGATACAAACTATGGATTTTTCTGAGATATGAAGAAGTTGTTTCTATACAATTTCTAAAAAGATAAATCAGGAGGTTAGTCATGAATCTGAATACACTGTATTACTTTAAAGTATTAGCCCAGTTGCAGCACTACTCCCAGGCTGCAGAACTATTATACATATCCCAACCCAGCTTAAGTCATGCCATATCAGCCCTTGAGAAAGATTTAGGGGTACCCCTGTTTCAAAAAAAAGGACGCAATGTGGAACTGACTAAATACGGAAAAATATTTAGTTCCTATATTACAAAGGGATTTGATGAAATTGAAAACGGTGAAAAAACTATAAGAAAATTATCCAGAAATGATTCCGGGATGATTGATTTTGCTTTTCTCTATATCCTGGGAGCTAACTTTGTTCCCAGATTGCTTTCAAATTTTTTAAAACTGGAAACCTCTAAAAATATCAGCTTTTCTCTGAAACAGAATAATTCCAGGGTCATTGTCGAAAATTTGAAAAAGGGGAATTATGACCTTGCCCTGTGCACCTTTGTTCCTAACGAGGAAGAAATATTGTTTACCCCCGTACTTCATCAAGATTTAATCCTTATTACAGCGCCCGAGCACCCCTTATCTGTAAAAGAGGAAGTCTGTATTGAAGAATTAATCTCATATCCCATTATTGGATATAACTCAAAAGCGAGCGAAACGCAGAATGTGATTTCCAACTTATTCAGCACCAGCATCATTAAACCCAATATTATATGTGAGGTAGAGGAAGAGATGTCCATTGCCGGTCTTGTATCCATAAATTACGGGATTGCAATTGTACCAGACCTGGAATTTTTTACCAACTTCCCCATCAAACGAATCCCTATTAAACATGACCGGGCTCATAGAGAAATATATTTGGCAGTCAGGAAGAACCGGATATCTGTACCTTGTATTGATACCTTTTATCAGTTCATTTTGCACTATACCCACAACGCAGATGCAATTGTTTAATTATTGATTTCATCACAAAATAAATGACGGTTTACAGGACATTTTTCTCAGCCCTATTAACCGTCATTATTTCGACTAGATGTACGTTCCAAGCGTACCCGGGTTTTCATTGTTTTTCTCTGCCTGCCCTCTCAATCAGCCTCTCTATCCCCTCCTCAGGGTAGGACAGAAGCTTCCCGAACTCCACGGCAATCCTATATCTCTCCTGCCCTGTATAGGCGTGGTTTGCAATCAATCGTTTCTGTTGTTCCTTCAGTCCCATATAGCGCTCCAGCACATCGCCGGTCCGGTAAAAGAGGTAATTATACTTACCCTTATTCAACTCCTCGGGGAATAAATCCGTAATAAAAGCCTCGTCCTCCGGATAAAGCTTCACCCCGTACTTCCTGCACAGCTTTTCTGCATCCTGCAGGTAGGAATCCCGTTCCTCCCTGGTATCGCAGGGGTGGCTCATGGCCAGTGTCTTAAGGCCGGCTGACACCATCTCGCAGAAGCAGTCCATGGCTCCCAGCCCGTAGGAATAGGCGTCAATTGCATGTACAGCCTCGTCCCTGTTCACAAACTCATACTCCTCCTTGTCCAGAGACAGGGGTATTCCCGACTTACTGGTCACATTCACGCCGCCATACCAGGTGCTGTCCACCAAAAAGATATCTCCAGCCTGGTATTCCATGGAATATTCATCATTCTTTTTAATAATCCGTATCCTCTGTCCGTCCATAGCTATTTTCCCCCAGCCACACATTATAATAAAATATCGGTATTCCTCTATTTTATAGCCACCCCCAGTTCCTGTCAATCCAACTTACAAACTGCCCCACAGCGACTGGTTTAACAGCGACTTATTTTTTCACACTATCAAATCTCCCCCCGGCGTGATATAATTTAATTATCACGTTCAGACTGCGGTCTTAGCCTTAGAAAGACCCGGTACACGGCAATGGAATGATATACGGGGGGATGATTATGGTATTAAGATGTTTTTCGGCTCCGGATGAAAAGGTAAATCTCTGCTTTTATCCCTGCAGCTGCGGCACCGGACCGGGAGACCACGATACATACTGCCAGGAATCACTGTGCATTTATGATACAGACTATACAAAGCTCCTGCTGTCCTATCTGGAATCCGAATTCCCGGAATTTGATGTCTGTTGGGATAACCGCATCCCTGCCGGGACCTGGAATATCATAATACAGAAAATTGAAAATGACATGAGCCATATTCATTTCGATGATACTGTTTTTGACTTTTACAGCCGGTTCATCAGCTGGATTGCAGACGCACTGGAGCAGGAGGACATGATTATAGTGGAGGGGAACCAGTAAGTCCCCCACCTCCCAATAGAAAGCAATGTTTTCTGTCAGGCCATCTGCTCTGTCTGCAGCGTACTTCTGCATGACACACTGCGCTGATAATGCATATTTTATGCTTCCCAGCCATAATTGCTGATAAAACAGCTGACAGGAGCTGGTATCACCAGCTCCTGTCAGCTTGCTTAGCGCAATCATAGCCTCAAATTTACATCTAGCATGAATTTACGGGCCTCCCGCTCTTCCTGTTCCATAAGCCCCTTCCATGCCTCTGAAAAATCCTCCCATCTTTTTTCACGCAGCAATTTAATTATCTCCTCTGTAAATCCCATGTACCGTAACTGGAGTTTCTGGTTTCTAATCCGGTATAACATAATGGGATATCCCCAGGTCAGTAAACCATACTGTTTTCGATAACATTCACGTATCATTACCATCGGGCACTGGTGCTCAATCCATTTAAAGTACAGTTCAAAACAAAGATGCACCTTGTTTTCCTGCCTTAACAAATCAAACTTTTCGGTCAAACGCTCCTGTTCCTCCCCGCTGCAGGATTTTATTGTATACAATGTTATATCCCTGATTGTCAAAGCAAGCAGCTGGAGGCTTTCCAGGTACAGGCTCATTCCCTCCAGAATCTCCGGCATCCTGAAATTCATTTTGGCTGTCCTCATTACCACCAAAGTACCCTTTCCATGGAATGACTGGGTGACTCCCAGCTGGGCTAAAAGCATCAGGGTACGCCTTACGGTGGCTACGGATACATCATACCGCTGTGCAATCTGGGGTAACGAGGGCAGATAGCTGCCTATGGGATACGCCCCCTTCACCACCTCCCATATGATGCGCCCGGCCAGGGAATATTTAAGCTGGGGCCTCCTGCGGTAAATATTCCATTGGAACGGAATCCTGCTGTTGTCAATTAAATACATTCCGCCCTCTTTCCTGATAAAAAGGGACATATCTTCCACCATTTTTTTATAAGAACCAAAGAAAATCCGTCTCAACCGGGCAACTATCTCTTCTTTGGACGCTTCCGGTTTCAGTGTCTCCTGAATCTCCAGCAAATTATCTGTCAGATACGGGAAACGTAAATATCGGATTTCTTCCCAGAACAGATTCAGAATCAGCTTGTTTTTCAGTGTGCCCAGTGTCAGGCTGTAAAGCTCCACCAGTATGGATATGACCCCCAGTGAAGGGCAGGCAAGCGCATTTCTGATTTTATCCCAGTCCTGATTCGTCCCTCTTCTCAATCCCTCCAGCCACAACGGCCCCATAAGCAGCGGAACCGAATGAATCATATCTTTTATTCCTTCTTCCCTGAGGGCAAAATATTTTGCGGCATGTTCTCTTATCTTATCCGGTTCAGCTTCATAGACAACAATTGCCATCCGTTTTCCGTCCATCCTTATATACCCTTTTCGCCCAAGCAGTTCCAAAGCGGATTGAACCGCTGTAGGACCCATATGGAAAAACCGCTCTGTCTCCGCAATAGCCGGAAGGTGTTCACCAGTTCTGTACATCCCGAACAGGATTCTGGTCTCAAAATATTCATAAATCACACGGTAGAGTCCGTCATCTGTATACATATATTCACAAAAGGCCAACATTTTCATGGGTGGTCCAATCCTATGCGGCTCACTTCCTCCATCTGTAGTTGTTCCACGATATCGTAATATCTCAGTCGCAGCTCCGGATGATTATATTGTACAATGCCTTCTTATCTCCCAGTTTGAAGATTAGACGATAAGTACCTTCCCCGGTGTTCTCAGGAACTGTAATGGTTACAGCAGCATTTCCCTCCCTCTTTGCGCCGTCTCCCTGTCCCAGATCCAAATCGCCGCTTACTTCCCAGCCGTCTGCTTCAATATACGCACCGTCCTCCTTCCTTCTGACTTCAACCTGAATTATTTCCGCCTGCGTAATGTGTTCCATGGAGTATGATACCGTAAATCCAATGGCTGCTCCGGGCGTGGCCACGCGTTCTTCCCCTTGATCAGCTTTCACACTGAGGCCATATACAGGATTCGCTTTTACATTGTAAGTTAATTCTGTACCGGTAATCCTACCTTTACCTGCGTTCACACCTGCTGCAAACAGCTGTGCGCTGATGCGGTTATTTTCCAGCGGCAGACCGGCCGTATCGGTTGTATCCATGATAACCGTATGAGCCTGCCCCCGGTCCAGAATCAAATATACCCTGCCGTTAACAGGGTAGCAGCGTTTTTCTCCGTAAATAAACGCAGTTCCCTTGGGAAACTCCTCACCCTCCGGCGTTGTGAGCATCACTGCCGCTTTGTCTGATAAACGTGTATCCTGCTGGGGAGATACATAAATGCTGATACGGTGCTCCCCTCTGGCCAGTCCCTCCTGGCTGTCCAGTGTTATTGCAGCCGTTGAATTATTGACTGTAAAATACCCGCCTACGGAGTCAGCTCCCGTGTCATTGCGCAATCTCAAACTGTATTCCCCCGGCATAAGACCGGCTGTTTTGTCAAATGCCGCTATGACTGTAATTGTTTTGGCGGCAATATTTTCATTAAATTGACTACTCCCCCACATCTCTGCAAAATTGTCCAGAGGAATTTTTCCGTCCTTCTCTCCCCCTGTCAGGGTATAGAGGTAGTATCGGTTTCCGCTCAGCAGTGTGAGCTTAGCACCGTCCGGCAGCGCGTGTCTGATTCCACTGCTGTCCTGCAGCTCCAGCCACACACTTGAAGCGGCGAGGGTTCCATTCTGACTTCCAAGGGTGAACACCGCAGTAACAGCACTCTCTTGAGATATTACCACCGGAGCTGTATCATTCATACCCTCATATTGTTTTCCGGATGCCATCTGAACAGCCGAAACAATAGATTCTTTCCAGTGAATATTCAGTGTGACGGGAACCTTATTCCCATCTGCGTCAGACAGTGTCAAAATAATTTCGTCTGTGTCCTTAGGTGCAAAAGCACCATGATTGTACAGTACAAAATCTATAGGGGCCTCATACCGGCTGTCCGTTGTTCCGAGTAAAACCGTACCGGCAGATTCTTTATACGTGCTTATATCATATGGTTCGCTCATAAGATTCGCGGTATTCCACCCCTGGCTCTGGACAGGCTGCAGAGTGACTGCCACATCATAATGTTCCAATTCACTGCCTACAGCTTTCAGTGTGATTCCATTTTCAGGTACCTTAACCCCTGCCAGACTCAGGTTTCTGCTGGAATCTGCCGGGATCACCATCCTGCCCGTATAGCTTCCGCTCTCCGACGCATAAAGGTCAATCGTCTGCTCCGACAGCGCACTGGCCCTGGTGACAACCTCCACATTCATGGTTATCTCCTCCGCCAGGATATCGCCCGCGTACCGTTCCACCACCACGCTCACCGTTCCCAGGTTCTGACTTATACGAATTCCATCATTATAATAGGTCAGTTTAAATTCAATGTTCGGAATGCCTGACGTTTCCTGGTCCAGGACATGATATTCCCAATCCTTTCCGATGATTGAATTACTGTTATCTGTTCCGGCCGTCTGGTCTGAGATAACATTTGAAACCACTTCTGTTTTACCGGTATTCTGCCACATCACTAAACCAAAAGTGGAAGCCGGTGTGTTCCGTATCCTCGCTTTTTCCTGCTCCGCGCTCACATCCGGACCTGATGTGATCCACGTTCCTGTTTCCAGGTTCATTGCCGCGTCCACCAGTGTCATTTTGTCTGACAGCGTAATTGATTTGATTGCATATCTGATATTCTCTGTATCACCAACAGGCGGAAGCTCGATGGTTCCCTCTGCCGCGGCAAAGCCATCCTCTCCCATCCCCAGGCTGTCTGAATTGCGGGCTGTCAGCACAACGTGGCGTGTAGCGCCGGCATTATCTCCTGCCACCTTCCAGTAGCGGTACGACGTGCCTATATTTGTGTATCCCAGCTCCGTCTTTTCTCCGGGAACCACAAAACCTCCGTCTGATGGATTAAGAGTCTCTGTCTTCGCCCTGGCAAACGCATATGCATCCGCCGTATCACCTGCAATCATATAAAAATATCCTGTAACGGCTCCATACTCTTCCGAGTCCCCCTGGGATGTGTTGGAAATACGGAATACAGTACCGGTGGAAAGTACCACTGTATTTGGGCAATGCGCAAGATCTGCCTGGGTTACCACCTTGCTTTCCGTGTCATCCACGCTTTTCAGATTTGCCACACTGTTGGACGCCGAATCCAATACCAGGGTACTTCCGCCTTCTAAAACAAGACTGTTTCCCAGTTCTCCCAATTTATCAAAATTCCCTTTATCCCCAATCCGGTTCAGGGAATAGGGAGTTGTCTGATTCGAGTTTGCAACATCAGACTGGCCGGCCAGCCGGACATGAGTCTGAATCAGGCGTACCTGATCTGCTCTTTGTATGGATGTAACTGTACCTGTAACCTGTTCCGGCTGTCCGCCGCCAGAGGCAGCCGCGCCAAAATGATCCAGCGTTACCAGACGCACATCACCAGCGTCGCAGGATGCACCGCTTCCAAACACACCGCCCGCAATCTCCATCTTTTTGCCGCCAGTATCCCCCGCGCCAAAACTGTAATCTGTTCCGTCAATATAAACATGAGAAAAACCGTTTACTGTTATGGTATCATAATTCAGGTCAGCGCTGTCACCGCCGTAATCACCGCCCGCATAAACGGAACCGCCCACAGACAGGCCGGAGGCGTCTAAAACTGGTTTTTCCTCTGCATGGGATTTATAATAGTTGCATTTATCAATGGCTCCCAGTCCAATATGGACATGGGTGGAACCATTAACAATTCCCTGGAAACCTCCACCAAAAACCTTACCGCTGACAGTACCGCCTGTCAGATTTACAAATACAAGGCCGGACGCGGATTTCTCATCCTGTTCTCCGCTTTTACCGTCATTACTCAGCTCGCTTCCTCCATAGACATTCCCGCGAACCCAGCCGCCCGTCATATTGACCGTAGAACCCCCGTAAACAAACCGGTCGCCTACTTTTCCCAGCGCACCACCATATATGGAGCCGTTTACGGTTCCGTTGGCCATATGTACAGCCGCCCTTCTCCGCCGCCATAGACGTTTCCTTTGATGGTTCCTCCGCTGATGATTACATTTGTTGAACCCTCTACCTCAGCTACCTTCCCCCCTCCATAGACATAACCTTCTATTAGTCCGCCTTTTATTTCAACCGTAACCTTTGAGTTCTTACATACCCTGGCAGATTTTTCAAACCCGGCCTTATTGACTCCCTCGCCTCCGCCGTAGATATTACCTTTGATTGTACCTCCATTTACCGTAATATTGGCCTCTCCATCCAGGTATGCATTTCCCTTGCCATAATCCTTTTGCGTGTACCCTTGGCCGCTTGCATATATGTTACCTGTTATAACAGCGTCATTGTCTATTGTGATGTCTGCCTTTCCGGTTAAACTGCCGAAATCAGCTGCTGGGGTTCCATTTGCATCGTTGCCGCCATCAACTCCCGCCTCCCCGCCTACGCCCGCGGCGTATATATTGCCTACGGTTCCCGCTGACACGGATATATTTACCTTTGTTGCATCTTCGCCGCTTACTACGTATGCAGCAGAGCCGGAGCCATAGATGTTTGAAATACTTCCTCCCGTCACAATGATGTCCAGAATTCCCTGATACGTCGGGATGCCTGTTGCCCTTCCTGACCCTGCCCCGTAGACCATATTAACAGTCCCGCCGGAAATATTAATTGATGTTTTCCCCGTGTACGGCGCCTTCACATTGCTGAATCCCTGGCATCCGCCGATTATTTTGTTTACTGTTCCTCCTCGGATATAGATGCCTACATTCCCGTTCTTAATCTCCCCGCTGGCGCTTCCGGCTACAATGGTGTCAACTTTTGCAGTTCCGTCCACAATGATAACTGCCTCGTTGTTATTTGCGTCAACAGATCCATTGCTCCGTATATATCCTATAATCCTGGCAATACTGCCGCTGCGGACCTGAATGATACCCGGCTTTACTGTCAGAGTACCATCTTTTGATGCTCCGTACAAATACAATCCACTGCATGAAACATTATCCCCTATAGTTATATTGTGGCCATTCCCATATAGATGGTTCATCTTTTCAATGGTCAGTGAATCAAACGTGATATCCTCATACAAATGAAACTCACTTTCTGTTCCCGCTGCATTACTGAAAAATTTTATGTCTTCTGTAATTCCTTTGATTGTCACCGGAACCGCATGTTCTTTCAGAAAATCAGTTGTATTGCCATAGTCATAATCTTGCATTAAGATAATCTGATTACCGTCTGACGTTCCGCCATCTTCCCTGGTTTTTAATTTTTTCGCAGCAGCTTCCACGGTTTTAACCGGGGCATTTTCCAAACCCGAATTGCCGTCATCCCCGCTGTCCTGATTCACATAAACCGTTTCAAGCACAGCCACCCCGTTTGCAGGCTCCGAGTACAATGTAACAGAGCTGGCCGCTGTCATGCTTCTGGTCATCTTCACAGGAGTCACCGCGCAGCGGAACCGCATTTCCATATCCCCTGCTTTCACGGAACGTTTATATACAGGTGATTCCTCACCTGCAATATCTTCCCATAGACCAGCGTCTCCATTTCCATGATTATCAGTCAGGTTTACATCTTCGCCGTATGGGTTCTTATCATCCGGGATATCCACGCCCTGTGCTGAATACTGCCATTGATACAAAAAGGCATAGCCGTCCATGCTGTTTACCGTTTCCCCGGTTTCCTTATCAAACAGGGTGTAGATCGCTGTCCCGCCCTGCCGTTCTGCCCTGACGCCCATCTGATATGTTCCAACGGGCTTCCAGACAGAATACAGGTTGAGATGCTCCTCCCCAGTATCCGTATATGTTCCCGGAACCAGTGCTTTAGCCGGTTCTGTCCCTGGTTCTAATGTCCATCCTGCAAATTTAGCAGTAAAAATGGCATTGTCATCCCATGGGCATTTTATTTCTTCAGGACATTCCGGCAGACACACCTGCCCTTCACAGGCCGGAAGTTCCATCTCCATCATATCATCCAGAATTACCGTAATACAACTGTCCGCCATCACATAACCTGCATATTCCGCCGCCTCAATAAACGTACCATTCTCAAGAGAACATATGACCATACCGGTCTGCCCTTCATAGAAAACAGTTTCCGGATTCTCTATCTTCTGCTGTGAAATATATTCAATATCATAGTCCGGATTTTCAGCTTCAATGTTTTCCGTTACCTTTTGAGGTCTGCTGTCCTTACCGCCCGTTCCGTTTTCACTTTCAGACGGCAGCTCCTGGTTATGGCTGCCCTGTCCGGCTGCATCATCCGGCTTATCTCCAGATGTTCCAGATGTATCCCCGGCCTCAGTATTGTCCCCACTGTCCATACTGTCATCCTTGGATAATCCGCCTTCCTGTCCGCTGCCCGTGTCAGGGCTGCCCCCGCCACCAGCGTCCGCATTATTACCGCC
>ENA-OPRU01001318-OPRU01001318.1-human-gut-metagenome-genome-assembly--contig:-NODE-1318-length-11591-cov-4.101422_pt1 | contig 11591 bp, 9 predicted proteins | sample MGYA00241897_ERZ501888 | MGnify/ENA primary metagenome ERZ501888 (study PRJEB25962, sample SAMEA2042398) | human gut metagenome | biome: human gut; feature: human-associated habitat; material: faeces... | reverse complement strand
ATGAAGCCAGTTATCCAGAAGGCTCTGGTGAAGCTGGACGGTGCTCCGTTCAAGGCATTCGCTGCTCAGCGTGACCGTTGGGCTATGGAAACAGACTACGTTTATCCAGGCCCTATCCAGTACTTCGGTCCGACAGAAGTTTGCGACCAGGCTACGAAGACTTTGCAGCTGGAGCAGGCTAAATAAGTTGATGCATCAACAAGTTGACAATAAAACGGAGGGGCGGTTCATTCCGCCCTTTCTTTTCCTTTGCTCATGGCAACCAAGACCTCCACAAATATCCGGCGTAAAACTACTGCCGCCCGTCGTTCTTCCTCTCCGCGGAGCAAGAAGAAAATGCAGCCACGTACCATGCCCGTATGGTTGCGCAATCTTTTGGCGGTCTGTATCATTCTTGTTTTTTCTACCGGCTTTTACTGGTTTTTCATTCGTCCTTATGCTTATCGCTGGAAGCCTTGTTATGGTCAGAAAGGTTACGGTGTATGTATGCCTTGCAACTATGAGGTGCATGGCATAGACATATCCCACTATCAGGGAAAGATAGATTGGGAACTCCTGACACATAATAGAGAAGCCCAATTTCCCATTCACTTTATTTTTCTGAAAGCTACCGAAGGCGGCGATCATGGTGACGATACGTTTACGCAGAACTTCGGCCAGGCGCGTAAATACGGTTTTATCCGTGGTGCCTATCATTATTTTATCCCTAAGACCGATGCCCGCAAGCAAGCCGATTTCTTTATCCGTACCGTGCAGCTGGCAAAGGGAGACCTGCCTCCCGTACTTGATGTGGAGACTACCGGCAAGCAGTCACCGCAGGAACTTAAAACGGCAGTCAAGACTTGGCTGGATAGGGTAGAGGCGCATTACGGCGTAAAGCCTATTCTTTATACTTCCTATAAATTCAAGAAACGCTATCTCAGCGATTCCATTTTCAATGCTTATCCTTATTGGATAGCCCATTATTATGTAGATTCCGTGCGTTATGAGGGCAAGTGGCACTTTTGGCAGCACACGGATGTAGGCACTGTGCCCGGTATTGAAGAAGAGGTGGATTTGAACGTCTTTAATGGTACAATGGAGGAACTTTTGGAGCTTACGTTGAAAACTCCTTGTATAGAACGCTAAAGGTCAACTTTAGCTTCCTGATATTGACCTTTAGCTTTTTAGTATTGACCTTTATTATTTTTGGAATTTCACTGCTGCCCACCGGTTCTTCTCACGATGGTGGACAAAGTGCAGCCCGTTGCGTTCGGCTTCTTCGCGGATGACGGGAATGTCATCTATGTAGAAACCGCTCATCAACAATTCCGCTCCGGGATTCATGCGGGCTATGTAGTGCTTCATATCTGCCAGGAGGATATTGCGGTTGATGTTGGCGATAACCATATCAAAAGGACCTTTGCTTTCCAGAGAGGAGGCATCGCCTTGGGATACGGCAATATTGTCCACTCCATTCAATTCTATATTTTCGAGGGAGTTGCGCACACACCATTCATCTATGTCGATAGCTGTACAAGGGGAGGCTCCACGCATGCGTGCCAGTATGGCAAGGATGGAAGTCCCACAACCCATATCGAGCAATGCTTTGCCTTGCAGGTCACTATCCAGCAGTTCGCCTATGATGAGGCTTGTTGTCTCGTGGTGCCCTGTGCCGAATGCCATTTGCGGATTGATGACGATGTCATATTCTGCTTGTGGGACATCGTTGTGAAAAGTGCTGTGAATGACACAACGGTCTCCGATAACGATGGGCTGGAAGAAGTTCTTCTCCCATTCCTCGTTCCAGTCTTTGTCTTCGGCTTCTATGAAATTATATTCTATCTGTGTATCGGGCAGAGGGAAGTCTGCAAGTGCTTCTTTGAGTAGAGATTCGTTATACAGCTCTTTCTGTATATAGGCAGTGATACCGTCGGTCTGCTCAACAAAACTTTCAAAGCCAGCTTCACCCAAGACTCCGGAAAGTACATCGTTGACTATTTCTGTGCACGGAACAGTGCGGAATGTAAATTCTAAATATTTCATCGGAATATGATTGTTTGTTAAATGCAGAAGAAGATTTTAAAGAACAAATCTATTTCTGCGTATCTTTGTTTTCACACTGCAAAGGTAATGTAAACCGAGGGCAGAATAAAATGAACTTGTTCATTTTTTATGCGGAAGTGCCGCTTGCCTCGTCAAAAGGCGGGGTATTTAGGGAATTCCCTATAAATCTTTGGGGAAAATCTGCTGCATGGGATAAAATCCGGCGTTATCTTTGTGACGTGAAGAAATAGATAAACGTAAAATCCATAAACCAAACTAATATGAAAAAGATTGTTTTTTTATCGCTTTTTGCCTTGTGCCTCCCATGGACACTGGTGGCACAAAGTATAGATGACGACCTTTACTACACTCCTTCCAAGAATAAGGAAGAGAAAAAAGAAGAGGTGAAGCAGGAGAAGAAAGTCGCTGCTCCCGTAGAAGAGATTGTAGTAAAGTCGAATGTACCGACCACTGTCTATTCATCGCCGGGAAGCACTACTGTTGTAGTAAAAGACCGTAAGGGAAACACCCGCGATGTGGACGAATATAACCGCCGTTATGACTCCCGCGACAATGATTTCGTGATGGAGAACGATACCCTTTACATCAATGAAAAAGAAGATGACGGCCTGGACGGCGAATGGGTGAACGGTGAATTTGAAGGTTCGCAGGATGATTACGAGTATGCTACCCGTATCATCCGTTTCCGTAATCCGCGTTTTGCTATTAGCATTAGCAGCCCGTTATATTGGGACGTAGTTTACGGACCGAATTCCTGGGACTGGAACGTATATACTGACGGCATGTATGCTTATGCATTCCCGACGTTCAGTAACCCGCTTTGGTGGGATTGGCGTTATGGTTCTTACGGCTGGGGTTGGAATTATGGCTGGGGCTGGAATCGTCCTTACTACTCTTGGGGATATTACCCGGGTTCCTGGGGCGGCTGGTATGGTGGCTACTGGGGTGGTTGGTATGGTGGTGGCTATTGGGGACATCATCACTATTGGCACGGCGGTCCTAGCTGGGGCTGGGGTGGTGGAAGCCATTGGGCACGCAATAATACCTATTATAATAACCGACGCTCCAATTATGGTATTAATGGAGGAAGTGCACGACGTTCTTCCTATGCAACCAGTGGAGACCGTAGAATTGGTACAAGTGTAGGAACACGCCGTTCAGGTGAAGGTAGCGTTAGCCAGTCTGCTCGCCGAGGTACTTCAACGGGTACATATAATTCTTCTAGGAGAGTGGTTGGCAACCGTACGGACACGCGAGTAGGAACTGGTTCTAGTTCAAGTTCTTCTCGTCGGAGTACGTATACTCGTCCAAGTAGTACACGCAGTAGCAGTGGCTCATCTTATGATAGTAATCGTTCCAGTTCTTCTTCCCGCAGGACTTATGGAACACCTACGAATAGTAGCAGCCGTTCTTCTTCTACCTACAATCGTGGAAGTTCGTCAACTACACGTAGCTATACGCCGTCAAGTAGTAGTCGCCGTTCTTCTTCAAGTTCTACTTATTCTCCGAGCCGTTCCTCTTCAGGCTCCAGCTATTCACCGAGTCAATCTTCTTCTCGGTCGAGTGGTTACTCAAGCGGTGGTGGAAGTAGTAGTTCCCGTTCCAGTTCAGGTTCATCCGGTGGTGGAGGCGGTAGTCGAAGAAGATAAAATAGTTGTTTTTATTAAAAAGACATATTTATGAAAAATATAAGATTGGCAATGGTGATAGCTTGTACTTTATTGGGTACTGCTGTCGTAAATGCACAGAGTTTATATGATGCTGCTCGGTTAATGGGAAATGACTTGAATGGAACTGCAAGATTTATAGGTATGGGCGGAGCCATGGGAGCATTAGGAGGTGACATCTCAACAATGGGAACTAATCCGGCAGGTATTGGAATATATAGAAGTAGTGATGTAATGACCTCATTTGGCTTCAGTAATATTGGAATGAAGTCTAATATGAACGGTACAAAGAATGAACAGGATAAGCTATTTGGTTCATTTGATAATATCGGGTTTGTTATATCGAGCCGTATTGGGAATGAAACACCGTTGCGGTTTGTAAACTTTGGTTTTAACTATCGAAAGGTGAAATCCTTTGATAAAAACATGGTGATGAATGGCATGATAGAAGATAAGGAAGGTCCAATGTCTCAAAGTGATTTATTTGCTACTTTGTCTCAAGGACTTCCTGAAGACTATTTGGGCTCTAATGCTGCTTTTACTGACGGAGGTGCCGATGCTGCACCGTGGTTGGGAGCTATGGCTTTCCGAACGAGAGTAATTGGGGCAATAGGTGATAATAAATATGCAAGTAATGTAGGCTATATGGTGGATAATAAAGGTAATGAGGTTTACTTGCCTGTAGTGGGGGAATATACTTCCAGAGAAAGAGGTGGATTACATTCTTACGACTTCAATGTTGCCCTCAATTTCTATGATAGAATTTATTTGGGAGCTACCATAGGAGCTTACAGTGTTGACTATTCCAGAAGGAGTTTCTATAAGGAAAGCTATCCGGGAGATGCATCTACATATTCTTTGGAGAATTGGTTTGACACAAGCGGAACAGGAGTTGATTTTAAGTTGGGAGTGATTATACGCCCATTTGAATCCTCATCATTCCGTATCGGTGCTGCGATCCATACACCTACTTGGTTTAACTTGGAAGACCGTGCTTCTGCTATCATGACCTCTGATGTTGATATGAATAGTGACGGAACCATTGATAAGGATGAATTATACGAGTATGATACTATGGACTTCCCCGGTGAATCTAAAACAAAGTATGAATTAATAACTCCTTGGAAGTATAATTTGAGTTTGGGATATACCATTGGCCGTTCTGTTGCATTAGGAGCAGAGTATGAGTATAGTGACTACTCATCTGCTAAGTTGAAATACGATGATGGCGTGAAAATGGAAGATGAAACCTCTCAAATAAAGACCGGATTAAAGGGGGTACATACATTACGTGTGGGAGCTGAATTTAAACTTGCTCCGGAATTCTCTTTCCGTGTCGGGTATAACTACATGACGGCAGCTATGTATGATGATACTTTCAAAAGAATTGCTCTTAACAGTATCAGTACAAGTACCGAGTTCTCTAACTTGAAAGCGACTAACAATTATACCGTAGGCTTGGGATACAAAGGATCTGTTTTTTATGCAGACTTAGCTTATCAGTTCCATACATACAAGGAAGATTTTTATCCTTTCTATAATGAGATAGGAGACCATTTTGAAACAATACTTGTGCCGAATGCCACTAAAGTAACTAATACACGTAGTCAAGTACTATTAACTGTAGGTATGCGCTTCTAAACTAATTAAGAACAGTTTTCAATTTCAATAATAACTTTTGTGTGTGAAAAATCCCAGGAATGCTGAGTGTCTACGGCAGTTCCAGGGATTTTTATTTATGTTCGTTTTTACTTGTCTGCGTTATCTACGCAATGGAGTGTGTCCGTCAAAGATGACACGGTTGCGGGCGAACCTCATGACAATCGCATTTCCGGCACTTACTTCAACATCCTGATTTGCTACGATTTCTTGTTTTTCTCCCTCTATGGATACTTCTCCAATTACTTCTCCAGCTTTGATCGTTTCTTGCGGGATTAAGTTGGTTAATTCTCCGTCAGATACCTTTTTGATATTGATATCCTCGGCTTCCGCGCTCTTGTCCAACTCAACCTTTCCGTTAAAAAGATCTTGAATACCTCTGTTTCTCAAACGAAGTTTGATACTTGCTTTACCGTTATACGGTCTGCCGTCCTCGTCAAGTAAGATGACGGGTACAGTCATTCGTTTGAACTTTAAGGCTACATTTTTAGTTCCGCGAATGGCTTGAGCTATTCCGAATAGATGTTCTTTTCCTCCCTTTATACTGCGGTAACGTTTTCCCAATGCTCTGGTAGCAGCTTCGTCAGTCAATTCGGGGTAATGAGCATAGAATGTAACAGATTCAACGTCTGTGTCTATCTCGTCCCATGTCTGACTATCTACGCCTAGGGCAAACGGAAGATAGTCTTGATTGGAAACTGACATTGAGATTACATCTCCAGTTGAGAAGCTATTCTTTACGGGAAGCGATAAAGCGGCACTGTTACGAGTAAGCAAGTCAGTGATGCTTTGGTTGTCGATAGAAGTAGAGAAGTCGATAGCTTCTTTACTGGGGTCTTGCAGGTTGTCTTGTTGTTGACAACCAAACAGGCATGCTGCTGTTAGAAAAACTAGAAGGTTTTTTCTTTTCATTTGCAGGGTTGTTAATTAGTTAATAATAAAAAAGAGAAATCTAATATTCTATTTTATCCTCTTTGGCTGCCCAAGCCTCAAAGGCGGTAATAGCTTCATTGGGTAGTAAAATTTCGGAGGGAAGTTTTCTGTCTTCTGGTTTCAATTCCAGTTCGTCGTAGATAAAAGAATCATCAAAACCGATATTTTTGGCGTCAGTTTTGTTGTTACCGTAGTACATCTTGTCCAGTCGTGCCCAATAAATAGCACCCAAGCACATGGGACAAGGTTCGCAGGAGGTGTATATCTCATATCCGCTAAGATCAAATGTTCCCAGTTTGGCGGCTGCGGCACGTATTGCACTAACTTCGGCATGTGCAGTAGGATCACAGGACGTTGTGACGCGGTTTACACCGGTAGCGACAATCACTCCATCTTTGGTGGCGATAACAGCACCGAAAGGGCCCCCACCATTTTCGACATTCTCTTTTGAAAGCTCTATTGCTTTCCGCATTAGTTCTTCTTTAGTCATGGCAATAAAAAATATTGTTAGTTTTATCCTATTTACTTCTTTTCAGAAATAACATCTTTCTACAAAGATAGAAAAAACTAACAATATACCAAGGAACGATTTCCTTTAATTTTCTACCAGTACCAGCAGACGCCGAAAGAGAACGGATAAAGTTCGGGATCTTGAATACTGATAAAACGGTAGGAAATATCCGTTTAAAGCTTTCCGAGAATCTTGTCCATAACCCAGTTGGTCAGTGTGGCACTTTCACCGTCACAGGAACAGATGGATTTACCTAATAGATGGTCTACCACCGCTTGGATAAGAGGCTGTTGTACATGTTCTGGGTTACCGATACAGATTTCTTCGCGTCCGCGTTCGGTATGCAGTCCGATAGGTTCGTAGGTGAAGACAGAAAAACAAATCATTCCTTTGTCTCCGATGATTTCTATACGATCCTCGCGGGCCGAGTCGTGCGCTACGAAACACCAGGAGCCGCTACCTACCAATCCGTTGTCGAACTGGAAGCAGGCACTTAAGGTATCTTCGGCGGGATAAAGTCCTCCGCGGTTGCTCTTGTAACCATTTGCTTCGAGAATGCAACCGAACATATCCTGCAATAAATCTATCTGATGCGGGGCAAGATCGTAGAAGTAACCGCCTCCGGCAATGTCCGCTTGTACACGCCAGGGAAGATTTTCACGGTTATAGTCCAGGTCGCGTGGTGGCTGTGCGAAACGTATCTGTACATTGATAACGTTACCGATAGAACCGTTTTCTACAAGCTCTTTTACTTTTTGGAAGTACGGGAGATAACGTCGGTAGTAAGCAACGAAACAAGGAATGCCTGTTTCTTGCGAAATACGGTTGATACGGGTACACTCTTCGTATGTCTGTGCCATTGGCTTTTCAATGTATGCAGGCTTACCTGCTTTCATTGCCATAATAGCATAAGTAGCATGAGAAGAAGGAGGAGTGGCAATATATATAGCATTTACTTCCGGATCGTCTATCAGTTCCTGTGCGTCGTCATACCATTTCTTGATACCTCTTTCTTTGGCATAGGCTTTTGCCTTTGCACCGTCGCGACTCATTACAGCTACGACTTCCGAATGTTCTACTTTTTGGAAAGCAGGACCACTTTTCGTTTTGGTGACTTCGCCGCAACCGATGAATCCCCATTTAATTATCTTTTCACTCATAATTGTAATACCTATTGTGTCTGTTTTAACAAAGCCCAAAGATAAAACTATTTTTTGTCAAGAGCAACTTTATTGATTATAGTATTTTTTATAAATCTTTTGATATTCTGATTTCTTTTGGAACTTATCCAGCCACGTATTCAAACTATCGAGTAAAACGGGGGATTGCTTGCTGACTGCCCATGAGTAGAACTGTGTGAAGCTGATAGCCGTATTGATATCAATCTGCGACAAGGAATCCGCTACTGCCCGTGCAATGCTTTCGTCACAAACTGCATAGTCAATGTCTCCGTGTGCTACTAGTGAAATCAATTGTTCGGGGCCATATTTTTCTATTTCTTTTATGTAAATGGTGTCTCCGATTTCATTTCCTAAGTTCTGAATACGCAAGATAGAAGGCGAACCTTTTACGACATGAAGTGTCCGCCGGGCTAAATCCAGTTGGTTACGGATATAGAGTGAATCGTTTTCTCCATTCTCTTTGCGTTGAACCAGGACTTGTTTGTTGAGGACAATGGGAGAGGTGAGAAGCAGGGAATCTTTTAATTTGCTAGTCGCCAATATTCCATAAGCAATAACATCATAACGCCCTTCACTCAGTCCTTTCAGCCGTTCTTCGAAACTCATGACTGGGGTGATTTCTGCTTTCAGTCTTTTATCACGGGCAAAGGCCTGTATCAGTTCATAATGGAAGCCGGAGATAGTGTCACCGTCCACATAAAAACTGATTGAGTTGTATTCGGTAGCTACACGTAGTATTCCTTCTTTGGCAATGGCGGCATAATCACGCGGATGCCCTAAGGTTTTTTCTTGTTTTCCGCAATATCGGAAAGTGAAAATAAGTGCCAATATAATGATAACAGGCACTAAATATCTGAATAGTCTCAGTTTCGGGCGTGTCTCCATAAGCCATAAAGGTTTTGTTAATCATAGAAATTCCATGAAAGTCCGAATTTCAGGACGCGTGGATTGATAGGATAGTGAGGAGACAGAAAATAATCAGGTCTGCTTATTCCTTGGTTCACGTGATACATCATCACATAGAAACGTGTACGTTTCAGATGCAGGTTTGCATAGACATTCACAATCGGATAACCGCCTATCTCAACTTTGCCTTCTTCCGGTTGCAGGTAGAAATTTTGGATAGCCGGCATATAGGCGGGTGCATTGTATTTCGTGAAATATCGCACGTCGGCACCTAATTGCACGCTAAGCACTTTTTTTGCTAATTTAAACTGCATATAAAAGTTATGATACAAAGAAAGATCGGGCAAGGGCAGCACAGTCTGGTCACTGGATTTCTGCCAGGTTACTTCATTATCTAAATGGAAGATTCCGAGCTTGAAGTCCTGGTTGAGGCTTGCCGATAATACTTGAAGGCTTCCGCTTTTCTGTTCGGGCGTTGCCTGTTGGTTGAAATACGTATAGTTCTTGATGTTTTCTACTCCCGCTCTTAGCCGGGTTTTCCAGCGTGCAATACTTAGTTCCCCTTCGATACGTGTACGGAACTCCTTATCCATATCATTATCCCACATGAAATGTTTGGAATGGTAATGACGCATATAGAAAGGTGCAAGCTGGTTGCTGACCTCACCGCGGGCAATAAGGCTGACGGTATCTTTCCATAACGGGAAATTCAGGTCTATATCTCCTTTTACATTGAACTGTCCGATTGCTTTTCCTGCAAGTCCCACTTCACCGATTGCGTGATAGTGAAGAATATTCCCTTCCCGTTTGGATAACTCTCCTCCGACGAATATCTCGTTTTCATTGTATTTGTCGGGTAATGGTCCTCCGTCCTTATTCATCAGCGTATATTTACTGATTTTGTAAGAAGCGAATGCGGTCAATCCGGCTTTTGCATATTTGTTGAAACCTTCCAGTAAAGCGATGCCGATTGTATTCTTGATTCCTACATAAGTAGTACTGTCTCTTACGAACGCTTTATTGTCCTTATCAAAATATGTGTTCTGATAATATCCATCCGCTACTTCGTCATAAGAATTGAAGCCATGGCGTGCCCGTTCTACCTGAATGGTGTGTATAAAGCTCGTCACCGGTACAAACTCCTGTTTGGCGGGAGTCGTGTCGTTTTCAGCCTGCGGAATGTCACGTTTGAATCCTAGATTATAACGTTGAGTCAGGAATACATAAAAGTCATGATTACGGTTGGTTGTTTCGCTCAATACAGTAGGAATGTTGGTTGATTCGTATTCCCTTCGTCCTTCGGCCATTTCCTCCGGAGCGGTGATATATCTGTCATCGGTGATACCTCCGTTTTCATTAGTCTTCAGATAGTTGTTACTGTATATTCCTTGCACCTGATATCTGTCTCCGATATAGCTGCCGAAAATTGCAGCGTTAAAGTATGCAGTATTCTGATTGTTGTAGTATCCCCGTCCGTATAAATAATCAATGTTGAAACCGAAGGCCAACTTCTTGTTTACGTTTACAGAGAAGTAGGATTTGAAACGTTCTTCTCCATTTACCTTATTACCGGCTTTATGATACGTCAGATTGGTATAGGGAACATTACTGTTCGTAAAATTAAATTCTGTGGGACGGACAAAGAAACTGGAAAAAGGTTCCATGAAAATGGTCGGCTCCGGATAACGGCGGTCAAAGAAGATGCGTGACATACGGGGCGACCCCATATTGGCGAGATAATTGTAATGTCCGGTGATTCCTTCCGTGAGATTCGTGTTCTGAAAGTGGTGATAGGCGGTGTCGGCAGGGATTATCGTCCGGTCGCCCAGCTGGTTTTTGATCCGCCACATATATAAGGTAGGTGGTAATCCCTTTACTTCAACGTTTGCACTATCCAGTCTGTCCGGAATCATTGCAGGGTCTACCTGGTTACCGTATTGGTCATATCCGTTTTCGTCGATTTGTTGACGACCGGGATTAAACTGTGCATGGACAGTTGTCAGCCCTACAACGGAAAGTAATATATATAATAGTAAGATTCGTCTCATAATTGGAGGCAAAGATACTTACTTTAATTGATTTAATGATAATGGATAATTGAAAATTATGTTGCATACGTACTATACGTAGCTAATAATTATCAATTATCCATTGCACATTATCTGTTAATTAAACCTCACGGATTAATTCCATACCTTTCTTGATTGCTTCTTCGTTCATCGGAATCAAGTGGTGATGGCGTTCCGGAAGAGTTTTCTTCAATCCCTTGATTACATTTTCCAATGTCACAATCGGGCGGAGTTTTAATAAACCGCCAAGTACAATCATGTTGAATGCTTTGGCGTTGTTCATCTCGTTGGCCGCGTCCATGGCATCGATACGATATACCTTGATATCCTTGCGGGTAGGAGGGTTGATAATTCCGTAACCGTCATAAATCAGGATACCACCGGGCTTCACCTTATTTTCAAACTTTTCGAGTGAAGGCTGGTTCAGAATGATAGCAGTATCATATTTACTCAAAATGGGTGAAGAAACCTTGTCGTCGCTTACAATTACTGTAACGTTGGCTGTTCCACCGCGTTGTTCGGGACCGTATGCCGGCATCCAGCTTACTTCTTTGCCTTCCATTAGCCCCGAATAAGCCAGGATCTTACCCATAGACAATACGCCTTGTCCACCGAATCC
>ENA-OPRU01001307-OPRU01001307.1-human-gut-metagenome-genome-assembly--contig:-NODE-1307-length-11670-cov-2.170469_pt1 | contig 11670 bp, 18 predicted proteins | sample MGYA00241897_ERZ501888 | MGnify/ENA primary metagenome ERZ501888 (study PRJEB25962, sample SAMEA2042398) | human gut metagenome | biome: human gut; feature: human-associated habitat; material: faeces... | reverse complement strand
ATGATAAGTTGATATAAGTAGTTATGCAATAATAAACGACAAAAAGCTAAGTGAAACTCAAATAAAGAGTCATAACTTAGCTTTTATAATATATAAAATTTTATATTTATAAATTTATATATTTATCGATACGATTCTTAAATTTATCATTAACCATAAGCTGATTCAGAACCATTGACCAGTTGCGAACGACTCCGCCATCCCATTTATCTTCAAGTTCTTTAGAGCGAAGATAAAGAAGTTTAAATAAGGCATTTTCATTAGGAAATGAACCTTTTTTAGTGACTTTTCTAAATGAAGAATTAATTGATTCGATAGCGTTTGTAGTATACATTACTTTTCTAACATCACTGCCATAATCGTATAATTGTTCAATATGAGCGAAGTTGCGTACCCATACATCAACAGCACCTGGATATTGACTCCATTCATTTTTAAAAGAATCAAAGGCAATGTTTGCAGCTTTTAAATTAGGCGCACCATATACTTTCTTGAGTGATTGAGTATATTTTTTATAATCCTTAGAAGGAATATATTTAATACTATTGCGAATTAGATGAACGATGCATCGTTGGACCACGACATTAAGGAAAATGGCTTTAGCACCAGCTTCTAAACCTGATACACCATCCATTGAGATAAAGAAGATATCTTCAACACCTCGTGTCTTAATATCATCAAATATTTGCATCCAGTAATTCTTTGATTCACTCTCACTTAACCATATACCAAGTATTTCTTTATGACCTTGAAGATCATACCCAAGAATCACATATACAGCACATTCTTTAACTTCATAATCATTTCTTAGTGTTACATACATACAATCTACAAAGGTGAATGCATAACACTTCTTAAGTGGCCTATTACGCCATTCATTAAGTTCATCAAGTATTGAATCAGTAATATCAGATATCATCTCATGAGATACACTAAATCCATAAATATCTTCAATAGTTTTAGATATATCGCGTTGTGACATTCCTCTGGCATACATCGCTAATACCTTACCTTCAATAGCTGATACATCTTTTTGTCTTTTAGGAACAATTGTAGGTTCAAATGAACCATCTCTATCTCTTGGAACTTCAATTTCGATTTCACCTTGAGTAGTTTTAAGTGTTTTCTTACCATAACCATTTCTGCGATTATCATTTTCTTTAGGACTCTTATCATTTGAGTCGTAGCCTAAATGATTATTCATTTCTCCTTTTAACATCGCTTCAAACATAGGACCAAATACATCTTTGAGTGCATCTTGCATATCTTCAACAGATTTAGGTTGATAAGCCTCTAAAATAGCTTGAGCTAAAGCTACTTTTTTAGGATCTCTTTTAATTCTTGCCATAGTCATATTTCCTTTAACCTCCAAATTTTACCATATATACAAAATAAAAACCGTGACAAGTTAAGTTACGCGCGTCCTCTTAACTTACACGGTTTATTTTACACTCTCAAAATCAAGGGTTATCCAATGATTCGAATAGAAAAAGACTGTGATTTTCAGAGAAATACTAATTTCTCTTACTCGTCACAGCCCCTCTTTTCTTTAATACTTCCTTCGATATTGCGACTTTTAAGAATGTTGAAGCCCATCTCGCATAACTCTTTCGTGTATTTGACCATGTCTTACACTTCCATTCTTCTAAACCTAATTTCTTCAGTGCTTTATATCTCGTATATGGTTTCTTCCATTGTTTCCATATACATATCCGCAGTCGAAATCTTATATTTCTATCAATTTCCTTTGCTTTTATTTTGAAATATCCTATGCGATAGTAATTTACCCATCCTACTATTAGTTGTTTCAATTTTATTAGTCGATAGTTCATATCTACTGACCAGCTTCGGCTTGTCAGTTTCTTTATCTTCTCTTTCAACTTTTGAATGGTTATTTCATGTGGCTTTGCTTTCCACAACTGTGAATATCTATCATAGTAAAATCCAAATCCCAGATACTTGATTTCATTCGGTTTTGACACCTTGCTCTTTGTCATATTGACTTTAAGCCCTAGTTTCTTTTCGATGTACTTTGATACATTTGCCATAACCCTATCTGCTGCTTTTGACGAGCCTGCTAGTATAATACAGTCATCCGCATACCTTGTGAAATGGAGTCCTCTTGCTTCTAGTTCCTTGTCTAATTCATTTAGGATAATGTTACTTAATAGTGGAGATAAATTTCCTCCTTGTGGTGTTCCTATGACTGACTCTTTATATTCATTGTCTATCATAATTCCACTCACTAGATATTTTCGTATCAGTGATACGATTTCTCCATCTTTCACATTCCTCATTAGTTTCCACTATTAGAGGCATGAAAGAAACAGATTCGTTTTGAGTTATCGTATCACAAATTTCGTTCCTAATTCTTTTTAGCCAATAATAGTAAGTTGGAGTAGGAATAGCATTCCTTTCGCACCACTTTCTCACGGATAAGCCACTTGATCGGCATTGTTGTATTCTTTCTATCCATTCTTGTTTTCTGACATGCTTACTTACTTCATTCACATTCATTACCCACACCCCTTAAGTACGAATGTTATAGTATTTCGACCAGTCAATTTACTATAATAGAGCAACTTGACTATCAGTTTACTTTAACTTTATCTTAAGTATGTGCTTTTTTTACTTATCCTTCAATCCACTTTTTATTTGACGCATACCTTCTTTTCTTCCATTCCATCAAATAATGATACTTGTTCCATAATAACCTCCAGCAACTATTTTTGCAAATTCGTTTACTATAAACAAATAAAGAACAGTATAAGGCTGTTCTTTATATATCTATAAATAGTCTTTCCGTTTTTTTGTTTCGATTTCTTCATCTAAATTAAATTGCCTAAAAATTATTGAATATTGTTAATTACTTATATCAATAACTGTATCCAACTTTTGTCGAATATTTTCGGATAAATGATGTGTAACCATTATAACCATACAGGGCATCTCTAACAAGTAACTTTCAATTTTTTCTGCTGTATTTATATCTAAATTAGCAGTGACTTCATCTAAAAGGATTACTGGTTTCTCTAAAGCTAATGCTCTGCATAATGCAATTCTTTGCTTTTGTCCACCAGATAAATTTTTTCCACCTTCATTTATAAGATAATCAGCAGAAAACTCAGACAATGATACTACTTTTAATAAATAATTAATCTTTTCAACTGATATATTTCGCCCTAACGCTATATTGTTATAAAGCGAGTCATTGAATAGAAAACAATTCTGATTAACATAAGCAATATCAGAAAATAAGTTGTCCGACTTGCTTTTTATAACTCCATTAAGTATAACTTCTCCTTGATAACTCTCTATTTCTCCAGAGATAATTTTCAATAAAGTGCTTTTTCCACAACCACTATCTCCAATTATGGCATATTTTTTGGGATATTCAAAGACACAGTCTTTAATTTTTATGTATTTTTCTTTAAAAGTAACTTCTAAGTTTTTTGTTTGTATGGAGTTAATGATTTTATAGTTCTTATTTGTGTTTGTAACAACTTCAACTCTATTAAGATCATGAAAAACGTATGGCTTGCAAAATTCATCCGTATATATAGTTTTTACTTCCTTCAATTTTGAAGAAAACAACGATTTCCCAGATTTATAAAATGTTTTATCAGACATAATATCAGCAATTGCATTACCTAATGTTGGCATTAAACTGATTGTGGATAACAATGTCCCTACGGGAGCTTGTTTAGAAATCACAAGATAGGATAAAGTAATTAGAGATAAGGTTGATGTCAAAGTACCCATGAATTCAAGAACAGCAGATATATTACCAGCCAAAGTATCTGTCTCACACATTTTTTTTGCATATTTCCAACATCCTTCTCTCGATTTCTTTTTAAAGATAGCGAATGCTTGATTTTCCAAATATATAGAAAATCCAAGCATAGATTCCGTCATAGTATTCAAAAATGCTTCTTTACTTTTCTGACTTTGGATTATACATTCGCTTAGTCTCTTATTAAAAATCATTGGTGGAAATATCATTATAATTACCATTAGTATTCCCATCACAAACATTATCCAGTGAATATTAAAAAGAGCAATTAAGACAGATATTGCTAAAGATGAATTAAAGACCATCTTAACTAATTTATCTAGTGTCAAAGATATTATTCTCGGTATATCATTTACATATAAAGTGGCATATTCACTAGCATCTTTGCTATAAAATTGTTCACTTGATTGCTCACTAATGAAGTTGTCAATCCATTCGTTCATTTGTAATTTAATATAGTAACTTGAAACCGATTTACTCTTTTCATTCAATGCCATAAATATCTTATTTAATAGATAAATAGAGATAATAAAAATACCATTTTTAAATAGCGTAGTAACATCGTTAACGACTAGCATGGATAACATACTCATTAGAAACACTTCAATCATTGCATATATTATGGTAATTAATATAGTAACTTTGACGCTATTAAATTTGAATAAATTCATAAACTCTCCCTTTCCAAAATCATTTAGATATTAATCAACTTTCAAAAAACGATTATTTTTTGCGTAAAGTTAAATTATATTGTCCTTGTTGTTCGGACACCTTTAACAATAATTCTTTTTCATCTAACGTATAATACTTCATACATCGAGCAATTCCATGTTTCAAATAATATAGAGGGCACTCTCCACCTCCACAAATAGAATAATTTTCGCAATCTAAACATTTGTCTGACAATCTTGTGCCACGCCAAATGTTGAAGAATTGATTTTTTTCAATTGTCCCATCGCTTATGATTTTACCGATAAAAGAATACTCCTCATTAGTTTCTGTGCATTTTGATAACATACCATCTACATCTACAACAAAATGATTATCTTTAGCTGCATAGCAATATTTTGAAGATATTGACAAATAATCAGTCATACTTGTGAATCGGAATCCTTTATCTAAAGCATATATAATTTCATTCAACACTTGACGATCAGTTACATCATGGCTTAAATCACTGAAATCTACTACAGTATGATACATAGCGAAAAACCGTTTATCTTTAAACAAAGGTGAAAAGTCGTTAATATAAGCATCTAAGTTTCCTAGCATTTGTTGAGAGATATGGTGTTTTGAAAAGTTATTCATTTACAATGATCAATGATGTTCCGTTAAGAGAAGTTTCAATTTCGTTATATTCAAATACTACTTCTGACATGATTATTGCCTCCTTTCTAATAACAACTACAGCAAAAGATCTAAATCCTTAGTTATTACATTTTGTGTTTTTTCTGTACTTGTTATCTTTTATGAAACAATTATAAGACTAAATTAAACATTAGTCAATTTATACATATGTAAAGATTTCCACCTTTCAATACAGTAACTACTGCATTATACTTCCTATAGAATTCTTTTTGGGGATTTAATAGGTTTTATAGCGAAAATATCTAAATAATAAAATACTCTGATTTTTTCGATTCACTTTTACCTAGTAATTTGTGATATAGCCACTTTCTTTGGTAATGGTTGCAGATATTTCATATCTATAACAATATATTGCATAAAGTCGATAAAATTAGTAGTTCTATATTAAATACTTTTTTTCATTTATCTCTTATATTCTTTTCGTAATTCTTTCCTAGTTCTTGGTTTTGGACATTCTTCTAACGGTTTATATTTATTTGATTCAACTTTAAAATCCAAAATACACTTACACCCTATTCCCTCAATTCTATGCATGGCAAGACAGCCATGACAAATTTTCTTCATGAACAATCCCCCTTTACTTCCATCGACTTTCTTCTTTACGCAACAAATTAGAAATCTTTGTGTTTGCTTGTTCCAACTTCGCCTTTAAGGTCGCGATTTCTTTTTCTTTTTTTCGATGTCTGTATTCAAGGGCAAAATTCTTCTTTCTTAAATTCAACCGTTCAATATAAACATCGCACTGTTTACAATCATCTTTGCAGCTTCTACATGGATTCATATTGACACCTCTTAATTTGCAATCTTTTTGAAGTGAATATCATTGAATCCTAAAATATCCCCTCGTTCCAGTTTATCCATAATATCTTTCTTTTCACTCATTGGTATAGGCATAATTTTTTCGATTTCTTCTAACACTTCATGCTCATACAATCGTTTCGTTTCTTTATTCCTAAATGTAACTTCAATCATAATACTACTCCATAATGCGTTCTATCAGTATTTCTGTGTAATCCAAACAAAACCTTATCTCAAGGAAAACGAAAATTAGACCTAATCCCAAAAAAATCACTACAAGAACACGCTCTTTAACCGTTAGAGTAAATAAGTAATTAGTAAATTTAACTAATCCAAAACTACCTATCAAAATCAACAATGGTGTTTAAAAAAATAATATCGTCATATAAATCCCTCACTTTCATTCCATTTATCAAAGCCATTCTTCAACATAACTATCTGCCAATATATCTTGGATATAATCATAATATTCCCTAGTACATACACATTTGAAGTTAATACCACTTTCCTCTAACTTTATGTGTTTTTCTTTTTGTAATGCAAAAAGAATATCTTCTTCCTCAGCATTGATCTTCCGAAACTCGATGATCCCTCCATTTTTTAGACAAAAATCAACATAAGCATAAAGCCTCATTTCCCTTTCTGTGATTTCTCTATTTAAAACCTTTAGAGATTTTTCTTGTATTCCTTTAGACAATTTACCTCGCATTTTTATTAACACCTCTTTCTATTGCTTGCTACATTTAAGCGGACACCATTTTGGTGCAGTCTTAATTGGCAACTGACTTCCTTTAGCACGAGCAATTTCTCTGTATGGCTGGCATTCCGTTCTTGAAATTTCGCAATACCATCTACTAGTTTTATTCCCTTGATCAGAAATATTTGATCTAAGATTTTGACATTGACTACAATTTACTATTTTACCCATTTTTCTTCTTCTCCGTTTTCGTCTTGTTCACTTGTAAGTTTTGTTCCACATTCAGAACAGTATTTATCTGTCGATCTAACAAGACTTTCACATATTGGACAAAAGAGACTTTCAAACTTAGTAACAAACACTCCATTTGAAACATTGAAGAACTTAACAGTATCTCCCTCTCTCATGCTATGTTGTTTTCTTATTTCTTTTGGGATTACCACACGCCCAAGATTATCTATTTTCCTAATCATTTGATCCCTCCTGTACTAAAATGAGATAATCAACCAACTAATGATGCTTACGGGTATGGCAGTTAATACAATTCCTGCAACTACATACTTTCGCCCTTGATAATTCCTCTCAACATAACTTAATACTTTTTCAGTCGTAAAGACTACTAAGAAAACGACAACCAAAAAAGCAATCCCTAACCACATCTTATCCATTGATTTTTCCTCGTTCTTTTATAACTAAAATCCGATCTAATCCTCTTTCACTGATTACCATTTCCTGCTCGATCAACCCTAACTTTCGTAATTGACGCAAATCATTACAAATAGTTTTTGAAGAAACGCCATAAAGTAATGCCAATTCTTTATTTGTAATATTCCATTCTTTCTTTGCTGAAATTTCATTATAAATTTCAGATTGTCTTGTTTCTTTCAATTTTGAAGTCATAATACATCACTCCTTTTACCTAATTAGTATCAAGTAAGTCTTTACGACTAATATCGTATTCTCTACCATGTTTAACACCTAGTTCATAAGCATCATAGTTTTGAATCTCTACTTGATTTTTCATACATAATAGAAAAGCCTCTGCATTATACAGAAGCTTCTTCTACATTTTCCAGTTCTAAGCCGGGATCGGCGCTGCAATCATAGCTTGCACGTACTCCATGCTTATAAGCGACATAACCTGCCGCACCTATCATAGCAGCATTATCCGTACAATAGGAAAGTGGTGGAATCACAAAATCAATCGTTGGATATTCGATTGCCAGCTCTTCCTGTATTTTTTCTCTTAAGCGTGAATTGGCCGCAACACCACCCGCTAGAAGCATTTGCTTCGGCTGATACTGTGTAAGTGCCTTTCTTGCACGCAACAGCAATGCATCAAGAGCTGTTTCTTGATAGCTGGCAGCTAAATCAGCTGCATTAAATTCCAATCCTTGACGCTTTTGACGATCGATAAACTGCAAAACACTGCTTTTTAATCCACTGAATGAAAAATCAAGTGCTTGCTCGGTCTTGGGCTTGCTTAAGGTATATATCGGTTTTCCTTCCTTTGCCAGCTTATCAACATAAACACCGCCCGGATATGGTAAGCCAAGGACTCGCCCTACCTTATCTCCGGCTTCTCCGATTGCATCGTCCTGTGTAGTTCCGAGGATTTGAAAGCTCCATTCATCTTTCATATACACTAATTCCGTATGTCCTCCGGAAACAACAAGAGCAAGCAGAGGAAATGCTAAGTCCGTCAAAAAACGATTGGCATAAATATGTCCTGCAATATGATGCACCGGAACAAGCGGTTTATCAAATGCCCAAGCAAGTGTTTTCGCCGCTTGAACACCGATATGCAAGCAGCCAACTAAGCCCGGTCCTTGCGTAAATGCTACCGCATCAATATCCGGCATATCCAATTCAGCCTTTTTTAATGCTTCTTCAATCACCATTGATATATTTTCCACATGGATTCGACTAGCAACCTCCGGTATTACACCACCAAAATCCTTATGCACATCAATTTGTGTTGCAACTACACTGGAAAGAATTTTATTCCCGTTTTCTACAACTGCAACTGCCGTTTCATCGCAGCTGGACTCTACTGCTAGTATTTTTATATCTTTCATGCATTTCCACCTCCTAATGCCTTGCACATAACAAGTGCATCTTCTCCATTATCACTATAATAGCCTTTGCGAATATTCAATTCCATATAATCATAGTGCGCATATAAGCTTCTTGCTGCTGTATTGCTTACTCTTACCTCTAAAGTAATTCGCTCACAGCCTTCTTGATTGGCAATACTTTCCATTTTTTGCATCATCAAATCGGCAATTCCTTTTCTTCGATGCGATGGGTGTACTGCAATTTGAGCTAATTGACATTCTTCAAAGGTAATCCAAAAATCAATAAATCCCACAATCTCGTTAGCAGCTTCATACACATAAAACGAAGCGAATTCATTTTCCGACATCTCATAACGCAGCATCGTTTCACTCCAACGGCTTGTAAAGCAAAGCTCTTCGATTTCCAAGACTGCTTGGATATCTCTTTCTTCCATTTTACGCAGCATTTATTTTACCTTATAAGCATCTTGTTCCTTGAGATAGCGTGGAACAAGGGTGTGAATATTTTTTACCTCACGTACGAATGGACGTAGCTCTAAGAAATTTAGCAAAAAATCTGTTTTTGCTGCCTGACAATCAATCAAATCGGCATCACCATATACAGCAAACTGATGATCTTTCTGAATTTGCTTTAACTCCTCCAGTGTTAAAATTTCTTCTTTTCCAATTAGTTTTCCCTCACTGTAACGTGCACAATAAGCTCTGTTGCTACGTGCGTCCATCACTGCTAAAGCATGCGCATGACTGCCTACCAACAGCTGCAAACTTGACAGTACATATAGTGGAATATGCTTTCTGGTGCATAGCACCTTAGCAATGCTCATCGCAATGCGTACTCCAGTGTAGCTCCCCGGTCCATCTGTGATAACGACTTCATCAATATCATCACTTTTCCAACCAGCTTGTTCACATAAAGCAATCAACTGCGGGAAAATCATTTCAGATTGATTCTTCCAAGATTCCTTTGCATATCCTGCTATTAGCTGATTATCCTCATATAAACCCAAAACCAAGTATTTATGTGAGCTATCCATGCATAATGTTTTCATACACAGCCTCCTCTATTTCTTTGTAATGTTCTCCGATACCATTTATGACAAATTCGCGTCCTTCCTGCTCGTCCATGCGATATATCGATAATTCCAAGCGTGCTTTCGGTAATTCTTCCTCTACAAAATCCGGCCATTCCACAATACAGACGCCATCACCTTCATAATAATCGCTAAAACCTAAATCTTGAGAAATACCTTCCAAACGATAGGCATCAATATGATAAAGCGGCAAGCGACCATCACGATAAATTTTTAAAATTGTAAAGGTTGGTGAATTGATTGTTTTTTGAATTCCAAGTGCCTTACCAAATGCTTTTGTGAAGGTTGTTTTTCCCGCACCTAAATCACCTTTTAAAGTGATTAGTGTTCCAACATTTGCGTAAGTAGCTATTTTTTCGGCTAAATGCTTAGTTTCCTCCAAAGAAGATATCCTTAATTTTTTCATTCTATTACACAAATCCTTTCCTAATTAACGACGCAAAATCTTATGTTTAATTTTTCTTAGCATCTGATATTGCTTATACTGTTTCGGATCAGCTATATAAATAAAATCTCCTAGCAATTCAACCACATCGGCATGGAATCCTTTTTTAAATAGATAAACACCATAATCTTCCGCATCTTCATGGAAATTCCCACTAATACCATAAAAGTTATAACGTGGAATTTTCCTATTTATACATTCCTTAATCATATCCCACTGAATTGCATAAGAGCCCTTAAATTGGTGAAACTTTTCATAGCTTCCACCGAATAAATATAAAATCTCACTATCATATTTCAAAAACATTGCAGCAGCTAGATACAAAGTATCCCCATGCTCCCTTTGAAGCTCTGCGGCTTCGCATAAGCGCTTCTTAAGCACTTCTTGCTGTCTCTTTAAATCCTTTAGCTGATTCGTTTTCTTTTTAGCATCCGGATTTTGAGCGCATGCAATTTCAAGCTTATCAATTTGTGCCGATAAATTAAGAACTTCTCCTTCTGTTTTCGTAATATATGTTGGAAAATAAATATAAGCAGCTTTTGCTTCAAAATGTTCCTTGAAACAATCGTACATGGAGGTATAGTAAGCTAAATTCTGCGAATGAAAGTTTTTTCTACCTCCAGTTTCTCTGATGACATCATCTAAAATAGATAATTGATCTCGTTCAAGTGTACAAACTTCAATATTATTCTTTTTCGTAAAAGCAATATTTCTTTTTGTCATCGAGTGCATATTTTTCAATATTTCTTCTTCTGTTGTATTTGCTGTATTTAAAACAGAAATCCATCGTGGTTCAAATTCATCATCATGGTATGTTCGAAACCCTTGATGCACAAATCCATATTCTTCAAATAAGGCAATCAATCCATCTTCCTTTTTCCCATTAGGCATCGCATTACCGTCAATATCATGTGGCTGATAAGAAATATATGGATCAATTTTCATATATAAGCATTTATTATCATTCACATAGGCTTTAACATTTTGAATAAAAAAACGTAAAAGTTCTTCATTATGATAATCAACTAGAAATCCCCTCAAAGCCATGAAAAGCTTATATCCGCGATAAACCTGAAGGGATTGCAAAGTAGCTGCGCATAAAAGTATGTCATTTTCTTTTACTCCGACATAATGTATTTCCCATCCGCGACTTTCACGCATTTTTGCCATTTCCACAGACTGCCAAAAATTTTGAAGATGGGAGGAATTGAAAAAGGAAGAGTATTCTTCTTTAGTAAGTACAACAAATTCCATAACGATTTCCTCTCTTATCAAACGCATATTATTATAACACGATAGAAAAGGAAGATAAACAGATTCACATGGTAAAAGCAGTAAAGAAACGAAAAAAAGAGGGACACAAGAATGTGTCCCAATAAGACCTGGCAATGTGCTATCTT
>ENA-OPRU01001304-OPRU01001304.1-human-gut-metagenome-genome-assembly--contig:-NODE-1304-length-11696-cov-1.371102_pt1 | contig 11696 bp, 10 predicted proteins | sample MGYA00241897_ERZ501888 | MGnify/ENA primary metagenome ERZ501888 (study PRJEB25962, sample SAMEA2042398) | human gut metagenome | biome: human gut; feature: human-associated habitat; material: faeces... | reverse complement strand
AGCCGTATTTCTGGTACAGCATATAGAAGTCATAGCTCTGCATAATCATGTAGTTGAATTCCAGGAAGCTTAAGCCCTTCTCCATCCTCTGCTTGTAGCACTCTGCCCGCAGCATGTTGTTAACGGAAAAATGAGGTCCCACTTCCCTGAGGAATTCAATATAGTTAAGGCCCATGAGCCACTCCGCATTGTTCACCATCATGGCCTTTCCCTCTGAGAAATCAATGAAACGGCTCATCTGCTTTTTAAAGCAGTCACAGTTATGCTGGATGATTTCAGGGGTCATCATGGTGCGCATATCAGAGCGTCCCGACGGGTCGCCAATCATGCCCGTGCCTCCGCCAATCAGGGCAATAGGCTTGTTGCCTGCCATCTGAAGGCGCTTCATCAGACAGAGCGCCATGAAGTGGCCTACATGGAGGCTGTCAGCTGCGGGATCGAAGCCGATATAGAATACGGCCTTTCCCTCGTTGACCATTTTCTTAATTTCTTCTTCGTTGGTTACCTGGGCAATAAGGCCTCTGGCAACCAGTTCTTCGTAAATCTGCATGGTGATTCTCTCCTCTTCTTACTTTCTTTATTTTACCATACTTCTGCTTTCATGCAAGGGCTTGATTCTTACATTTTTTATACAGGGGCAGCAGGGACACAGGGCGTACCGCGGACACGGTTTTCCCTTTCTGAACGAAAAAAAGCCCCGCCCTTTCTCAAAAGGACGAAGCCCGTAAGCCCCGTGTTACCACCTGATGTTCACAGACAGCTCACGCTGCCTGCCTCTTCGAGTACTGGCGCCAGGCTCTGGCCAAACGCCCGTATACTCTAGCACGATAACGGATGCAGGACCCGTCGCAGCCTACTAAGGCTGTTATATGAAGCAGCGCTGTTGGGTGCGAAGCTCAGGGATGTATTCATGGCCTGCATTCCATGCGCCTCTCATCATCCGGCTGCTTTCTGTCTGTTCCTGCAGGCTACTACTTGTTCCCGTCATAGCCAATTCATGAAATTATGACCATTATAGACAGACTCTCCCGGTTTGTCAAGAGTTAATCAGCCATATGCAAAAGGAATCAGCAGCCGTATGCAAAGGAAATCAGCGGTGTGCAAAGGTAAGCACGAACACAGCTCCCAGTATCAGGGCAAATCCCAGAAAATCAGGCAGCGTAAACCGGGTTCCCAGCCAGAACACGGATATGACCACCGCGGATACCGGCTCCACGCTTCCCATGATGCTTCCCTTTAAGGGTCCAATCATGCTGACGCCCTGAAGGTACAGGCCAAATGCAATGGCAGTGCCCACCACCACCACGCCTGCCAGCGCTCCCAGTGTACCAGCATCCCAGACCACCCCGTAATTCCAGGGCTGAACCACGGCTCCCATGGCAATCCCGCCAAAAAACATGCCGAATCCCAGCACCTGGTATATGTCATATTTCAGGATAAGACCTCCTGGTATAATAGTATAAATCATGGAGCTCACAGCTGCCAAAAGCCCCCAGAACAGGGCCTCTCCCGTAATGTGAAAGGAATGTATGTCCCCGTGGGTTCCGATGACAAAGGTGCCAAACAAAGACAGCCCAATGGCTGCCAGCTCAAGCCCCTTTGGAAGGCGCAGCTCCCGCATGCACACCACTGCCAAAATCAGGATGGGCGACAGGTACTGGAGCACGGTTGCCGTTCCCGCGTTGGATGCCTGGATTGCCATAAAATAGGTGAACTGGCAGAAGGTAATGCCGAAAATAGCAAATGCCAGCAAGTGGATGGTATCCCTTTTTTTCCGGAACACCCTCAGATTCTCCCTGCCGTGAAGCTTAAATCCTGCCAGCACCAGTATAATGCCTGCAAAAAACAGCCTGACAGCCACCAGCCACGGCGCCTCGATTCCCTTCTGTTCAAACAAATACTGCCCGCAGCAGCCCGAAAATCCCCAGCAGGTTCCGCCTACCAGGGCCATTATGGTTCCCGCTGTCTGTCTCTTATCATTCTTCATCTCACACGTTAATCTCCTGCAACAGTCATGTATCTATTTATACTTGGAAAACACCTTATTGTCAATATTTTCGTGGGATTCACTATTTACGAATCCGGTTTTCTATACTATAATGAAGCATTGAAATGTATCTTACACCGCAGTCCGGTGTTTACATAATGGGAGGACGAAGAAATGGGATTCACATTCATCAATAAGCTGCCTACGCCGGCAGAAATCCGGGAGCAATTCCCGCTGGCCCCAGAGCTGGCAGAAATCAAACACGCACGGGATGAGGAAATAAAAAGGGTATTTACCGGTGAAAGCGGCAAGTTTGTTGTCATCATCGGCCCCTGCTCAGCTGACAACGAGGAATCTGTATGTGATTACGCCGGACGCCTTGTGAAAATCCAGGAAAAAACAAAGGACAAGTTAATCATTATTCCCCGGGTCTACACCAACAAGCCCAGAACCACCGGCGAGGGATATATGGGAATGATACATCAGCCCGATCCTGAAAAGCGGCCTGATATGTTTGAAGGAATTCTGGCCATCCGCCATATGCACATGAGGGTGCTGCGGGAGACAGGTTTTTCCACCGCAGATGAAATGCTCTATCCTGAAAACATGAACTATCTCTCCGACATGATGTCCTATGTGGCGGTAGGCGCCCGTTCCGTGGAGAACCAGTTTCACCGGCTGGTGGCCAGCGGCTGGCATGAAGAACCCTACCAGCGGCGACCTGACAGTCATGCTGAATTCCGTGGTGGCTGCACAGCTTCCCCACGACTTCATCTTCCGCGGCTTTGAAGTACAGTGCCCCGGCAATCCGCTGACCCACACCATCCTGCGCGGAGCCGTGAACAAGAGGGGCCAGTGCACCCCCAACTACCACTACGAAGACTTGAAGCTTTTATTTGACCTGTATAACAAGCGGGGACTGCAGAATCCGGCCTGTATCGTGGACACAAACCACGCCAACTCTAACAAGCAGTATCAGGAACAAATTCGCATTGCCAAAGAAGTGCTCCACAGCCGCCGCCACTCCGGCGATATCAAACATCTGGTAAAGGGCCTTATGATTGAGAGCTACATTGAACCCGGCAGCCAGAAAATCGGGGAACACTGCTACGGCAAGTCCATCACCGATCCCTGCCTGGGATGGGATGATACGGAGCGGCTGCTGTACGAGATTGCGGATAATCTGGATTAGCACAATAACATGATTCAAACAAACAAAAACGAACAGCAAAAAGGGCTCTGCCATGCATCATCCGTTTGCATGTCAGGCCCTTTTCCATTCTGTGAAACATTCTTTTGTTTATGAGCAAGCTTCTGTTTTTGCTTCTGGTCTTTGCTCCCGGTTTTCATCCCTAGCTGGCCAGCGCCGTAATCCCAAAGTATGCCAGCACAATCACACCCAGAATAATTCTGTAATATCCAAAGAACTTAAAATCATGCTTGCGCACATAGCTCATAAGAAACCGGATGGAATAAATGGAGACCACAAAGGCAATCAGCATTCCCAGTATGGTATAGAAAATCTGCGGTCCCGTAAATACATTTCCTGCCAGGAAATACTTCACGATTTTCAGCAGACTGGCTCCAAACATAACCGGGATTCCCAGGAAAAATGAAAACTCTGCCGCGGCAGCCCTGGAACAGCCCAGGACCATGGCGCCCAGTATGGTGGAACCGGAACGGGAGGTTCCCGGAATCAAAGCCAGAAGCTGTACCATGCCAATGAGGAATGCTGTCTTGGCTGAGATCTGTCCCACCTTGTTAAACCTGGGATTGGTGCACACGCTGCTGTTCTCAAGTACAATAAAAAGTACGCCGTATACAATCAGGGCCGCTGCCACCACATAGGCGTTAAACAGATGGGCCTCCATCCAGTCATCCAGCAAAAGTCCCAGAATGGCTGCCGGAACACAGGCAATGATAATTTTAATCCAAAGGGCCCATGTGGCATCCTTCTGCCGGCTGGACTTGCTGGGGCTAAAGGGATTCAGCTTGTGAAAAAACATGACAACCACAGCCAGGATGGCCCCTAACTGAATCACCACCAGAAACACGTCCTTAAACGCGTCCGGCTGGTTCAGGCGTATGATTTCATCCACCAGAATCATATGGCCGGTGCTGCTGATAGGAAGCCACTCCGTGAACCCTTCCACAATTCCCAATACAATGATTTTTAACACTTCAACTAAACTCATAAATTCTCCTTACCGCAGACAGGCTCCATTCCCTGACGCCTTCCGGCATCCGGCCCCTGCATTCATCCTGCCCCAAGGGCCCCTGCCTGCTGTACATTTTATGTATTCTTATCTATCCCTATACCTGTTTTATATATTCTCAATCTGCCAGTCAACAGGAGTAAGGCCGTGCTCTGTCAAAAATGCATTGGTCTTGCTGAAGGGCCTGCTGCCGAAAAATCCCCTGGATGCGGACAAGGGACTTGGGTGAGGCGCCTCCAGGATTAAATGCCTGGGATTGTTCAGCATTGCCTTCTTGGCCTGGGCCGGACGTCCCCATAAAATAAACACCATGGGTCTGTCCTGCTGGTTAAGAATGCCTATGGCTGCATCTGTAAACTTCTCCCATCCGATGTCCCGGTGGGAATTGGCCTGGTGGGCTCTCACTGTGAGCACTGTGTTTAACAGCATGACCCCCTGGTCAGCCCACTTTTTCAGATAACCGTTATTCGGTATATAACACCCCAAATCGTCGTGAAGCTCCTGGTAAATGTTCACCAGTGAGGGCGGAATATCCACATCCGGCTTTACTGAAAAACACAGGCCATGGGCCTGACCATAATTGTGGTAAGGGTCCTGCCCCAGAATCACCACCTTTACGTCTGCCAGCGGTGTAAATGCAAATGCGTTAAAGATATCATCCGGTTCAGGAAACACCCTTTTAGTCTCATATTCATGCTTTACTGTCTTATACAGTTCTTTATAATAGGGCTTCTTAAACTCGCTGCTTAAGGGCCCCAGCCAGTCATTGGTAATAGCGGCCATATCCTGCTTCTCCTTTTCAACAATATAAATTCACATTTTCATATTTTAGCATAGGAAACGGCAGGAAACAACGGATATCGACAAAATAATTAAGAGAGCCGGGATTGCGCCCGCCCTACATCCTTACGGCAATCCCTCTCTCCCACAAGTACTTCTTAAGATCCCGTATCTCCAGTTCCTTATAATGAAACAGAGAGGCGGCCAGGGCAGCGTCCGCTCCGCCCTTTGTAAGCGCATCATAGAAATGTTCCTTATTTCCCGCGCCTCCCGAGGCAATGACAGGTACGGATACATGGGATGCTATAAGTGAAGTCAGTTCGTTGTCATATCCGTTCCTGGTTCCGTCGCAGTCCATGCTGGTGAGCAGTATCTCTCCCGCTCCCAGACGGTCTGCCTCCATGGCCCACTCCAGGGCATCTGTCCCCACATCCACACGTCCGCCGTGCTTGTAGATGTTCCATCCCTTTCCATCAGCCCTGCGCCTGGCATCTATGGCTACCACCACACATTGGCGACCGAACTTATCCGCCGCGTCACTGATAAGACGGGGATTGTCAATGGCTGAAGAATTAATGGATATCTTATCCGCGCCTTCCCTGAGAAGCATGCGGAAATCTTCCACCGTGCGTATGCCGCCGCCCACAGTAAACGGGATGAAAACAGTCTCCGCCACCTTGCGCACCATGTCCACCACAGTACGACGGTTATCCGAGGATGCCGTGATATCCAGAAATACCAGTTCATCTGCCCCTGCCTTGTCATAAGCCGCGGCTATCTCCACCGGGTCCCCTGCGTCCCGCAGGTTCACAAAATTTACGCCTTTTACCACGCGTCCGTTGTTCACGTCCAGACATGGTATGATTCTTTTGGTAAACATATCGCCTCTCCTATCTCCTGTTTTAATTGGTATGGCGCTGCCTCCGGTATCCCCGTTCAGACAGCGCAGGACTTTTACAGTCCGATGAAATTCTTAAGAATGGCAAGGCCCACCTTCCCGCTTTTCTCCGGGTGGAACTGGCATGCAAACACATTTTCCCGTTCAACGGAAGCGTGGATTACGGTGCTGTACTCCGTGGAAGCTGCCACAATGGACTCATCCTCTGCTTTCAAATAATAGGAATGGACAAAGTAAACATAGGATCCGTCCTCAATCCCGCGAAACAGCTTTGCCTCCGGCCTTATCTTCAGTGAATTCCAACCCATATGCGGAATCTTAAGTCCGGGATGCTCCGGTATTTTAAGTATCCTTCCCGGAAGGATGCCCAGGCCGGCAGCCCCCTGGCACTCCTCACTGCCCGCAAATAGAAGCTGCAGTCCCAGACAGATGCCCAGAAACGGAGTTCCCTGGTCCACTGTCTCATGAATCACATCCACCAGACCATATTGCTCCAGCTTTCCCATGGCATCGCCAAAGGATCCCACCCCCGGCAGAATGACCTTGTCCGCTTTGAGTATCGTTTTCCTGTCCCTGGTTATGACAGGCGTTTCTCCCAGTGAAAGCAGGGCTTTTTCCACACTGCGCAGGTTTCCTGCGTCATAATCAATAATGGCAATCATACATTCAACCTCGTTCCTATGATTTAATATTTTAGCATTGTAACGTGATAAAGGCAACTTGTTTTTATAATCACTTAAATATCTGCCAGTCCGCGGATAAAGGCAACTGAATCTGCCCGGATTCCCGCGGCCCGCTCTCCCGTTTCCTTGGGTATCTGGAAAAAGGTTTCATGTATCCTGTAAAATACTGATTTCTGGTTGAAAAAACCTATCTTCTCAAATGGCCACCGCATAACGGTAGGCGTCTTAAATCCCTCTCCCAGTTCCAGGATAACCAGCCTGCGGTTCAGGGTTCCTGTCTGCCATTTCTTGTATGCCTCCCACCTTGGCAGGTAGCCTTCCTCTATGTAAGTCTCTGCCTCAACCGTATTGCCTGTCAGGGGAGCCCTGCAATGAGGGCAGATATCATCCGGCACCTCCCCCTCTTCCCATATATCCTTGGTACAGGCTTTGGAACACTGCCTCCAATGGATATTTCCGCAGGGAGCCACCACACGCCTGCTGTCAAAATCCGTATCATAGACAGCTCCGTCTGTCACAGTGGTGACCACATAATAGTCCTTGTCCCTGACCAGGCTCCACAGGACCGCGTAAGCTTCCCGCAGCTCCCTCTGTACCGGATCCCCCAGACTGCGCCGGCGCACATCTCTTCCGTCATCCCTTAATCTCCACTCCCCTCCGATGCCTATAAGTACCTTTTCCGCGCCGGAAAGCGCCTCTAACAAATCCTTCTTCTGCTGGTCCATATCCAATCTTCACTCCTGTCATTCATAAGGCTGTCCGGGGACCCGTGTACCTCTGATATTCCGCTCCGGTCCCCGGCGCCGTCTTATGCTATCATATCATAAAATAGGACAGGCTTCAACGCTGCCCAATCCCGCGGGGGACGGGCAGAAGGATGGGCAGACAGCTCTTCCCGGTTGCATTTTCGCCGGACCTGCTATAAAATATAGAAAGCAAATACAGAAAAAGGAGCCTGTCAAAAGGCAGACCGGAATGAGATTCCGGCCTGGCGGCGCAGGTGAAGAGGTGAAGCATCATCATGAAATCAGCACAAGACCTGAGACGATTACTGGAATCCATTGACCGGAAAGGGTATCCGGCCTATAAAGATACGCGGGGTTCCTATGACTTTACGGATTATGTACTTTCCATCGACCATGTACAGGGAGATCCCTTTGCGTCCCCTTCCAAATTAAGTGTATTTATTCCGCTCCAGAGGGCCGCCTACCCCAGCGGATATTTTGACGCCCCCCACAAGCAGACTGCCCTGGAGGATTATCTGGTCAGGCAGTTCTGCCAGGAGATCGCCAAATACAATTTTAAGGCAAAGGGTTCCGGCAAAAGCGGCCTGATTGCCACCAGCAATCCTGGGCCTGAGATTCTGAGCCGGACAGCCTGCGAATGCAGTATTAAGGGCATAACGGCCCGCTTTGAGGCAGGTTTCCCGGCCAACGGCAGGACCATTAATTCCGGTGAACTGATTAAGATCCTGTTTGACTTCCTGCCCAGGTGCGTCAAAACTGTATTTTACTATAAAAACAGGCCGGCCCAGGAGGTAAAGGCCGTGTCAGACCTGGCGGAAGACCAGTATTTCATCCGTTGTGAGCTGGAACGCCTGGGACTTGTCTCCTTTGTGGCAGACGGCTCCATCCTTCCCAGGGAAAGCGGCATTTCCAGCCGGCCCATGAAAGGCAGCGTGCCCTTCCAGTCACCGGATTCCCTCAGAATGGAATTAAACCTTCCCCATCACGGCAGAATCACCGGCATGGGACTTCACCGGGGCATTACCCTAATTGTGGGCGGCGGATATCATGGCAAATCCACCCTGTTAAAGGCACTGGAGTCCGGCGTCTACAACCATGTGGCCGGGGATGGACGGGAATATGTCATCACTGATTCCACTGCCATGAAGCTGCGGGCAGAGGACGGCAGAAGCGTTCAGAATGTAGACATTTCCCTGTTTATCAACGACCTGCCCAACAAAAAAGACACTCACTGCTTCTCCACTGAGGATGCCAGCGGCAGCACCTCCCAGGCAGCCGCTGTCATCGAAGGGATTGAGGCCGGAAGCCGTGTCTTTCTGATTGACGAGGATACCTCCGCCACCAACTTCATGGTCAGGGATGATCTGATGCAGAAAATCATCAGCAGGGACCAGGAGCCCATTACCCCATTCATTGAGAGAGCCAGGGATTTGTATGAAAAATCAGGCATTTCAACTGTTATGGTGGCAGGAAGTTCAGGCGCTTATTTCTATATTGCAGATACCATCCTCCAGATGGACTGCTATGAACCGCTGGACATCACGGATAAGACCAAGACCTTCTGTTCCGCCTACGGCGTTGAGCCCATCACCTCCGCCCCCGGCTTTCTTCTTCCGTCCGGCGGGCGCAGACTGTTAAGCAATAAGGGCGGTTCCCAGACTGCGCCGGGAAATTATGCCTCATCAAACAGGGGGAATTACAGGGGCAGAGGCCCCCGCGACGGCGGCCGCGACGAGCGTATCAAGGTCAAGGTATACGGAAAGGATTCCCTTCAAATCGGCAAGTCCCCTGTGGACCTCCGGTTCGTGGAGCAGCTCATTGACTCAGAACAGACCAACTCCCTGGCACAGATGCTGCGCTACTGTGTGGAACACCAGCTGCTGGAACGGTACACGCTAAAGGATACGGTTTCCATGCTGCTTAAGGAGATACAAAAAGGCGGACTGGCAGCCGTTGGAGACAGCTCCTATGCGGCCTGCGGCTTTTCCATGCCCAGAATCCAGGAGATTTTCGCCTGCCTTAACCGCTACCGCAATTAGTTTCTGCCACCAACCGTGATGGTTTTATAAAAACAGCGCTTCCGCTGCCTGCAACGGCAGCGGGGCGCTGTTTCCTTTTACTTTACCGCTGTTTATTTTCTTTTTCTGCTTCCTCTAATATTCCTTCCCATCCAGAATCTCCTGATAATCCTTCAGGTTCTTCTCCAGCAGCGCGGGCGTGTCCAGGTTATAGGGACATTTTCCCTTGCACTGGTTGCAGTGGAGGCACTGTTCAATCTTCTTCATTTTCTCCTGCGCGTCCGGCGTCAGCCAGGCCGCGGAAGGAGCCCTGCGTATCATAAGGGACATCCTGGCACAGTTGTTGATTTCAATGCCCACGGGACATGGCATACAGTATCCGCAGCCTCTGCAAAATTCTCCCAGAAGCTCTTCCCTGTCCTTATCAATCACTGCCCTTATCTCGTCTGTCATTTCAGGAGGATTTCCCACGTAAGACAGGAATTCATCCAGCTCCCGTTCTCTCTGAACACCCCAGATTGGAAGCACATTGTCAAACTGGGCTAAATATGCGTAGGCTGCCCGTGAATTATTGATAAGACCGCCGGATAATGCCTTCATGGCAATGAATCCCATGCCTGCCTCCCTGCACCGTTTAACCAGCTCCAGATCCTTATCCGTGGCCAGATAACAGAATGGAAACTGCAGTGTCTCATAAAGGCCTGAATCAATTGCCTCCATGGCCACTGACAGCCTGTGGTTGGTGATTCCTATGTGGCGTACCTTGCCCTGCTCCTTAGCCTCCAGCATGGCTTCATACAGTCCAGTGCCATCTCCCGGCTTTGGACAGAAGGAAGGATTATGGAATTGATAGAGATCCACATGGTCTGTCCTCAGGTTTTTCAGGGAGATTTCCAAATCCTCTCTGAATTTCTCCCCAGTTTTTGCGGCTGTCTTGGTTGCGACAAACACCTTGTCACGTATTCCCTCAAGGGCGGCCCCCAGCTTTTCCTCACTGTCCGTATAATTCCTGGCTGTGTCAAAGAACGTGATTCCGCCTTCATACGCCTTTTTTATCAGGTATACGGCATCTTCCTTCGGTATTCTCTGGACGGGAAGGGCCCCGAACCCATTTTTGTTCACCGTTATACCTGTTTTCCCCAAAGTAACTTCCACCATCTTATGTACCTCCTTCAAGCCTGCTGTTTTTTATTATTCTACCATAAAACTGCTGCCATCTACAACAGAAGGACTCAAACAAACATAAAATTGTACGCTGTTTTGACCCCACGTCCCGTATATCCGGCGGGTTGGATATACTGCTGGTAAACACACTGTTTCCACATTCCCGGATTTGTGATAGAATGGATAAAACAAAGCGGCAAACAAGAATGCCTTTGGCAGATACGCCGGGAACAGCTGATTGAACGCAGCAGGGAGGTTAAGCGATGAAACATATTGGGATTCTTTGCGCCGGCGATACGGAACTGGCCCCTTTTTTAGAACATATGAAAGGGCAGCAAATTACAGAAAAGGCAATGCTTAAATTCCATACGGGAACCATAAATCATGTGAATGTGTCCGCCGTATACAGCGGCGTCTGCAAAGTAAACGCCGCCATTGCGGCCCAGCTTTTGATCGATATGTTCCATGTGGACTTAATCATTAACGCAGGAACCGCGGGCGGGATGAAGGAAGGGGTGCAGCTTTTTGATACTGTGATCTCGGAACGGGTGATTTACCATGATGTGGCCGATGATATTCTGACGGACTTTCACCCATGGCTGAAATCAAATTATTTTCCGGCAGATCAGGAGTTGTGCGCCATAGCCAGAGCCTATAGCCGAAGGTCAAAACACCCTATTCTGTTTGGAACCATGGTTACCGGGGAGCAATTTATTGAAGATGAAAAAAGAGAGGAAATCAATCAGAAATTTGACCCCCTCTCCACAGACATGGAAACGGCCGGCGTTGCCCATGTCTGCTATGTAAACCGCATTCCATTTCTGGCAGTGCGGACCATTACGGATACCGTTACGCATCAGGGCATCGAAACCTTTGACCAGAACTGCGAAGCGGCCTCTGAAATATCCGCGGAGATTGTTTTAGGCATTCTTGGGCAATTAGATTAGGAGGTATAAGGGCTTATGCTGATACAAAATGGGCATCAACAATTACAGGACTTTACGAATAAGAACTATAAACAAACCATAACTGAAGTGACAAAGGGCGTATGGTTTGTTTTGGGATTGGGACACAGCAACGCCATTTTTATTGAAGCGGGTTCCAGCGTTATTTTGATTGACACATTGGATACACGGGAGCGAGGGGAAAAGCTGCTGGACCTGATCCGGCAAAATACAAAAAAAGAAGTCGGTACAATCATCTA
>ENA-OPRU01001303-OPRU01001303.1-human-gut-metagenome-genome-assembly--contig:-NODE-1303-length-11715-cov-1.651544_pt1 | contig 11715 bp, 12 predicted proteins | sample MGYA00241897_ERZ501888 | MGnify/ENA primary metagenome ERZ501888 (study PRJEB25962, sample SAMEA2042398) | human gut metagenome | biome: human gut; feature: human-associated habitat; material: faeces... | reverse complement strand
CTTGATAAGACTAAGGTATTTGTCAGCCTGGGTACATCCTTTATCTTTGGAGCCAGAGTGAAAGCGCCTGTGGTAAACCGGGAAAGCTTTCATGACCGGTTTAAAAATATGCGGGGAGTTGGAGGGACCTATTCCCTGTGCAAGGATTTTCCGGGATTCTGGATATTGGAGCGCTGTATGGAGCAGTGGAGGAAACAGGTGCCTCGGCTGGATTATGAGGCAGTTTGCGCAGCAGCAGAAAAGGTAAGAGACAACCGGACTTTTATTGATATAAGCGACGACAGGTTCCGGGTGTCGGGGGATAATCTGCCGGAAACCATCAGGGAGTACTGCCTGGAGACAGGACAGAAGTGCGTGGAGGGCATTGGGGATACCAGCAGATGTCTGTTTGAGAGCTATGCCCTGTATCTGAAGTGGAATATCAGGAGATTATCACGTATCACAGGAGAAACCTATCGGGAGCTGGTGGCGGTTAACGGGGGAGTGAGAAACAGGCTCCTGATGCAGATGTTTGCGGACGCAGCCGGTATTCCGGTGGTGGCAGGAAGCCCGTTAGCTTCTGTCGGAGGGAATCTTCTGATGCAGCTTTATGCGGCAGGCGAGGCAAAAACCTTATGGGAGCTGGAACAGATTGCGTCCGCGACCTGGGAATCTGTTGTTTATGAAAGCAGCCATTTGAGCCGTTGGGATGAATGGCTGGAGTATTTGGAACACAGAGGTTTGGGCATGTATCGCACGTAAGCGTCTAAAGGACAGACGCCAAGTGCTCATAACGAGGAGGAAAGAATGATGGACAGTAGAATTAAGACAGAAATAATGGATGAAATCATGGAGATAGGAGCTTCCATGGAAGATATGGGGCTGGTTAATACATTTGAGGGAAACCTTTCCATTAAGGACGGGGATCTGCTTTACATAACGCCAGGAAGGACCAGTAAGAAAAAGCTCACCCATGACAATATCTGCGTGTTTGACGAGAGTACCGGGGAGAAGTTATGGGGCGGAAGACCGTCTTCTGAGACAAAGATGCACCGGGGCGCTTATACGGTGAAGGAAGGGCTTCACGGTGTCATACACTGTCACGCTCCCTATCTGACTGCCCATGCAGTAACCCATGTGCCGCTGGACTTCAAGTGCCATCCGGAGCTTCTGTTTCATTTTAAGGATATTCCGGTGGCTCCTTACGGAATGCCTGGATCAGATGAAATTATTGAGAATGCAAGGCCCTATCTGCTTCACAGAAACCTGGTGCTGATGGCCAACCACGGTGTTTTGAGCATTGCCTCCAATCTGGCCCTGGCATGTCAGCGGGTGGTGGCAGCCGAAAAATTTGCAAGGGTCATGTGCATTGCAAGGCAGATTGGGGAACCGGTGGATATCCCTGAGACAGAAATATACCGTCTGTTGGGAAGAGAATTAGAGTTATAAGCAGGTGGGAATATGATGTATACAAATTTAAACCCCAGGACTATGGGACTGAACCATCATCCCTATGAAGATTTGCTTGCGGCAGCCGGCAAGTGCGGATTTGGAGGCATCGAAGTCCCGGCCCATGCATTTGGAAGTGTGGAAAAGGCGAGAGAGGCAGGAAAGGTGCTGGAGAGCCGGGGAATGAAGTGGGGACTGATGATGGGACCCTGCGACATGTTCCGGGCGGGGGATGAAGAATTTGACAAGGCGCTGGAACAGTGGGCCAGGTGGCTTGAACGGGCCAGAGCCGCTGGGTGCAGCAGGGCATATAATCATTTCTGGCCCGGAGCAGATGAACGTGACTTCGAGGAAAACTTTGAGTGGCACCGCAACCGCCTTCAAAGGATTTATCACATTATGAAAGAAAACGGGTTCCAGTATGGCCTGGAATTTATGGGAGCAAGGACCGTGTGCAGTAAGTTCAGGTACCCATTCATACGGACTATCAGCGGCACCATGGCCCTGGCGGACAGTGTGAGCCGCGAAATCGGTTTTGTATTTGACTGTATTCACTGGTATACATCAGGTGCCAGGAAGGATGACCTGTATCTATATCTGAACAATATGGAGCGGGTGGTAAACCTGCACCTGGATGATGCGTACCCGGGAAGGGGACCGGACCAGCAGGAGGACCGGGAGAGGGCCATGCCAAACCAGTGGGGAATCATTGATTCCACAGCCATTGTAAGGGCGTTTCATGAGAAGGGGTATGAAGGACCTGTCATCGTGGAACCCATGGCTCCCACCACAGAACGTTATGAAACCATGAAATTGGAGGAAGCAGTACGGGAAGCAGCGCTGTGCCTGAATGGGGTATTACAGGAAGCCGGCGTCTTCATATAAGAAAATTATAAAAAACGGGAGGTTATACGAATGTACAAGAAGTTTTTAGCAGCAGCATTAGCAGTCACCATGGTATTGGGATTAGCAGGTTGCGGAGGTTCCGGGGGCAGTACCCAGGCGGCATCCTCGCAGGAGAAGGAATCGTCTGCGGCACCGGCGGGTTCCACCGGGGAAAGCACCACGGCACAGGCAGAGGGTGCCGACGCACCGGCTGTGATTAAAGTCGGATTCCTTACACCTCTTTCCGGCAACAATGCAACCTACGGTGCCCAGTGCAAGGCGGCCGGGCAGATGATTGCAGATGTAATCAACGAGGAGCATCCTGAAATGGCAATGGCCCTGGCAAAGACAGCCGGAATTCCCGCCCTTAACGGTGCTAAGATCGAGCTTGTGTTTGCCGATTCCAAGGGAGATCCCACCACAGCCACCTCAGAGGCAAAGCGTCTGATTACAGAAGAGGGGATTGTGGCACTGACAGGACAGTATACCAGCGCTATCACCAAGGCAGTGGCTGTTGTAACTGAAACCTATGGTATCCCGCTTCTGACAGCAGGTTCATCGCCTTCCCTGACAACCCCGGAGACAGGGCTTGAATGGTATTTCAGGTTTGGCCCCAATGATACATATTATATCCGCGATTCCTTTGAATTTATCAAACAGCTGAATGAAGAGCAGGATGCAGGCCTTATGACAGTGGCTCTTGTTTCTGAAGATACAGAGTTCGGAGCTAATATAAGGATTGAGGAAGAGAGGATGGCTGAGGAGTACGGTATTGAGGTGGTTGAGAATATTACCTATTCCTCCTCAGCAACCAACGTTTCATCCGAGGTAATGAAAATAAAGGCAGCCAATCCGGATGTAATCATGATGTCCTCCTATGCTTCTGATGCAATCCTTTACCTGAAGACATTCAAGGAGCAGAATTATGTTCCTAAGATGCTGTTGGGACAGCGCGGCGGATTTGTGCAGACAGACTTCCTGGATGCAATGGGCAAGGATACGGAATTTATTTATACCACAGGCGGATGGTCGGCAGACATTGATACAGATACAAGCAAACAGCTGATTGAACTGTATAAGCAGTACACGCCAGACGGCGCGGATTTAAGCGAAGGCCACTGTAAGGACATGATTAACGTACTTCTCATTGCCCTGGGCATCAACCAGGCCGGAACCACAGAGCCTGAGGCGCTGAATGAGGCTTTGAGGAACCTGGAAGTGGATACATCCACACTGCCTATTCCGTGGAATGCAATCACCATGGATGAATACGGCCAGAACACCTCTGCCAATGCATTTGTACTGCAGATGCGGGACGGAAAGTATCAGACCGTGTATCCTTCAGACTATGCTGCCATTGAACCGGTTCTTCCTATGCCTGCCTGGAATGAAAGATAAGGGGTAACAGACTATGCTGAAGACGTTAGACGAAGTATTACCCAAGTATATAAATGCCGATGCAGCGGTAGGTGCCTTTAATCTTGCCCTTTTTCCGGATACAAAGGTTCTGATAGAGGCGGCCGAGGAGATGAATGCCCCCGTCATTCTGCAGATTAGTCCTGTGGTGGCAGAATTCATGGGATATGATTATTGGGGTATGATTGCCGGGGAAATGGCCCGCAGGTCAACGGCAGAGGTGGTCCTGCATCTGGACCACGCCAATATGGTAGAGCCTATCTGGAAAGCCCTGGATGCCGGTTTTTCTTCAGTTATGTTTGACGGCTCCCAGCTCCCTTTTGAGGATAATGTGCGTATTACCAATGAAGTGGTAAAGCGGGCAGAGCGTTACGGCGCGTCCGTGGAAGCAGAAATCGGATCCGTGGCCTATCTGGGAAGGGACAGCCATAAGGACCAGCTGACAGACCCCAAAGAAGCCGCTGCTTTCGCAGAAGCTTCGGGATGCGGCTGTCTGGCCGTGTCAGTGGGAACCACCCATATGATGCGCACACAGACCGCCAATATACAGTATGACCTTTTGGAAAGCATTCAGAATGAAGTAAAGGTGCCTCTTGTGATTCACGGTTCCACCGGACTTCCGGACAGCCAGCTGGTTAAGATGCGCGGTTACCATGTGTGCAAGGTCAATATCGGAACAGCGCTCAGGGTGGCGTTTGACAAGGGGCTGAGGGCAGAACTGGAAGAACGGCCCAATGATTATATCTACATAGACCTTCTGAAGCGGCCGTTAGAGGACGAAAAACAAGTGGTCAGGAAAAAGATGGAACTATTAGGATTTTAATATGTATTTATGGTATCCGGCATTCGGGATATCCTGGTACAGCGCTGCAGGAACTCATGCAGCGCTGTACTGGCAGCCGGATATTCATAATGAAAGGTGTGTATGACAATGGTGTTAAAAGACAGGCTGGACCACCTGAGAGGGATTGTCAAGACTGAGAAAAAGGTAAAGGTGACTGAGCTGAGCCAGAGATTTGACGTGACGGAAGAAACCATACGCCGTGATTTGGAGAGGCTGGAGCTGGAAGGTCTTATTACGCGGACCCATGGAGGCGCGGTGCTGAAGGTGGAGAATATGTTTGACAGATTGGGGTATACACACAGAAGCAGGACAAACGTGGAAGAGAAGAAAAAGATTGCGCAGATTGTGGCATCCATCATCCCCATGCAGGCAACGCTTTTTGCCGATGCCAGCTCCACTGTGATGGAGGCGCTTACCCTGATGGCGGACCGGGATGATATTACGGTGCTCACCAATTCCATCCCGGTCTTAAGCTCCCTGAATCAGTCAGGGCTTAACATTATGTCTACCGGAGGCGCCAACAACCGGGTATCCTGCTCCCTGCAGGGAATCATAGCCAGAACCACCATCATGAACTATCATGTGGATTTTGTCCTGACCAGCTGCAAGGGATTGAAGCTGGACGAGGGCGCGTATGACTCCAGGGAAGGGGAGACGGAAATAAAGCAGCTTATGATTTCAAGAGGGCAGAAAACCATTATGATGGCAGACCATACGAAGTTTGACAGGACGTCATTTGTAAAGTATTGCAGTTTCCAGCAGATTGACATACTGGTCACGGACCGGCGGCCGGCGGATGAGTGGATGGAGCTGTTGGAGGAGTACCAAATCCGCATTCTGTATCCTGAGGCCGGGGACGCATATATAAAAGAAACAGGAAACAGCTGATGTCCCCGCTGTCCCTGTTCCGTTTGTTTTTATTTGCTGCGGAGTTTTTCCACGGCAGCCTTAATGCGTGCGCAGGCTTCTACCAGATTTTCATAGCTGCTTGCATAGGACAGGCGCAGATACCCCTCTCCGGCTGCTCCGAAGGCAGTTCCGGGAACCATGGCCACTTTTGCCTCCTCCAGGAAATACTCTGCCATCTCCATGGCGCTCTTACCTAACTCTTTGATGTTGATAAAGAGATAAAATGCTCCTTTGGGTTTATTGCAGCTTAACCCGTCAATCTGGTTGATGGCTTCCACCACATAGTCCCGCCGTCTCTGATACTCGGCCAGCATTTTCTGTACGTCCGGCCCGGCCTGCTTAAGGGCAGTGATGCCTGCTTCCTGCACAAAGGAGGACGCACAGGTATTGATGTGCTGGTGAAGGCGGACAGACGCAGAGATGATATCCTTTGGAGCTGCCATATAACCCAGGCGCCATCCTGTCATGGAGTATGCTTTGGAAAAGCCGTTCAGGGTTATGGTGCGTTCCTTCATTCCCGGAAGAGATGCAATGCTTATGTGTTTTTCACCGTCAAATATCAGCTTCTCGTATATCTCATCGGATATGACATACAGATCGTGACGGATGGCGATGTCGGCCAGTTTCTCCAGTGTTTCCCTTCCCAGCACGCCTCCGGTGGGATTATTGGGGGAGATAATGACAACCATTTTTGTCCGGTCCGTGATTTTGCTCTCCAGTTCTTCCATGTCAATCTGATAGTCATTTTCCTGCTTCAGGGTATAGGGAACTGCCTTGGCGCCAAAGTATTCAGGCACATGGATGTAATTTAACCATACAGGGTCAGGAATCAGGACCTCGTCTCCTTCTTCCAGGTAAGCCCCGAAGGCATTAAAGGTGCCCTCGCCTACGCCCACGGTAATCAGGATTTCTGAGGGATCATAATGAATGTTGTTTTCTACCCTGAGCTTTTCGGCAACAGCGGTACGCAGTTCCATGGAGCCGTAATTTGAGGTGTAAAATACATTTCCCTTTTCCAGGCTCTTATAGGCAGCTTCCTTGATTACCTGAGGTGTGTCAAAATCAGGACGTCCCAGTTCCAGATGGATGACATGTTCCCCGCGGGCGTCCATCTGAGTTGCTTTTTCCATCACCACTCTTATTCCGGAAAACGGCATGTGTTCCATACGTTCGGCAGTTGTAAGCATATATAAACCCTCCAATCATCTGTGAATCGTTTGCTGATAATTGGATTATATACGGAAATTAAATATATTTCTAATGAATTATTTAAATGTATAATATAGAAAAAGTTTATATATCGGCGCCCCATATCTCTCCGATGCGGAGAGAGGATTTGACCTGGCATAGGTAGTCTCCCAGGGCCTGCTCAAAGTAAGCGACGGCTGTCTGGGTGGCGGAGCTGGGGAAGCGGTGCTTGATTTTGTAACACACCCTGTCCGGTGGCGGATTTTTCAGTTCGCTGACATAGAGGCGTCTGTAATGATACAATTCGTTAATCACGGATTCCGGGGCGATCATCCAGCTTTTCTTATCCGTCCACACATGATTGAGGAGGGTGATGGTATCTACGATTATCCGCGGCCTGGAGTATCCGGTCAGCCATTGGTCGTGCCAGATCTGGAAGTTGGCATCCCAGTTCAGAAATAATTCCAGGGATGGGTCCAGTTCTTCGGTGTGGATCAGTGATTTGTGTATGGCGGGTTCGTCTGACTGCACCAGATACAGGCGTTCCTGATAGATGCGCTCTGAAAGTATGTTCTTATAGTGCAGGTGGTAATATACAAAACCAATGTCGATGTCATGGCGGTCCAGTATGCTGTAGAGCTCCGAGGACTGGTGGGTATGGATGTCCAGATCAATGGGACAGCCGGAGGCCTCCATCTGCCGGTAGAAGCCTGCAAACAGGGCGATGTTCAGGCTGTCCGTGCATCCGATGGACAAAAGAGTGCTGTCCCTGTCCTGGGACAGTACCTGGGTTTCCTTCCACAGGGATATGTACCGCTCGGCGATGGATACAAACTCGCTGCCTTTGGAGGTGAGCTCAACGTTTTTAAACCCTTTTTTCCGGACAATCAGCGGGAAGCCCAGCTCCTTTTCGAGGGACTTAAGCCTGTGGCTTACGGTGGGCTGGCTGAGAAACAGGATATCCGCTGTTTTTGTGATGCTTTTTGTATTCACAATGGTGAGGAAGGTTTCGATTTCAGAAAGGTCCATAAGCAGCTCCTTAAATATAGATTTAGTTAATATTATATACTAATATTATTCATTTTTCAATTATTATTATGTGTGCTATCCTATGGTCAGAAACAAGTTTAAGATTTACAAAATGATGGAGAGAAGGAGAATGTATATGGCAAATGTAGGGTGTAGGATCAGAAAAGAATTCGAGAGGCCGGACAGGAAATTGATTGAGGCCTTTAAGGACATTCCGGTGGCTAATATTGACGACTGCATGAACCGGACAGCAGCTGTGGATTCCCAGCTGAAGCCCATGAATAAAGCCAGACTTCTGGGAACTGCGTTTACGGTGAAGGCTCCGGCGGGGGATAACCTGATGTTTCACAAGGCTCTGGATATGGCAAAGCCGGGAGATGTGCTGGTGATAGCCACATTTGGCAGCCAGAGCAGGTCTCTGTGCGGTGAAATTATGACGCGGTACGCTATGTCCAAGGGGCTGGCAGGTTTTGTGGTGGACGGGTGTATCCGGGACAGCGTGGAAATCGGACAGATAACGGATTTCCCGGTGTATGCAAAAGGCGTGACCCCCAATGGACCCTATAAGAACGGGCCGGGTGAAATCAATTTTCCGGTATCCTGCGGAAACCAGGTCATCTGTCCCGGGGATATTCTGGTAGGCGACGGGGATGGTTTGCTGGTCATAAAGCCTGAGGAAGCTGCCGAGCTGGCGGAAAGAGCAAAGAAAGTGAGCCGGGATGAGACAAAGCAGTTTGCGGGCATTGCAGCCGGAACCGGATTAAACCGCGACTGGGTGGACGCGAAACTTGAAAGCATAGGTGTGGAGTACGTGGACTGATTTGAGGCTGTGCAGGCTAAAACAGCTGCATTGATTTAGAAATAGGAGCAGTGAGGCTATGAGTGGTGCTGTGTTGCGGTTATGCGGTGACTGTGCGGTTACAGTTGAATTTGAGAATGAAATATCCATTGAGACGAACAGAAAAGTCATTGCGCTTAAGTACCGGATTGAGGGGGAACATGTCCCCGGCATAAGAGAACTGGTTCCGTCATACCGTTCCCTGCTGATTCACTACGACCCCTTAAAGATACCATACAATGAGCTGGAGCGCCTTGTGGAGGAATGGACCGGCAATGCGGGGGAAATTGCCCTGCCAAAGCCGGTCATAACAGAAATACCGGTTCTCTATGAAGGGGAGGATATCGGTGAGATAGCCAGGATTGAGAAAAAGACAGTGGATGAAATCATAAGGATTCACAGTCAGAGCGATTACTTTGTGTATATGCTGGGATTTGCTCCGGGTCATCCCTATACAGCCAGGTTTGAGCATCCTTTTTCCTTCAGGCGGAGGGAGAGTCCAAGGGTACGCATAGCAGGGGGAAGCGTGGTGGTACAGCAGGGGCTCAGCGATATTATACCCTTTGACCAGCCCTGCGGCTGGAATATCATAGGCATGACCCCCATAAAGGTGTGCGACTACAGGAAGGAGAATCCTTTTCTGCTCAGAGCAGGGCAATGGATTCGCCATATTCCCGTGAGCAGGGCCCAATATGAGGATATCAAGTCCCAGGCTGACGCCGGAATCTATGTCTGCCGGACCTATGAAAAGGAGGCATAGCTTATGGGTATGGTGATTGTGAATCCGGGTATCTACACAACGGTGCAGGACGAGGGAAGATTTGGATATGAACAGTTTGGAGTATCGCCGGCCGGCCCCATGGATAGGAGATCGTTTCATATAGCCAATCTCCTGGTTGGCAACGATATGGGTGAGGCAGAACTGGAAATGACGATTATGGGGGCGGAAATACGGTTTACCGGACCGGCTGTCATAGCGCTTACCGGGGCGGACATGTCTCCCCTGCTGAATGAGGCTCCTGTATGTATGTACCGGGCGTTTCCGGTAGGAGCTGGAGATGTACTCAGGATGCAGTCTGTTTCCGGCGGCTGCCGGGGGACTGGATATTCCTGTGGTGATGGGAAGCAGATCCACCCTTGTGAAGAATGGTATCGGCGGTTACCAGGGCAGACCCCTGAATAAAGGAGATGCAATCGGACTCCGTCAGAACATGAGTACCATAGAGAACCTGCCCGCAAGATGGATGCTGGCAGAACACAGTGAACCGGGGTGCCGCCAGATTCGGGTGGTTGCAGGGCCTCAGGATGACTGTTTCACCGGTAAAGGCCTGGAGAATTTCTTCCATGGGACATATAAGGTAACCGGGGATTCGGACCGCATGGGTTACAGGCTTACAGGTCCCTGTCCGGAGCATGTGGCAGATGGTAATATCATTTCAGACGGTATTGTTATGGGATCCATCCAGGTACCCACATCGGGACAGCCCATTGTGATGATGGCAGACTGCCAGTCTATTGGCGGCTATACAAAGATTGCCACGGTTATAACTGCGGATCTGCCTGCAATCGGGCAGTGCAAAGCCGGTGACGAGATACGGTTCATACCGGTAGATATCATGCAGGCACAGCAGGCTTATGCGGATTATTACCGGGAAATGGAAATGCTTAAGGCAAAGTTTGAGACACCTGTGGCATATCGTCCGCCCAGATTGTTTCAGGTAAAGGTGGGAGGGACTTCCTTTCAGGTGAAGGTGGAGGAACACAGTTAGGATCCCATGGTCAGTTGGAACGCAGTCAGGGGAAAACCGTCATGGAAAACAGCCCGGAAATACAGTAAGGGCAGAGTCATTGAGGAGGCGGAACATGTATCAGATTGATTTAAACAGTGATATGGGGGAGAGCTTTGGGGCATATTCCATTGGAAATGATGACGAAATCATAAAGTATGTCACAACGGCCAATGTGGCCTGCGGCTGGCATGGAGGGGATCCCATGGTTATGGATAAGGTGGTCAAAAAAGCCGCGGAGAGAAAGGTGGCTGTGGGTGCTCATCCGGGTTATCCGGATCTTATGGGATTCGGCAGACGCAAGATGGTTCTGAAGCCTTCTGAAGTTAAGAACTATATAAAATATCAGGTGGGCGCGCTTATGGCCTTCACTGCCAGCTATGGCATGAAGCTCCAGCATGTGGCTCCCCACGGTGCGCTGGGAAATCTGTGCCAGTATGACAGGGACGTATCCAGGGCCATATGCGAAGCAGTATATGAGATAGACCCGTCCATACGTATTTTTTACTGTGCAGGAGCAGTTTTGGGGGACGAGGCTGAAAAAATGGGACTGGAAGCACTGTCGGAAATATTTGCGGACCGGGCCTACATGGATGATTTGTCTCTGGTACCCAGAGGGATGGATGGAGCCATGATTACAGATGAGGATGAGGCCATCAGGCGGTGCGTCAAAATGATAAAAGAGGGAAAGGTCACATCCGTCAGCGGAAAAGAACTGGATATAAAAGGAGATACGCTCTGCGTCCACGGTGACGGGGCAAAGGCACTGGCCTTTGTCAGAAGAATCAGAGACGCGTTTGAAGCAGAAGGTATACAAATAAACAATTTTATGGGAGGCAGGTCATGAATAAGAACACGTATAATCCATACGAAAATATGCTGGCTGTACTGGATGAGGCGGCATCCAGGCTTGGATTAAAGGAGGCAGATTATATAACCCTGCGCTATCCGGAGCGCGAGATGATTGTATCCATTCCTGTAAGGATGGACAATGGTGAGATGAAGGTATTTGAAGGCTACCGTGTACAGCACAACAGCGCAAGGGGACCTTATAAAGGGGGAATCCGTTTCCATCAGAACGCAGATTTGGATGAGGTAAAGGCTTTGGCGGCCTGGATGTCATTTAAATGTGCCATAGTCAATATTCCCTACGGCGGGGCCAAGGGCGGAATCAAGGTGGACCCTTCCAAGCTGTCCAGGGAAGAACTGATTCGTCTTACCAGGAGATATACCACCAGGATACTGCCTATTATAGGGCCTGACCAGGACATACCTGCTCCGGATGTGAATACCAACGGCGAGGTGATGGGCTGGATTATGGATACATACAGCATGTTCAAAGGCCACAGCGTTCCCGGTGTGGTCACAGGAAAACCCATTGAGATCGGCGG
>ENA-OPRU01001298-OPRU01001298.1-human-gut-metagenome-genome-assembly--contig:-NODE-1298-length-11791-cov-2.121166_pt1 | contig 11791 bp, 15 predicted proteins | sample MGYA00241897_ERZ501888 | MGnify/ENA primary metagenome ERZ501888 (study PRJEB25962, sample SAMEA2042398) | human gut metagenome | biome: human gut; feature: human-associated habitat; material: faeces... | reverse complement strand
CCATACTGAACCTCAACAGAAAAGCCCAGTTTATCTCATTATCAACTTATTGAATACTCGACCGATAAAGAATCCCATCGATATTCTTCTTTAAAATAATATATTTGATATAAATAATATGATTTTTTTAAATGAGGTGGTAAATTAAAACCACCTCGTCATTATCATAGGTAATTATGATTTATCGACAATATGAATAAAATGAATATGTTTTTCATATTGATCCAGGATGTCATGAATAATTTGTGACTCACTCCATCCCATAATATCGTAATCTTGCCCGCCTTCTTTTAAATAGACTTCAGCACGATAATATTTTTGAGATTCATTATTTTCATCCTCCATTCCTGCTAATGCAAAAGAAGGGGTCAGGTAGTCTCGTAATCTGATTTCATAGAGAAAATTGAGATTATCACTAAACTGAACTTCTAATGTGACTCTATCATCCCGGTCACTATGAATAGCTGCTTCTGTACCTTGCTTTGACAGCTCTGCTACCACCGATTGCATGGCTGGCTCGATCACTTCTGCCATAAAACGTTTAACCTGATTACGTTTAGGAAAATACGCTATTTTTCGTAATCTGCGTTGCCATGATAATCCGCCTCTTCCCGCATTAGGAGCTAAGGTTGCGAGTTGTTGGCTATCTTTTTTGTAGACATCAATACGTAAGGCTTTAAGTAAACCGACAATAGCAATTAACAGAATGATGGCAAAAGGCAGTGCGGTAGCAATAGTCATAGTTTGTAATGCAGTTAATCCACCGGCCAATAATAATGTAATTGCAACAGCACCCATCAGAAAGGCCCAAAAAATACGTTGCCAAACTGGGGTATGTATTTCACCTGCTGAAGCTAATGTATCAACGACCATTGCACCAGAATCCGCAGAGGTGACAAAAAAGACGATAACCATCAGCATTGCAACAAAAGAAAGCACTGATGAAAACGGAAAATAATTTAAAAACTGAAACAACGCCAGCGCCACGTCTTCCTGAACTATCTGAGCCAGCATCTCAGCACCTTTATCCCGGATAAGAAAAATGGCGCTATTACCGAAAAAAGTCATCCATAGCAGCGTAAAACCAGCAGGGACAAACAACACGCCGGTAACAAACTCACGGATTGTTCGCCCACGGGAGATACGTGCGATAAACATTCCCACAAAAGGTGACCATGACAGCCACCAACCCCAATATAATAATGTCCATCCTCCTAACCATTCTGTAGATTGGGGTTCATAGGCATAAAGGTTAAAGGTCTTATTGATAATATCTGAAAGATAGGCTCCTGTATTTTGTACAAATGACTTTAGTAAAAGTACTGTTGGTCCTAAAATACCGATTAATAAAAGCAGGATCCCCGCTAAGCTCAGGTTTAACTCAGAAAGAATACGGATTCCTTTATCTAAACCACTTACCACGGATAACGTGGCTAACCCAGTTATGATAACAATCAAAATGACCTGCATAGCTGGACTGACCGGAAGTCCAAATAAATGAGCCAGACCTGCATTGACCTGCAGAACCCCGAATCCCAGGGATGTGGAAACACCAAAAACGGTACCGACAACGGCAAAAATATCGACAGCATGGCCCATTGGTCCATAAATTCGTTCACCAATGAGTGGATACAGTGCTGAACGTAGTGTAAGTGGTAAACCATGACGGTAACTAAAAAATGCCAAAATTAAGGCTACAATCGCATAAATAGCCCATGCATGTAATCCCCAGTGGAAAAATGTAATTTCCATTGCTTCTCTCGCGGCCTGAACTGTCTGCGCATCTCCGACCGGCGGTGCAAGATAATGCATTACGGGTTCGGCTACACCAAAGAACATCAGTCCTATCCCCATTCCTGCAGAAAATAACATTGCAAACCAGGACAGATAACTAAATTGTGGCTGAGAATGATCAGGGCCGAGTTTGATTTCCCCAAACCGGGATAGGCCTAAATAAGCAACCGTCAATAAAATCAATGCAACAGCAAGAATATAAAACCAGCTGGCATTCTCAAACAGTTGAGCTTGTAGTGTTTTAAGTAATATTTCAGAACGTTGTGGAAAAATTGCAGCTATCGCAACAACACACAAAATAATAAATGCTGAAGTAAAAAAAACAGGGGGGTTTACTTTCCCCCATTTTCTTGTTTTTTCTGGTGATAATGCCATATTAATCCCTTTTTAACATGTATTAATCATTGTCATGGTATTAGTCTTGTATTATAAACATAAGTTATTAAATTAAACCATTATCTAATAATATCTTCTTGCTAAGGACTCTCCTGGGGCTTGTTGCAAAAATTGAGTTGACGGGGAACACTGAAGCCAGAGTCTCTTTCAGAGGGTCGAGTATTCAATAAGTTGATAATGAGATAAACTGAGCTTTTCTGTTGAGGTTCAGTATGGCTACTGTTTCTGTGACATGTCGGTTCTGCGGATTAACTGACCCTGTTAAAAAGCATGGTACCGGTAATGGTGGTTATCCCCGTTATCGCTGTCAGGCCTGTTGCCGTACCTTTCAGCTCGATTATATCTACAGAGCCTGTCAGTCTGGCATCAAAGAACAGGTGATTGATTTAACAATGAATAATGCCGGTATTCGTGATACCGCCAGAGCATTGCACATCAGTATTAATGCCGTTATCCGCACTTTAAAAAACTCAACCCACGTCAGGTAACGACACTTCCTTTGCAGTATTTACCTGTTCATCTTTTTTGTGAAATGGATGAAATGTGGTCATTTGTCGGCAACAAAAAACGGCAACGTTGGTTGTGGTATGCCTGGTCACCTCAGTTAAAACGGATAGTTACACATGTCTTTGTGCTCACGCAGTCGTCAGTGTTTGCAAAAATTATTAAGACTACTTTCCGAGTTTGATATTCAGTTTTGGTGTACCGATAATTATCGGGCTTATCGTTTGTTATCAAAAGAAAAACATTTGATTGGTAAACGATTTACACAAGGCATAGAACGACAAAACCTGAATTTACGCAACCGATTAAAAAGGCTGAACAGGAAAACATTAGGGTACTCAAGAACAACAGAAATGCATGATAAGATCATCGGTACGTTCATCTAACGGGAGCATTATGTTTACCGATCAACTTATTGAATACTCGACCGACAACATGGACTACTTCGATCGGGCTTGTTGCAAATAATTGCCATGACTGTTTTTTGCTCAACAGTGATAGACATTTCACGCAAAAACAGTCTCCACATTGAATAAGTGATTGATAAAGGCAGATCGCTCCCACACCCGAAATTCAGGTTCGTCACGACGCAGCCATTCATCAAACTGGCCTTTATTCAGTTTTCGCAAGGTTTCAAATCCCTGGATGGTTGACCAGGCCCGCTTCGCGGATTTGAAACCGCCTGTCGCGACAATCAATTTTTTAATCGGTGCGTGATCAGATTCAATACGATTATTGAGATGTTTTATTTGCCGTTGTTTTGCGTCAGCACGGAGTTTCCCTTCTTTAATTAAACGGGCAATGGCATAACCGTAAGAAGCGTGTTTGTCAGTATTGAGTATTTCAGGCTGTCGCTCAGCAGAGTAAGGTTTTAATACCTGTTTGAGAAATTCATAGGCGGCATGCCGGTTACGTTTCGGGGAAAAATAGATATCCAACGTATCGCCGTGTTTATCAATTGCTCGGTAAAGATAAAACCATTTTCCGTTAACCTTGACATAAGTTTCATCGAGCTGCCAGGAGGTAACGGTACGAATAAACTGATACTTTTTGAGTTTTTTACGCAGTACAGGGGCATATTGGATAAACCAACGATAAATGGTTGAACGGTGAACGGAAATTCCTCTTTCAGCTAACATATCGCTGACGTGAGCATAACTCAGCGGCGTCGAGCCATACCATCGAAGGCACACAGGATAATAGCTGGCGCAAAATGCTTCCATTTAAAATCGGTAGACACCATTAAACTGCCCTCCGAAAGAAACGCCGGCTTCAGTGTTCATCATCAACTCGATTTTTGCAACAAGCCCCAATATTATGGGGTACTACGCCGAAACCCCATTATGATGAGGTTTTCCGGAGAATATTTGAAAATTGACTACATAACTGTGAACGGGCTTCGCACCATCTGCGGTTGGCTGACGATGCTGCCAATAACCAGGCTTCGTGCCACAAAACTGACGCCTGGTTAAAGTTTTCCGTTCGTTCTGCTTGAGCTGTTCGTTCAGCAACAGCTTGATAGTCAGTCATAATTTTCAATCGTTTCATTTTCTTTTCAGTTGAGTGCAGAGATTTTTATTAAAAAGATTTCTGCATTGCCTTTCAAACAGCCTGTAGCATACTGAGCATAGAAGGATTTTTTTTGAGAACACACAATAGTTTCAGGCTGCTGCCTTTGGGGATCCTACGATGTTGTTCCCATGCTTCAACTAATGATGGAGATACTCCAACGGCAAGAGCAAACTGTTGCTGTGTTAATCCCGTTGTGTCCCGTATCGCTTTTACGTCAGGAATATCATAAGTAGTCAATCGTGCGGCCTTACAGTGGCCTTTACTTATCTCTACTGCTTCAGTAGCACTTGCCAGTAATTCGTTGAAAAGTTCGTCCTTCATCATGTCCCTCCAAGCGCAGAAATAACTTTGCGGAGCTGAGCTTTTTGTTCATCACTCAGGTTTTCACGCTCATTTTTAGGATAAGCCAATAACAAGTAAATCTCGCCTTTGGTGTTTATGTAATAGTAAATTACCCGTATACCGCCACTCTTGCCTTTACCCTGAATAGCCCATCGTATTTTACGGCAACCACCAGTAGCTGAAATGGTTGCTCCTGCTTCAGGGTTTTGTCTCAGATATTCCTGAAAAGACAGGTATTCATCATGACTTAATAAGGTATCAATTTTTTTCTGAAAAATACTGGTCTCTATAAATTGGAGCAATTTCATTAATAATACCTTTTTCCCTTTGCTGTAATTATAGTCTTACAGTGTAAGATATGCAATGATGTTTTTCAGTTTAACTGGTCATAAGGGGAGCTGGTGATGTGATATTTAAGTATACCCCAGTGCCACAGCCTGAAATGTGGTCATTTTTCCATTGGATCATTACCTATTTGTCACGTATATTATGATCATCATTTAAGTGTCATAAACGGGTGAAAAATGTACATTCACGGTTACCTCCGTGCATCAACAAAAGAGCAGGATGCTCTCCGGGCAAAAAACAGGATGAAAGCCTTTGTGGAAGACAAAGGATTCCGGATGGCTAGTTGGTACACCGAAAATGTTTCCGGAGCATCACTTCAGCGGCCGGAACTTTTACGGCTGCTTGACGATGCTACACCCGGTGACATTATTCTCATCGAGCAGGTTGATCGCCTTTCACGCATGGATGAGGACGGCTGGCAGAAATTAAAGCACCTTATCAGTGAAAAAAACCTGGTGGTTGTCAGTCTTGACCTCCCGAGCCATATGGCATTGACATCACCTGCCGGTGATGATTTTACCCAGACAATGCTTAAGGCGGTTAACGGAATGATGCTGGATATGCTGGCCGCGATTGCGCGCAAAGACTATGAGGATCGCCGCCGCCGTCAGAAAGAAGGGATTGCAAAAGCGAAAGCAGCCGGAAAATACCGGGGACGCCGGGCTGATGAGCAGTTGCATCAAAAAATCATCGAACTCCGAGTCAAAAACAAACAGAGTATCCGTGATACCGCAAGGTTGTGCGGCGTTTCAGAACGGACAGTGATACGGATTGTTAAACTCAGCGCAGGCTCCTGATGCGTATATCCCGGACGTCCGGTGTATTTGATAATGGGATAGTCTACACCCGTTTTTTAAGATGCATTACTTTTTTCGTGTTATACTACGCTTAATTAACCGTGTATCTTACACGATGATTGGTGCGAGGAATCTATGGCTATAAAACAACGGGCAACCAAAAGCGTTACCATGACTGTAGAGCGAGTCCTGCTCAGTCGTGCGCGGGAGGCCGGAATTAATCTTAGTGCAACCCTGACAGCTGCGCTTGATGCGGAACTACGCCGGTATGAAGCGAAAAAATGGCAGGAAGAAAATAGTGAAGCACTGGAAGCACTCAACCGGTTTCATGATGAACATGGTTGTTTCAGCGATGAATACAGGACATTTTAAGAATGCAGTTCACTGTATACAATAATACCGGGAAAAGTGCTGTCTATCCTATGTTACTTGATGTAACAAGCGATATTATCGGTCAGTTGAACCGCAGGATTGTGATTCCCCTGCTACCCGTTGAAAATTATCCGCCAGGTGCTCGTCCCAAACGGTTGGTTCCGCTTATCAGACTGACTGATGATAAAGAATATGCAGTCATGACACATGAGATGGCCAGTATTCCCGCCCGTTCTCTGGGTATTGTGTTTTGTGATGCCTCCCTTTATCGTACAGAAATAAAAGCGGCGATTGATTTTCTTTTTGATGGTGTTTAAGAATGATGAATTAATACCGGCAGGAACCCGTAATGAGTGATACATCCCGTCCCGTTCTCACGCTGAACCGTAAACCGAAAGCGGAGGCGGAAAAAAATAAAGACACCCCAATACAGCCGGTGTTCCGCAGAAAACAGCGGATAGATGCTGTCCCGCGCCCGAAAAAAAATAAAGCGGCTCCGGCCGTAAAGCACCCTGCTTCCGTCAAAAAAACAAAAGTCCCTGAACCGCCTGCGGTGAAGCCTGAAAAAGTTCCTGTCCCGCCGACACCGCCGAAAAAACGGATGAATATCATTGAGGCACTGGGGATTATTACCCGCTACTGGCCGGAATTGTTTCCGGACGGTCAGCTGCGGCCGATGAAAATCGGATTAAAGGAGGATTTGCTTCAGGACAAAAAAGTCAGGGAATTACCGGTTTCGGTGCGGACTCTGACCCGTTGCCTGTCTTCGGTATCGTATGCCGGAGGTTATCGTTTGACGGTTGTGGCCGGTACGGCACGTTATGATAAGGACGGAAAGCCTTGCGGAATAGTGACGACAGAGGAAGAGGCTGATTCAGTGAATCGGCTGGAAAAATTAAGAAAAAGACAAACTTGAGGAAATGAGAAATAAATTATAATTGTTGTCTCTAATCTAAGTCTGGAATTTTTGTATCCCAACTTTGGGCTTTAGCTGGTTCAAAATTTTGTTTGGTTTAATTTTACTGCTTTACTCTGATTAACGGAGGTTAAGTTTCGGTGGATTTGACCCAGTATATTGTAAATAGACCAGTTTTAGGGAAGGTGCGAATAAGCAGGTCATTTCTTCCCAAGCTGACTCGCTGATTAAAATTTCGCGGATCTGGGCCGATTTTTTTCCCGCAAACACATCGAATCAGCCTATTTAGGCTATTTTTTCCACCATTTCTGGCGTTATTTCCGGTTTTTACTGAGATCTCTCCCACTGACGTATCATTTGGTCCACCCGAAACAGGTTGGCCAGGGTGAATAACATCGCCAGTTGGTTATCGTTTTTCAGCAGCCCCTTGTATCTGGCTTTCACGAAGCCGAACTGCCGCTTGATGATGCGAAACGGGTGCTCTACCTTGGCACGGATGCTGGCTTTCATGTATTCGATGTTGATGGCCGTTTTGTTCTTGCGCGGATGCTGCTTCAAGGTTTTTACCTTGCCGGGACGCTCGGCGATCAGCCAGTCCACATCCACCTCGGCCAGCTCCTCGCGCTGTGGCGCTCCTTGGTAGCCGGCATCGGCTGAGACAAATTGCTCCTCTCCATGAAGCAGATTACCCAGCTGATTGAGGTCATGCTCGTTGGCCGCGGTGGTGACTAGGCTGTGGGTCAGGCCACTCTTGGCATCGACACCAATGTGGGCCTTCATGCCAAAGTGCCACTGATTGCCTTTCTTGGTCTGATGCATCTCCGGATCGCGTTGCTGCTCTTTGTTCTTGGTAGAGCTGGGTGCCTCAATGATGGTGGCATCCACCAAAGTGCCTTGGGTCATCATGACGCCTGCTTCGGCCAGCCAGCGATTGATGGTCTTGAACAATTGACGGGCCAGTTGATGCTGCTCGAGCAGGTGGCGGAAATTCATGATGGTGGTGCGATCCGGCAGGGCGCTATCCAGGGATAATCGGGCAAACAGGCGCATGGAGGCGATTTCGTACAGGGCATCTTCCATGGCACCGTCGCTCAGGTTGTACCAATGCTGCATGCAGTGAATACGCAGCATGGTCTCCAGCGGATAGGGCCGTCGGCCATTGCCCGCCTTGGGATAAAACGGCTCGATGACAGCGGTCATATTCTGCCATGGCAGAATCTGCTCCATGCGGGAGAGGAAAATCTCTTTTCGGGTCTGACGGCGCTTAGTGCTGAATTCACTATCGGCGAAGGTGAGTTGATGGCTCATGATGTCCCTCTGGGATGCGCTCCGGATGAATATGATGATCTCATATCAGGAACTTGTTCGCACCTTCCCTAAGTTTTGCAGAATCAAGTAACTATTGGCTGTTGTACATAGCCAGGGCTGCTTTGAGAACAGTTGTTTTGCGTCGGCCTGTCTGTTCGCTTCGGCTTCCAATTATTCGTTCTCTTTGAGCCAGTTATCTACAAGCTGGTTCACCACGTCAGTGATTGATGTACCTTTCCTGGCGCATGCAGCCTTAAACCGAGTGTGCTTTTCTTCATCAAAATTAACGTTAACACGTTTGATTTTTCCAGATGATACTGGTGCTGTTACTACTCGTTCCAGATCTCTGTTTTCACCAAAGGTCATTTTTTTTACTGACGTATGCGCTTTTTCAAGTGACATTCAGGCTACTCCGGTTTTTATACTTATTTGATTATATGAGTAAATGTGTAATTACTCAAACATTCTAACTATCTCTTTTGTAAGGATTTCTATTTCACCTTTTGCAGCACCATCACTGGATTCAAACACGCTGTCGCCATCAAGAATTGATTTCACGTAAACCTGACGTTGTGTAATAGCTGTACGAAATGCTTTAACACCGGTGTCTTTGATACTTTCTTTAAGCACATTCAACATGGTTGCCATTTCTATCTTACGGGTGATCAGAAAGCGGGCTTCAACTTTGCGGCTGTAAGCCTGTGCTTCCAGAACAGTAACGACGCTTCCTGCTGCGGAGAAATCCAGAGGGCTGGGGGTGACAGGGATAATTACCAGATCGCTTACCATGACGGCTGCGGAGGTGATTACTGAGAGTGAACCTGCCCCGTCCACAATAGCAAAGTCATAGTCCGCCAGATCTTTTCGGATTCCATAGACGTCTTTTTCAGATGCTGCTGTAAATACGTCAAATGCTGCCTTGCCCGCTTTGCTCCAGTTCGTCAGGCTCATTTGTGGATCTGTATCTACCACAGCAATGTTGTATCCGCTCCTGCTCAACGCAGTGGCTATGTTGATTACGGCAGTTGTTTTACCTGAACCCCCTTTCGGATTCAGAAATGAGATCACCTTCATACTCAAATCCTCAATTGTGTGTCTACTCAATTACTCCTGTGAGTTTTTGAGTTTATCATACTCTTTGTATGAGTAAAGGTTAATATAAGTTTATGTGTATATGAGTTAAGGAGTATCTACTCATTTGAGTTGTCTTGTGTATATGAGTGTTTGAGTTTATGAGTGTGTAGTGACAAGGTCACATCTACTCATTATTTGTTTTTTGGTTCTTTTAGAGTATGCCTTTAAAATACCATGCGAAACAGGTACTATATGGTTATGCTTTAATAACCTAAATTGAACTGGTTCGACATTGTGACTCATACCGTACCGCAAAGCTTTGTCCGGGCTTATTTACGCGCCTCAACATCTGAACAAGACGCTTCTCGCGCACTCGCTGCGATCGATAGCTTTGCTGATGAGCGTGGCCTTAACATCTGCAATTACTACATCGAGAATGAATCTGGTTCGCGGCTCGACCGACCGGAATTATTCAGACTGCTGAACGACTGCCGACAGAACGATATTCTCCTCATTGAAGATGTTGATCGGCTTTCACGCTTAACTGGTGAAGACTGGAACAGCCTGAAGAAGTTGATTCGCCAGAAGGATATTCGAGTGATGGCCATCCACGTACCGACAACCTGGATTGCTTCAGCGAGCCATGATTTTGATAGTCGCATGTTTGCTGCAATCAACGATATGTTGCTTGATATGCTGGCTGCTGTGGCTCGTCGTGATTATGAACAACGCCGGGAACGTCAAAGGCAGGGGATTAATAAAGCTCAAAAGGAGGGAAAATATAAGGGGCGTCAGGTCAATCAGGCTCGATACGATGCAATTAATCGGTTGCTCGATAGCGGTAGTTCTTGGAGCCAGGTTCAGAAAATTATGGCCTGTAGTCGAGGGACAATTAGTAGTGCTGTAAAATCGAGGGAAGATAAACGTGCTTTGAGTAAGTAGTTACAACACACAAGAAAATGTCTACCCGTCCTAGCTGGTTGGCTTGTGAGATGTTCCAGATCTATATAAATATCACCCGAAATTTCATCATCTGGATTTTCGAAGAGTCGTCCCTAACTCGTAAGGCCTCCTATTATATCGCCACTGAGCGTGGCGAGGTTATCGGGAAGTTATGTTCAACCTTGCTTGTTAACCGCCACTAATTCTAAAGCACCATAATGAGCTTGCCTATGGCAATTAGGACACAATGCTATAGCATTTTCCACGGAATCTTCCCCGCCTTTAGAAAGCCACTCAATGTGGTGAACTTCGAGAAATGGTGTACCATCTTCTTTCAAGAAAGGCGCATCACGCTTACAGCTTTGGCACTTACCCTTAGCCCTTAAAAGAACTTCGGCAACTACATACGGGCTTCGCTTATAAACTCGTGTTGTTACTTCGGTTAGCACTGGAGTTTTACTTTCCGTTGCTAAAATCTGTTTCCGTGTAGATGAGGGTAATTTAGCAGCAGCCTCTACTGCTTCTTCAAACTCCGACTTCACTTGACGGTAACACCATTTTCCTTGCTGATCCTGATATAACTCCCATATGCCATGAATAGAGGGTTGATAGATTTCAAAAATGTTTCCGCGCTTGAATAATCGATCATATTGATGATGGCGATGAGTCACATCATCTGTGCGTCTGGCTGTTTTGTTGAAACTCCAATAGCTCCGATTGCAATTAACCGTGTTAACTATTAGGTTAAGGCGGGTATCATCTTTATAGTGTGGGAATATTCCTCTAAGGTAATCATCCACTTGCTTAGCAGTTGCCGCCCCTCTGAACTGTTCCTCAACCACTCGCACAGTAGTGATTCTTATCGGTTGGTCGCCATACTTGTATGTTCGATTTGATTTTGAAAACATCAAGAGACCTCTGGCAATCTAAGATTTATCTCAGATTAACTTTCGAGTATAACTTGTGCAACCCTCTGATTTAGACAATTGCAGCCATAAAGCCCCGTTGGTGATACAGCAACAAGCGGAGCGTAGTGACGTCATCAGATTGTCAGAGGGATCACACCTTATCAGGATAACCGTGTACCTTTCGGAGCGTGACTGAAACGCTGATAGAACTTGCATGTGGTTTGCAAGAACCAATCACCATTAACCTGTTTACGCAGCCACAGGGCCGCACATCGGGATTAAATGCGGCTTTCAGACGGTGTACCTAAGCATCCTTGGAAGGCTTTGTGCACAAAGCTGCTATGCCCAAGGCTAACTAAAACCCAGTTACCAGAAAGTGCCTCTATCCAAAAAGCCAAAAAATATGCACAAGAGGCCGAGTTTTGGCAGCATGTTGGTAGCAAAATGCACTTTGTTATGGTTTCGGGTGACTCAATGAAAACGTTGGTTACGGTTTTTGCAGTAAAGTGAGTGAGCTA
>ENA-OPRU01001296-OPRU01001296.1-human-gut-metagenome-genome-assembly--contig:-NODE-1296-length-11803-cov-7.651600_pt1 | contig 11803 bp, 9 predicted proteins | sample MGYA00241897_ERZ501888 | MGnify/ENA primary metagenome ERZ501888 (study PRJEB25962, sample SAMEA2042398) | human gut metagenome | biome: human gut; feature: human-associated habitat; material: faeces... | reverse complement strand
CAGCGCTGCGTACAGCCGACTCCGGTTACCTGACAAGACGTCTTGTTGACGTATCACAGGAACTGATTGTACGTGAAGTAGACTGTTGCGAAGGCAAAGGCGAAATTCCGGGAATGTGGGTAAAAGCTTTTGTTGACGGAAAAGAGGAAATCGAAAGTCTTCAGGAACGTATTACAGGACGTTTCTCCTGCGAGACAATTAAGGATAAAGACGGAAATGTTATCGTGAAAGCAAACCACATGATTACACCAAAACGTGCTGCTCGTGTAGTAAACGAAGGTGTAAATGCAGAAGGCAAGCCTTACGATGCAGTTAAAATCCGTACAATTCTTACCTGTAAATGCCACATTGGCGTTTGTGCAAAATGTTACGGTGCAAACATGGCAACAGGAGAGCCTGTACAGGTAGGTGAAACTGTTGGTATTATTGCTGCTCAGTCTATCGGTGAACCGGGTACACAGCTTACTATGCGTACTTTCCATACCGGTGGTGTTGCCGGCGGCGATATCACACAGGGTCTTCCTCGTGTCGAAGAGCTTTTTGAAGCAAGAAAACCAAAAGGTCTTGCAATTATTACTGAAATTAAGGGTGTTGCTACTCTTAAAGATACAAAGAAAAAACGTGAAATCATTGTAACGGACAATGAAAGCGGAGAAAGTAAGACATACTTAATTCCTTACGGTTCCCGTATTAAAATTCAGGACGGAGATTATCTGGAAGCCGGAGATGAGCTGACAGAAGGTTCTGTAAATCCACATGATATCCTTAGAATTAAAGGGGTTCGTGCGGTACAGGATTACATGATCCGTGAAGTTCAGAGAGTATACCGCCTTCAGGGTGTAGAAATCAATGATAAGCACGTTGAAGTTATTGTTCGTCAGATGCTGAAGAAAATCCGCATTGAGAACAATGGTGATACAGAATTCCTTCCGGGAACATTGGTTGACGTTCTTGATTTTGAAGAAGAGAATGAAAAACTTATTAAAGAAGGAAAAGAGCCGGCAGACGGAAAACAGGTTATGCTGGGTATCACAAAAGCTTCTCTGGCAACAAACTCCTTCTTATCTGCAGCTTCCTTCCAGGAAACAACAAAGGTTCTGACAGAAGCAGCAATTAAAGGAAAAGTTGACCCACTTATCGGTCTGAAAGAAAACGTTATTATTGGTAAGTTAATTCCTGCCGGAACAGGTATGAAGAAATATGCTAATATTAAACTGGATACAGACGGAGAAGATGAAGAAGAATTAGAAGACGAATTTTTCGAAGAGGAAGAAATCGTTGAAGAAACAGAAGCAGTAGAAGAAATGGAAGCTGAGGACGCAGAAGAAGCGGACGAAGTGGAAGAAGAAATTACTGAAGAGGAATAAATAGAAAAGGTGGTGTCCGGTAATTCGGACACCGCCTTTTTAGATATTAGAGATATAAAAATGTTTGATTGCATAGGCAGCAGCTCCGGAAGCTCCGGCGTATGTATCATAGTCTAAAATTTGAACTGTTTGGTCGGATGGGTCATCTACAAAAAGGAGCTGTTTTGTGATATAATCCATCAGCTCTTCTTTAATTTCTGTATTTGAAAAAAGATTGCCGTGAAGATAAATTTTATCCGGATTAGTAATAATTGCTAAATTCGATACAGTGATGCCCAGATATTTTAAAGCAGTAGAAATATAATTTCCAACCAGAGTGTCCCCTAGAGAAAAAGCGTTGGAAATATCTTCAATGGTCAACGCATCTGCACAGGGTTTCAGTGAGGGCAAAATTGTGTCTGCGTTACTTTCGTACAACAGACGGCAATATTTTAAAAGCCATGTTTCGCTGCAATATGTTTGAAGGCAGCCATACTTTCCACATTCACACTTCTTGCCGTTTGGATTTACAATGGTATGTCCGATTTCGCCGGCATAGTAATTTGTTCCCTGAAAAAGCTTTGAGTTTTCTATGAGAGCGCAGAACATACCGGCGCCCACATGAAAAAAAGCAAAGGTATCAGGTGAGGAACGGTCAAATAAATATCTTCCAAACGCCATACAGCGCACATTGTTTTCGCAGATAATAGGTATGTTTAACCGCTTTTTCAAAGCTTCTCCGCTAAACTGCGGACACAGAGAGGAATTGGTAATTACCTTATCCTGATGCGCATCGATATGCCCGGGAACGGCAATTCCCATTCCGACTATGGAAGCTGCGAAGGAAGGATTTTCTTTTAAAATATCTTCTGCTTTTTCTGCTATAAAATCAGTGATATTGCCATTATCGGTTTCCTTGACAGAAAACGAAGACTGAAATACTGTATCACCTCGCAAGTTGCAAATAGAAAAACGGATATGTCGGGAAGTAAATTCAATTCCCATAGCATATACCTTGTCCGGAACAATATCCAGCAAAATTCTTTTTCTTCCGGGGGAACAATCGGCGGCATTATCCTCTGCGCCGATTTCCTGTATGATGCCTTCTTGAATAAAGTTTCCGGAAATGGACGTTACTGTTGCCGGAGTAATTTGTGTTTGCTTGGCAATCGTGGAGCGTGCAACAGGTGCATTGCGGAAAATGTATTCCAATATGGTACTTCGGTTTTCCTGATTAGTCATAAACGTTTAACCTCCTATTACAGGGAAACCGGCATAATTGGTAGAAACCTCTATAACACGATAAACGTCAAGCGCCTTCTGGAAGTCAAGCTCGTGTGAACAAATAAAATCATGAAAATCGTTCCATGCCTTTTGGGTATTTTCCTGTTCCCCTCCTGCTAAATAATAAAGTGCATTTGCTAATAGTATACAATACTCATTATGGTAGTCAAGATGTTTACAGAAAATGTCAGTTATAGCAGATGGATGTGTGGCAGGGCAGGTCTCCTGATTTTTCTTAAAGCGCAGCAAAACTTCTTTTAATTTCATCATATTTTCCTGTACGGTTTTGTTTTCACGAGGACCTTTTCCGTTAAAGTAATCACAGTCGCAAAGAGCAGAAACCTGACTTAAATATTTGTAGTAAATTTTCCAGTTTTCGCCGTATGCTGCAGAAAAATATTCTTCAGCCAGTTCTTCAAAGGTTTGTGTTGTTCCGAAAAGACATTTACCCATTACATAATTGGGGAGTCCGTTAGGTAAAAATGCCCGAAGCTCCTGACAACTGATATAACCGTCTAAATGAAGCTCTTTTAAATATTTAATATCATCATAAATGATTTTTGAAATATGCACATACCCCATATCACCGTAATGCGCCCGTCCCAAAGGATAGTCATAGTCAAAACATTCACCATTAAAGGCTTTTTGCCATTGGCTTAAGAAAGACAAATTTTCTTCCAGATTAACAGGAAGAGTAATTTTATTACGCACATATGCAGGAGAAGCAGGAAGCTCTTTTGGCATTTGGTAAGATTTCTTAAAAGTACGGCTGATTGGCGCAAACATCATAACAAATCGGTCAGGATTTAGGATTTCTTCTTTTTGAGGCGCCCAAAGCAATTCCTCGTAAATCAAAAAGACAATTTTTGTTTTTAATTTTTTTTCTGTGAGAAGAGCATCAATTCTATTCAGTATACGCACATATAAATCAGTCGGTATGGACTTTTGACAATTTTCACATTCACAATGGTTATTGGCAGCATCGGCCAGCCATACATGAAGGTAATCAACCTCAGGGTGTTTTTTAGCATAAGCTACAACCTTTTCGGCAAAACTTTCCACTACGTCAGGATTGGAATAGCATAAGTTTGTGTTAATAGGGATGCCGCCAAAGAAGCCTCTTTCGCCATTTACCAATGCTGTGAGGAGGAGCTGAGATTTATCCAAGGTGTTATCTGCCTCTACCCAGCCTAGTGTGTTTTGATTTAAAACAGAACAAGTCCAGCCATGCCCTACACGATGATGCTTTAAGCTACGTTTTTGTAATTCCTTATCTATCAGAAGTGAAATTTCAGCAGCTTTTTCTAATGAAAATTCTTCGGCAGAGAGCATAGGGTTATTTTTGTGACTGTACCATAAATTTAAGAAAGCATAGGGAAGCTCAAACTGTAAGAAAAAAGTATTGAAGCCCAATTTTGGAAGCCAGTCAATAAATTCAAAAATGTTTTCAGGACAATCTGCCCCTTCAATACAAACGCCGCGGTATTTATTTTCTGCTTTTTCATGACAGCAAATATTCAAGTCTTCCGTGGAAGAAAGCATCGGAAGGTATTCATAAGCTTTTCCGGGCCTTAGAAAGCGGCAACCCAAAAGTGTCAGATATTTATAAATACCCAGCAGGACTGAGCGAGAATTACTTCCATAAATATGTCCGTTTCCTTTAGAGATTTCGATATGATATTCATCATCTGTATCAGAATGTTTTTGAGAGTCAGGGAAAAGCTCAAGTGCAATAGTAGAGTGCTGTATCGTGCTGTCGTCAACAAAAACAATTGAATTAGTTATTTTTGATAAATAATATTTTAACTCCGAAGCAGCGAAAGAAATAGTTTCTGACTCTTTTGAATATGCTAATCTGATATACATGGTATTTCCTCCGTTTAATTATTATTTAAAATAAAAAATTATAGATAAATTATATCGGAAAGAAATTGAAAAGTATATGTTGAAAATGCACATAAATAAAAGGTAATTATTGACTATAATTAACGAAATGTTTAAAATATATTGATTTATAGAAATAAATATAGTATATTATAACCAGAGAAAAACAGGTTTAATAATTTATATTAAATAATAAATACAGGAGGAAGATATGGAGGGAAAAACTACTTTGACAGAATTTCGAAAAATGAATTCTGTAAAGAAAAAAAGGATTGTGCGAAAGAATATGTGGTGCTGGGTTTTTATGCTGCCTACATTGCTTTTATATATTCTTTTTCAGGGATATCCGATTATTACAAGCGCATGGTATTCCATGCTGGACTGGTCAGGAATGACTATGAATGCAACTTTTGTAGGCTTACAGAATTTTAAGGAGCTATTGGCGGATCCGCTATTTAAGAATTCTGTTGTAAACAGCTTTAAGTATATGATATTCAGCGTGCCGATACAGTTGATTTTATCATTGGTAATTGCTTACATACTGACAAGTATTATCCGAAAAGGCGCTACCGTATTTCGTACTATGTACTTTATTCCGGTTATTACCACGGCGTCTATTGTAGGAATTATTATGATTTTTATTTTTGGAGGAACAGGACCAATCAATCAGGTGCTTGCTCTTTTGGGAATTGATACTATTAACTTCTTGGGAGATGAAAAGACTGCATTATTTACTGTGGTTCTTATAGGAATATGGAAAGATTTGGGAACCTATATGATTTATTGGATTGCGGCTTTGCAAAGCGTATCTCAGGATGTATATGAGGCAGCTAAAATTGACGGAGCAGGCAAATTCAGAACCTTTACCGATGTGGTATTCCCGTTAATTCTTCCTATTGGAGGGGTTATCACTGTACTTTGTGTCATCGGTTCTTTGAAGGTATTTGATATCGTTCAGACTATGACAAACGGAGGTCCATATTTCGCAACAGATGTGGTGGCAACCTTTGTATATCGTACTGCATACTCCAGTACAACAGGAAGCCCAAGATTGGGATATGCCAGTGCAGCGGCATTGCTGTTTGGTCTGATGGTAGTAACAATTGGTGTGGTTCTTAATCTTGTGAAGAACTACTTTAATAAGAAGAGAAATGTGTGAGAAAGGAGAACGCTATGAAAAAAGTAGGAAAATCTATCATTTACATATTGCTTGCGGTAGTGGCGTTTGTCTGGGTATATCCGTTTATCTGGATGATTACAGCTTCCTTGAAAACACAGGATGAATTTTTTGCAAGCGGATTGAGTCTGATACCGAAAAGCTTAAATTTTGAAAATTATGTAAGAGCGTGGAACAATGCCAACTTCGGCGTATACTTTAAAAACTCTATTATTGTAACGGTCAGCGTTGTTGTAATCGTATTGCTGGCTACATCAGCGGCAGGTTATGTTATGGGGCGTTACGCATTTGTCGGTAAAAAGCTGATTATGGGAATTTTTATGGCAAGTATCACAATCCCGTTGGTATTTACAGTTATTCCTATTTACGAATTATTAAAAGAAATGGGATTAGAGTCCAATCTGTTAGGCTTAATTCTGGCAGAAGCCGGAGGAGGACATGTAATCTTCCTGATGCTGTTTTCCAGTTTTACGGAGGTCTTCCCAAGGAACTGGAAGAAGCGGCAACTATTGACGGAAGCGGATTTATGAAAACATACAGCAGTATTATGTTCCCTCTTGCAAAACCGATTATGGCTACGGTAGTGATTATGCAGTTTATCTGGACATGGAACTCTTTCCTACTTCCATTGATTGTGACACTCAGTAAGCCGGAGCTTAGAACCTTGGCAGTAGGTCTTTATGCTTTAAGAGGTGAAAACGTAGTAGACTGGACAGGAATTGCAGCAGGTGCATGTATTGCAGTTCTTCCGATTATCATTATTTTTGTATGCTTACAGAAATATTTTGTAGACGGCGTAGCAGGAGCAGTTAAGAGTTGAGAAATTTTATTAAGTGAAAAAATCATTATGATTTAAAATAAGGAGGAAAAAAATGAAGAAGCGAATTGCAGCATTATTTATGGCAGGTCTTATGGTGGTTTCAGCAGCAGGATGCGGACCAAACGTAAGCGGAGAAAAGGAAACACAGAAAGAAGAAGCATCTACGGAGAAAAAGAACGATGACAAAGGCGGAGAAAAAGTTCTTCAGGTCGTAGATATGAGTGACAGCACAAAAGCCAGAAGGGAAGAGTACAACAAAAAGTTTGAAGAAGAAAACAACTGTAAGGTGGAATATACCGTTCTTTCTGGTGACCAGTATCAGACAACTATCAACTCTTCTATTAAAGCAAATACAGCTCCTGACTTATTTGCTTTGCCAAGTGGTGTAAAACTTTCCACAGCAGTTGAAGAGGGCTGGTATATGCCAATGAATGATTATGTGGAAGAGGGATTTTTTGATACATTTTCAGAAGGTTCTTTAAATGAAGGTGTTACTACAATGGATGGACAGGTATATGTTTTACCTGAAGCAGCGAATATTGTAAATACTCTTGTTTTTTATAATGAAACAGTTTTAGAAGATGCAGGAGTTGATGTGAATAATCTTCCAAAAACATGGACAGAATTCAGAGAAGTCTGTAAACAGGTAACAGAAGCAGGAAAAGGTAAATATTACGGAATGATTGAGGGTGGAAAACAGGTTAATCGTCTGGAAATTGCAATTCGTGCATTATCCAACCTTGCAGGAAGTAAATCCAATGATATTGGGGTTATCAGTATGGTAGACGGAAAAAACGTTTTAGCTTCCGATGCAATGGTTCAGGCATTTGATTTTTACAGCGGATTAGTACAGGACAGAAGCTTCCATCCGGACTCTGCAAACCTTGCAGCTCCGGAAGCAAGAGCTTTATTTGCACAAAATCAGGCTGCATTCTTAATTCAGGGTGCTTGGTGTATTTCAACATGGGAAAAAGAAAACCCGGATTTAAAATTCGGTGTTATGCCAATGCCTGAACCGGATGACGGTGCAAAAGGCGGTCTTCCATATATCGGAGCACAGCCATGGATGGGTATTTCTAAAAACTCCGATAATCCGGAACTGGCAGCAAAATATCTTCAAGGATTGTATTCAGAAGAATATCAGTCAGGCGTAGTGGAAGACGGTGGATTTGTATCTGCGATTGAAGGTATCAATGAAAAATATATGAAAGACGGCGTTATGAAAGAATATTATACAATCGCAAAAGAACAGGGTAAATTATGTCCGGATCCGATTGTAGCAAAAGCAGATGCAGCGAAGGTTTACGCAAATGTAACAGAAGTTTCACCAAACCTTGGCCAGATTGTTCAGGGTGTGCTGACAGGAAAAACAGACTATAAAGAGTCTTTACAGACCTTATCCGACAATACACAGAAGGCATGGGATGAAGCAATTGCAAAAGCACAAGAAGGCGGCGCTGACGTTTCAGCAGCAGACTTTGAATTTGCAAATTGGAACCCATTGGAAGATTATACGACAGAAAGTTATAACAATCGATAGACTCCTGTTTGGGCGGGGCATTTCCTTGGGAAAAGGGATGCCTCGTTTTTTGTGCGCAGAAAGGAAAAGTTTCTGTAAGAAATAGAAAAAATCCCTTGACACGGGAAAAGTTCATAGATATAATGAAAAAGCGTGCATAAGAAACGTAAATTTTTTTGTGCGCAAAAAAGATTATTCACAGTGATGAATAACTGGCAGCCACTTATTTCTTTTATGAAAATAAAAGAATGTGCAAATTTTACAGGAGGTGAAAGGAATGCCAACATTTAACCAGTTAGTAAAAAAAGGACGTCAGACAACAGTTAAAAAATCTACTGCGCCTGCACTCCAGAAAAGCTATAACTCTTTACAGAAAAAGACATCTGATATGTCTTCTCCACAGAAGAGAGGTGTTTGTACAGCTGTTAAGACTGCTACACCTAAAAAACCTAACTCTGCTCTTAGAAAAATCGCCAGAGTTCGTCTTTCTAACGGAATTGAAGTAACAAGCTACATTCCAGGAGAAGGTCACAACTTACAGGAGCACAGCGTTGTTCTTATCCGCGGCGGTAGAGTAAAAGACTTACCAGGTACAAGATATCACATTGTTCGTGGTACATTAGATACAGCAGGTGTTGCTAACAGACGCCAGGCTCGTTCTAAATACGGTGCTAAAAGACCGAAAAAATAAATAAAAATTAGTAACTTTTAAAAATCCAGAAATAGCAAAGCAAAATTTGCTATGATGAATTCATAGAAGTCACAAAGAACTATTAAAATTGTACCGGGATTCCATAAGCCCAGTAGTGGCTGCGGGTTTAGATATAGGATTTACCGAGTGCGAACATACAGGATAGTTTGTGTGAGTACCTATGATTTAATCGGATATGATTAAGGAGGGAAGTAACGTGCCACGTAAAGGACATACTCAGAAAAGAGACGTTCTGGCTGATCCAATGTACAACAGCAAGGTAGTTACAAAACTTATCAACAGCATTATGTTAGATGGTAAGAAAGGTGTAGCTCAGAAAATTGTTTACGGTGCATTCGCCAGAGTGGAAGAAAAAGCTGGAAAACCAGCAATCGAAGTATTTGAAGAAGCAATGAACAATATCATGCCAGTATTAGAAGTTAAAGCAAGACGTATCGGTGGTGCAACATATCAGGTACCAATCGAGGTAAGAGCAGACAGACGTCAGGCATTAGCTCTTCGTTGGATTACATTGTACGCTCGTAAAAGAGGCGAAAAAACAATGGAAGAAAGACTGGCTAATGAGTTATTAGATGCTATGAACAACACAGGAGCATCTGTTAAGAAGAAAGAAGACATGCATAAGATGGCTGAAGCAAATAAAGCATTTGCTCACTATCGTTTCTAAGAGGAGGAAATCCAATTGGCTGGAAGAGAATATCCATTAGAGAGAACCAGAAACATCGGTATTATGGCTCATATTGATGCTGGTAAAACTACCACAACAGAGCGTATTCTGTACTATACTGGTGTAAACTATAAAATCGGTGATACTCATGAAGGTACTGCTACCATGGACTGGATGGAGCAGGAACAGGAAAGAGGTATCACAATTACTTCAGCCGCTACTACATGCCACTGGACTCTGCAGGAAAACTGCAAACCAAAAGCTGGTGCATTAGAGCATCGTATCAACATCATTGATACACCGGGACACGTTGACTTTACAGTAGAAGTTGAGCGTTCTCTTCGTGTACTTGATGGTGCGGTAGGTGTATTCTGTGCTAAGGGCGGTGTTGAACCACAGTCTGAAAACGTATGGCGTCAGGCTGACACTTACAATGTACCTCGTATGGCTTTCATCAACAAGATGGACATCCTTGGTGCAGACTTCTACAACGCAGTAGAACAGATTAAAACAAGATTAGGTAAAAATGCTATCTGCATTCAGTTACCAATCGGTAAAGAAGACGAATTCAAAGGTATCGTTGACTTATTCGAAATGAAAGCTTACATCTACAATGATGATAAGGGTGATGACATTTCTATCGTAGATATTCCGGAAGATATGAAGGATGACGCAGAACTGTACCGTACAGAGCTGGTTGAAAAAATCTGCGAATTAGACGATGACCTTATGATGGAATACTTAGAAGGAGAAGAACCTTCTAACGAAGCATTAAAAGCAGCTTTAAGAAAAGGTACATGCGAATGTGCTGCTGTTCCTGTTTGCTGTGGTACAGCTTACAGAAACAAAGGTGTTCAGAAGCTTCTTGATGCTATCATTGAGTTCATGCCATCACCGGTAGACGTACCTGCTATTCAGGGTACAGACTTAGATGGAAACCCAATGGAAAAACATTCCTCAGATGATGAACCATTTGCAGCTCTTGCATTCAAAATCATGGTTGACCCATTTGTTGGTAAGCTTGCATTCTTCCGTGTATATTCAGGAACAGTAAACTCCGGTTCTTATGTTTTGAACTCTACAAAAGGAAAGAAAGAACGTGTTGGACGTATCCTTCAGATGCACGCTAACAAACGTCAGGAATTAGATAAAGTATATGCCGGTGATATCGCAGCAGCTGTTGGTTTGAAATTTACAACAACAGGTGATACAATCTGTGACGAACAGCATCCGGTAATTCTGGAGTCTATGGAATTCCCAGAACCAGTTATTGAGCTTGCTATCGAGCCTAAGACAAAAGCTGGTCAGGGTAAATTAGGTGAGTCTTTAGCAAAACTTGCTGAAGAAGACCCAACATTCCGTGCTCATACAGATAAAGAAACAGGACAGACAATCATCGCTGGTATGGGTGAGCTTCACCTGGAAATCATCGTAGACCGTCTGCTTCGTGAATTTAAAGTAGAAGCAAACGTAGGTGCTCCTCAGGTTGCTTACAAAGAAACATTTACAAAAGCAGTAGATGTTGACAGCAAATATGCAAAACAGTCCGGTGGTCGTGGTCAGTACGGTCACTGTAAAGTTAAATTCGAGCCAATGGATGCCAACGGAGAAGAACTGTTCAAGTTCGAGTCCACAGTTGTTGGTGGTGCTATTCCTAAAGAATACATCCCAGCTGTTGGTGAAGGTATCGAAGAAGCTATGAAGGCTGGTATCCTGGGTGGCTTCCCAGTAGTTGGCGTTTCTGCTAACGTATATGATGGTTCTTACCATGAAGTCGACTCTTCTGAAATGGCATTCCACATTGCAGGTTCTCTTGCATTTAAAGATGCTATGGCAAAAGCGTCACCAGTACTTCTTGAGCCAATCATGAGAGTTGAAGTTACAACTCCGGAAGATTACATGGGTGATGTTATCGGTGATATCAACTCCCGTCGTGGTCGTATCGAAGGTATGGATGATATCGGCGGTGGTAAAATGATCCGCGGATTCGTTCCTCTGGCTGAAATGTTCGGATATGCAACAGACTTACGTTCCAGAACACAGGGTCGTGGTAACTACTCCATGTTCTTTGAAAAATATGAACCAGTTCCAAAATCTGTACAGGAAAAGGTTCTGTCTGGAAAAGCAGACAAATAATTAAATAGTTAAATAAAACTTGCAAATATCCTTGATTTGCAATATAATCAAGGATAGCAGGTTGACTATATCAACCGCCTCGTTATGAGGCAACAAAATCAAAATAATATATGCCCAAACGGGGCGCATGTTAAACAAGGAGGACATTCAAAATGGCTAAAGCTAAATTTGAAAGAAGCAAACCGCATTGTAACATTGGTACTATCGGACACGTTGACCATGGTAAAACAACTTTAACAGCTGCTATCACAAAAACTC
>ENA-OPRU01001280-OPRU01001280.1-human-gut-metagenome-genome-assembly--contig:-NODE-1280-length-11939-cov-5.594244_pt1 | contig 11939 bp, 12 predicted proteins | sample MGYA00241897_ERZ501888 | MGnify/ENA primary metagenome ERZ501888 (study PRJEB25962, sample SAMEA2042398) | human gut metagenome | biome: human gut; feature: human-associated habitat; material: faeces... | reverse complement strand
TCATTATGAATGAAAAAAGGATAAATTTGTAGTTACCCAAAAATTAAGCGCTTACTTATGATGAAGTAAAATGCTTGCATTCTCTATTGATTATTATGAGATGATTTTTAGGGTAACACAATCCGTCGAATTATTTTGCGCTTACGTTACAAATTTAGTTTACCACTACAAATTCTGTGGATTGACATTGGCAGATATCGATATGAAAGAGCGAATCATTCATGTGGATCATCAGTTGCTTCGATTATCGGATATGGAATATGTAATCACACAAACAAAGACGGATTGTGGCGTCAGAGACCTTCCGATGACACAGGGGGTGTATGAATGCTTCCAGCGTATATTGAAGGCGAGAAGACGTCCAAAAGTCGAGCCGATGATTGATAACAAAATTGGATTTTTGTTTTTAGATAAGAATGGAATGCCGAAAGTGGCAGGACATTGGGAGAAGTATTTTAATCATATGGTAGGGAAATACAATCGGACACATTCGGTACAGATACCGGGGATTACGCCGCATGTGTGCAGACATACCTATTGTACCAATATGGCTAGAGCAGGAATGAATCCGAAGTCGCTACAGTACCTGATGGGGCACTCGGAAGTGGCGACGACAATGGATGTGTATACGCACTTTGGGTATGAAGAAGCGAAAATAGAGGTAGAGAAGGTGAAAGGTATTGGACAATAGGGGCCATAATGATTGTAAATGCTCATCTATACAGAAGTTTGGTGATAAATGTAAAATTCTATGAGGAATAGTATGAAGACTAATGTTATAATTAAAAGAGTAAAGGTTGCTTGAATTATTGTATTTTATAAAAGGAGAATTGTATGTCTACACCAGGAATTGGCGATCCATATTGGTATGAATGGTATGTGGGTTTAGAAAATATTATTGAAATGTTAAATGAAGATAGCGGCATTAAATATGTGATATTTCAAGCTGAATTATATGATACGATTGATGATGTTGTAGTTGGCTATGAGAATCATGAAGAATATTGTTATCAAGTAAAACATGAGGTTGGATTGGAACAAAAATATAATCTCACTTTTGGGAAATTATTAGAAAACAAGGTAACAAGAAGAAAAGACGGTGAATATATGAAACCTAATCTTCTTCAAGCACTTGCCGAAGGATGGAAAAAAGCTAATGAGTCGGGAACAAATATGCTTATTCCGGTACTATATACCAATAGGAAGCTCGGAATAAATAAGACCAATCGTGAATATAAAGGACAGACATATTCTGCATTACCGTTGGGAGAATTTATTACCGACATACAAAATAGAATAGAATGTATAGCAGAATTAAAGGCTATTGAATTTAAAACCGAAGAGACAGATATAAGGTTACAGTATCTTGAGTTTTATGATGCTTTTGAAATGGAAGATAGTGAGATTTTAGATTTTTTGAAGGCTATAAAGATAAAATCAGAAATGCATACTTTGGCAGAAATGGAAAAATCGATGCTTTCAAAAATGCAAGAATATTTTCATTGTTCTGATGAATTGGCAGGAGTCCTTTTTAGAAATCTTACTAGTCAACTCAGAATTTGGACAACAACCCGAAGAAGTAAGGAAAAAATTACAATAGAAGATGTATATAACGCATTGGCATTAAAACAGGAATATACAAATGATCTTCAACATCAGTTAGTTGCACCGTCTCCTTTTTTTGAAAGTAGAAAAGAATTTGTAAATCGGATTATTGAAGAAATTTATAAAACAGACAAAAAAGTGGTTTTTCTTTCAGGTGAACCAGGGTGTGGAAAAACAAGTGTTATAAGTTATCTGCAGAATAATTATAATTGTTTTGCGGCAAGATATCATACATTTAAGCCAATTTCTCCAGAACAACGATTCTATAATTCAGATGAAGGATTGTGTTTACAAGAAACGTTATGGGGAGAATTATTAAATCAATTAAGAAGAAGATTAAAAGGACAGATGGCAAAATATAAAATTCCTGTTAGTAATGCATTATGCACTATTGAGGAACTTAGAAGAGAAGTATTAAGAATTCTTGAGATATTGTACAAATCGGAAGGGAAAAAGGCTTGTCTTTGTATAGATGGTCTTGATCATGCTGCACGTTCAAAAGCAACAGTAACATTTATGTCTTCATTATTTCAGCCAGATGAGATTCCTGAAGGTGTTTGTTTTATAATTGTTGGACAGCCAGAAGAGATGTATGAAAACTATCCTATATGGTTAACTAAAAATAATCCGGATGTTTTGTATATGAATATGCCACGTCTTGTGTTTGAGGACGTTAAACAGCTTTTATATGTAACAGGTATTTCAGCAGAACTGCAGAATGATGGACTTGCACGAGCAATTTATGAAAAAACACAAGGTAATAACTTATCGGTAGTTTTTGCAATTGAGGAGCTTAAAAGAATTGTTAATATTGAAGATGCATTAAACTTATTGGATTCAGGTCATGTGAGTGGAGATGTTGAGCAATATTATGTGCATATATGGAATTATTTGAAAGGTAAAATACAAGAGTTAGGATTACAGGTCAATTTTCCGGATATCGTAGTAGCGTCTGTTATACTATTACTTAATGGAAGAATAAAGACGGATATATTGGCCGATGCATTTAAAGATATAGATTTATCTAAAAATGATTGGGATTATGTTTTTGATAGTTTATATCCTGTGATAAAAAGAAGTGAAAAAGATAATTCATATTATGTATTTCATAATGATTTTCGTGTGTTTTTAATGGGAATCATAAAGCGTAATAAAGCAAAATTCAAAGATATGTCATACAAGATGGCGATGTATTTTGTAAATGACTCTGATGAGGTTTTAGACAGATATGTTAATATTGTACCTTTATTATGTTGTGCGGAACGAGAGGATATAATTCCTCAGATTTTCACAGCAGAATTTGTTATTGGCGCTTTAGCTACAGGAATATCAAGAAAATTACTCGAAAGATATGCACAACAAGCATATCAGAATGTCTGTCGAAATAAAAATTGGGATGAATTTCATGATGTATATCTTGCAATTTGCACAATTAAACAACATTATTCATATTTTGAATATTACGATATGAATTATGAGGTTAACGATGTGTCAGCAATGCAGCAGATATATCCTTTTGAAATTGTAAGCAAAAAATTAAGTCTTGGAACATTAGGCGAATTTCTTGACGTGTTGACATTTATTAATCGTTTAATCAAGGATGGTGGTGATAAACACAGTAGTCGTATATCAACGGTATATGATTTATGGTTTAGTAACCTACTTCCGGAACAAGCAATTACGATTTTGTTAAAAGATGAAGAAATATCAGAAAATGTATGGGATACTAATGGAATCTTTAATTTTATGAAGGTTTGGGGAAAAACGGCTGCATTCTTAGAAAAGTATGAGTGTTTAATTAAAAATGTTCAGGAGGGAGAAGGAGAGCAAGAACTATTAGCATTTAATGATGCGTTTTTTGACTATTATTTTTATGCTAAAAAATATAGTCAAGCAATTGAAATTGTGCAGACTGCTAGCATTACATATGATTGTATAGAAAGTAAAATATTCCAAATGATGGAAGAGGGTTCTGTAAAGGACTACAAGGAAGTGATACAGGTGTTGGCAAAATCAAATAGAAATAATTCTTTAAATAAACTTGCACATGTATTATATGTTTTACACGAAAAAGATAACGATGACTTAACCAATATTTTATTGGACTACAATATTAAATATTTGTCAGATGACGAAACTTTTAGAATTGTTGTTGAATCAATTTTAGAAGCTGCACGAGATTGGAAAAATGATATAAATATCATATGTGGGCATTTGCTAAGAAGAATTCAAGTAGAGAAAAAGGATTATAATGAAAGAGAAAATGAATATTTGAAAATGCTCCTTAGAGTATGTGCGGTTATTGGACGACACATAATTAATGATTTTAATCTTGAGGAAAGTGAAAAGAGAATAATTCAAACTTTTTTTCAGACATATATTTTTCGTACTTTCGATTTTAGTAAAGCGTATAGAACAATCGCATATTGTTTGTGTAATATGAAATGTATATCTATATCTTTGGGCGAAAAAGTATATGCAGATATGATTAAAGAAGCTTTGTTTAATTACTCGAATTTAGGTCAGTATTGTAAAACAATTTATCTTAGGTATTTGAAGAAAACAGGATATTTTGAAATAATAAAGGAATATTTCTCGGAATTGTATGGACAAGATGGAAGCAGACTGGTTACACACGATCAATATAAGGATATGTTCTTTCATTTTTATGATTTTGCTGTTGATGTTTTTCCTGAATTGTGCAGGGATATACGAGATAAGATGAAATGGAATGTGGTTGGTTATACAGGACATAAAGAATATGCTCTTGATGGTCCCAAAACTGTACTGGAAAAATTATTAAAAGAGAAACCGCAGTTATGGGAAACAGAAGGAGTAAAATTATACGCGTTGTCTAATGTTGCAGATATTGCATCGGGAAATAGAGTTGCCGGTGAAATTGAAAATATAATAAGCAGAGCAGCAATTAAAAGTGGTGTTGCGGATTATTGGAAATGGCACCATTATGATTCGGATATTACATATTCATTACATACTTTATATACTCAAATTTTTGATATAATATCAACAGTAAAGAGTGCAGGCGAATTGCTGGATGTTTGGCTATATTCATGTGGAATACAATCTTGGTATCGTCAAGATGATAGAATTGGAATAGAAAGCATATATTTTAAGTGTATCAAAAAGGCAAAAGAAATAGGGTATGATTCGTTCGAAGAAGATTGTTATCGATATACGCCGTCATACGTTGATATCTGCCTGCATAGAGGCGTAGTTGCTGAATTTGATAGGCGGTGGAAAAAAGAAATTGAAGAATCTATTGAAATGATTGATTTGCTTCCGGCATCAGAGTTGTTAGAATGTATCTTATATCAGAAGAGTGATTCTCATGTCTGGAAGAAGATAAATAGAGCTCTGGCGCGTTTGGATGAAGAAGGATTACTTACTGTCGAAACAGCAGACACTATTTTGGAGTCGGTAATTAATAAGATGTTTCAATATACTTGGGAGCATTATGGATGTACTGAAGTATTGGAACGGTTGTTAGCAATCTTAGGGGAGAATGCGTCATGGAGATTAGCTGAGAGTATTGTGTTGTATCTTAATGAAGACCATTATTATGCATCGACATCAAACATGTTCTTTATTTTAAAAAGGAATTATGACAAATTTGATTTACAAGATATGTTTTGTAAAGAAGTTGCATCTGAGTATGCATGGGTTAGTGGAAATGGACACATCAAGTTGCAATGTGAAAATAATGCAATTAATGAGTTTAATATGATACCAGATAATCTTCAAGAAGCACTATTTACGATTCTTCTTGAAAATCTTAGTTTTGGAAATATTCATCGAATGGAAATTGCGTTACCTGCAATATATAATATGTGTCAAAAATCTAAAGAGTTATTTTTAACTATTTTAAAAACATGGGATAGCTTGTCTGAACATGCAAAAGAGTCACTCATGCTGTGTGGTGTAAGATGGGCGAGAGAACAAACAGAAGGATTTGAAATTATTGTGCCGATGTTAGAAAAAATATATAAAAATAGCAATGTGCTTTCGATTAAATATATATTGCATACTGTGCTTAATCTTCATTATAAAAGTATAGGAAAAGAAGGGATAAATCTTTCTTTTGCTACGGAATCTGCAAATGATGCTGGATATCAAAATATTCTTTCGTATTTGCATAAAGGAGAAGTAGATAGTAGTACAAAGTTCTTTTTGCAATTATTGAATAATTTTGAAGATGTTGAAGATTTATACCGAAAAATGCCGTTATATAAAGAAGATTCTGAATGTGAATTTCCAGGTTATAATCGGGATGGAGACAGTATATGTTTTGCTGTTAATAAACGTAACATAAGCCATCAAATTCTTTATGGAGAAGAGCGCGGAAGGCGATGGGACTATATACCCGTGCATATAAAAAAACAATGGTTACTACAAATGGATGATGCATATTTAATGACGTCTATACCACAGATTTCGTATAATGCTTGTTGGGATGTGGAAGCTTCTTTGAAAAAATATAACAACGAACATAACAATAAAGAGATTGAAAAAATATGTGGTCATATATGCATGCATGAAATTCATTCAGACGAAGTTGTTATTGGAGCTGTTTTATGGTATCCGTTCAATCAGCGTGATGGTTTAATATATACCATGGTAAGTAAAGTTTTGACAAAAACGGAGATGTTTATAGATAAGCATATATTACCAGCTTTTATTAACTATTCGATGTTATATGATGAAGAATTCTATTTTGAATTATATGATGAATCTATATCGAAAGGCGGAATTTCCTTATTAAGAGAATGTGTAGGCACTGCATTATGGTATTATAATAATCCGATGTTGTGTCCGACAAATATATTGCGTAATGAATTAGAATTAATATCTGATCCTAAAAACCCGTTCAAATGGTACGATAATAAGGGAGATGTTGCGTTACGTTATGAAAGAATTGTAAATCCAACAAGAGAATTGATTCAGCGGTATTATATAAGACAACCTATTTTGAGTAGATGGATTTGCAAAAAAGAAATTTTAAACGATTGGTTAGAGGGCAATAAGTTGCACTTGAAATATGCAACTGAATTAAAACAGATGTAATAAAGGAGAAGTCAAAAATGTTTTGAAATATATGGATTTTCCATAGAAACCAAGCCTCTTTCATGGTATATTAACAGTATGCTATGGCAGAGGCTTCTCCGTTTTTAGGAGGAAATTTCTATGAAAACAGAAAGAAGAGATCACAGGAACCGACTTTTAAGAGAAGGGGAGAGCCAATGCAAAGATGGTAGATATCGTTACACATACTACGAAAACGGAAAGCAGAAAGCAATCTACAGCTGGAAACTGGAAGCAAAGGACAAACTTCCGGTAGGTAAAAAGGATTGTGTCGCGCTGCGAATACAGATTGAAAATCTGCAAAAAAAACAGTTACTGTACGGAAGATATTCCGAAAGCAGTTATACGGTCCTGGATTTAGTAGAACGTTATATCAGATATTTGCTGTAGATAAAGATGCTAAGATTGCAATTGTCAGTGCAGATAAGGATTATCGGTCAGTACTAGATTATTGGACTCCAAGATTATCCGTGCCGAATCAGCTGGTTCGTTGCAAGACACTTGCTAAGGCAATTAGCCATGTGAATGGAGAAGGTGCAAGAAAGACCCTTGTAAATGAGAGAATGAAGATTCTTGACCTGCAGACAGAGTATGGTAGGTATGAGGAACGTAAGAGGATTGTAAACGAGATTACAGTGTTGTTCGCCGGGACAGATTATGAAGCATTGATTTCACAAATAGTCGACATGGTTATTTCAACTGACAAACCTAAAATCTTATATCTTACTTCTTTGAAGTCTTTTGGTAAAAAGGATGGCACAGAAGTGTATAGAAAAATAAAAAATTCCGCTATAAGTGTTTAGGAGGTCAGATGATGAGAAACTATGTAAAGATTGAGAAGAAATCATTATTGTATAATTACTATGCTTACATTGATACCGAGGATCTTCTTGCAGACAGTATCTTTATTCAAGAGAAACTTAGAGTGTTCTTTGGTAAAACCGGAAGGAAGCAGGACAGCCAATATGTAGTTGTACTGTGTAAGGTTTGGAAGTGGGACGCAGAGAAGTTTGTTCGTGCAATGGAGATATTTTATAATAAACTGTTGCTGCTTGGACATGGAGAGAGTGTGAATTTCTTTGAAGAACTTGGTATGAGAGAGTAGCATGTTGTATGGAATGCCCCGGCTTCGGCTGGGGCAGTTCTAAGTAGAAGAATAAAGAAGACGATATAATATATTACAAGTAGAAAAAGCAACCAACAGTTGCTTGCAGGGCAAGTGCTAGTTGGTAGATTTTTCTTCACGATTTATTATACTTAAATTAATAAATCAAGGAGGTATTGAAAATGGTATTTTCAGAGCAATTAAGTAAACTAAGAAAAGAAGCGAATTTAACACAGGAAGATTTGGCTGAAAAATGTGATGTTTCAAGGCAGGCGGTTGCAAAGTGGGAAGGTGGAGAAAGTCTTCCGGATGTTTATAAAATATCACAAATAGCCAAGACATTTGAAGTGTCGTTGGAGGAGCTTATTTGGGGAAAGGACCGACAAGATAGTCAGATGAGTATTGCCAGAGATATTTATATGCAATTTATTGATAATATGGAAAGCTTTCAATATGATGCGTATTCATCTAGTATAGGATTGTTAAAAAAGTTGAAGACATCAATTAGGAAATCTAGAATTGTATTCAAGAAAGAAATAGTCGATGGATTGTTAGCACAATTGGATGATTTCGGGATATATTATGGTGATGTTTGGTGTAAAGATGAATATCAAAGCATTTTTGCAGATGTGGAAAGTAATGGCCATGAAGTGAAAAAGAAGATATACATGGATAAGATAATGCCACATAAAGTTGAGGCTGTGGAGAACTTGTTAGCCGACTATTTAGAATTGCCATAAGAAGTTTGAGTGTTATTATTCGTTGGTTATTGGTATAATCAAAGGGATGGACAAAACCCTTAGTAGTAGGAATTTCCGTTTTACTACTATTTCTACTACTAACAGGTAGTCACAACTTGCTAAATTATGCTATAATTTGCCTATCTAACAACCAAATAACAATTTAACCATAACCCCGGAATATCCTGCAAAACAGGGTATTTCCGGGCAAAAAGGAGCAAACAATTACTATGATAAAAGTACTTTTCATCTGCCACGGCAGTGTTTAAGGGATGGGGTGAAAAGCCTTGATTTTATTGGGTTTCTTGGATGGAAGTGTAGAATTTACACCTCATTTATACCTTTGGAAGATCGGATTGGTATGTAAGACATATGGAAACTACAAGAGATATGTTTTGAAAATTAGGGATTGATGAATGTAAATGATAGTACAACCTCAAGAACAAAGAGAGACTGCTGTTTTTTACAAAAGAAATCTTGACAGTAACATTGAATGCTGTACAATAATATTAACAGAACCCACCACGCCTCTGATTTTTCATGCGCAACCCGGTGGGACTTTTTTACTTATGGGGTATTTTATGTATCAGTATCCAAAACAATCATTAACAATAGAACAACAAATTTTTGATAAAATATTATCATTATCAAAAGAAATACTTATATCTAAACAAGCTCGTGACCGTTTACTGTCTAAATTGATGAGTGGAGAATTGGAGGTTTTAGAATGAAGAAAGATTTAACTAATTCAAGGCTAGATAGACAAAATATTCTAAATAATGAAATGGCAATTGAAGAGATAGAAAATAAATCTGGTGTAGAAGGTATTGTATGGAATAATAAGCTATTTGTGACTCGTGAAATGACTGCGAAATTTTTTGATGTTGATGTGAGAACTATTAGTCGATATTTAGAGCAAAATGGAGAGGAATTGTCTGAAAACGGATACGAGGTACTGCGCGGAAAAAAATTAAAATCTTTTTTAGATGCTGCGAGGAATTCTGGTAAGGACATTAATGTCCCTACCAAAACGACAGTTCTTGGTGTTTTTGATTTTCGTGCATTTTTAAATATGGCTATGCTCTTATCTGAGAGCGAAAAAGCAAGAGCACTTCGCCAGTTAATGTTAGATGTTGTTATCGATCTTATTAACCGAAAAACCGGTGGAGGAACAAAGTATATTAATCAGAGAGATAAAGATTTTCTGTTTTCCTCATTACAGGAAGATAATTATCGTAGACAATTTACTGATGCACTTAAGAATTATGTTGAGGATAATCGTTATAAATATGCACACTTCACTGATATGATATATGTGAGCATATTTAAGGAAAAGGCGAAAGAATATAAAAAAATTCTTGATTTAAAGGCAAATGATAAAGTTAGAGATACTTTTTATAGTGAGATATTGGATATTATTGCAGCCTATGAAAGTGGTCTTGCTGATGCTATAAAACATGAATACGAACGAGTTGAGCATATTTTATCAATAAAAGAAACAGAAACCTTGTTTAGAAGTTTTGAAAACATGGCGTTATGGAAACCACTTATTCAACGAGGTCGAGTAAAAATGGCAAGTCGTGATATGGCACTGAGAGATGCATTTCATTATCAGTTATCTGAATATATTCAACCGCTTGACAGAGATGAATATAAAAAGTTTCTTGGAGCCGCAGGAGACGAATTGGATAGGTTGATGCGAGAAAATCAAGATGTTTTGCGCAGATTAAAGGAGCGTGATTAAATGGATGGAATCATTTATCTAACGCTTGAACAGGCGGAGCAGATACATAGAAAAACTATAACCTACAGTGGTGGTGGAACTTATGAACCATTAGATGTAGGAAAATTAGACAGTGTTTTGCAGCATATACAGAATGATTTATATTATCCAACATTTGTAGATAAGTTGACACACTTGTTTTTTTGTACTTGTGAATTTCATTGCTTTGCTGATGGAAACAAAAGACTTGCCATCACGTTATCATTACAATTTTTATTATTTAACGGTTATTTGGGAATCGCTCAAAATTTTATGAAAATCACCGAAAATATAAGTTATCATGTTGCTGCAGGAAAAATTAGCAAAGAACTTCTTCATAAAATTATGACAGCGATTATGGATGGAACTTATGAAAAAGATGAGGAATTAAAACTTGAGATAATGAATGCTATTGCTGAATAGAGGAGAGCGGCTTATATATGAGCTATGATTATTCCGAAAATATACTTGTTCAAAAAAGTGCTGGTAATCTGCTCCGTGATGAACCGAACTGGGATGTCCGGTTTACTTAAGTTGTAAAAAGTCTTTACACTTTTGAAAGATTGAATCGGAATAGTTAGAATAGGAAGGGCGTGGGATGAATCTTACGTCTTTTTTCTTAGATTATGTAAGTGGAAACCGACAGTATGAAATTGATTTTGTTCGCCTTTTAGTATATAATCTTCAATAGGTTGATCAGAATGCGTAGAGGAAAAATATATGGAATATTTATCATTGAAACAGACGGCTGAAAAATGGGGAATTACAGTTAGAAGAGTACAGGTGTTATGTAGTCAAGATAGAATCCCAGGTGCAACGAAAATTGGATCCTTCTGGGTTGTTCCGAAAGAAGCTGAGAAGCCGAAGGATCAGAGAATTAAGAGTGGTAAATATATTAAATCTTCAAAAAAATAAACAATATTATCGAGGGAAGCAGGATCGATGGCAAAGACAAAAGAGCAAATTAGCTACAATATGAGTAGAGTTAAAAATAAGAATTCAAAAATCGAGATGCTTTTAAGAAAAGAATTATGGAATCGTGGTTTGCGTTATCAAAAGAATGTAAAAACCATAATGGGTAAACCCGATATTGTATTCAAGGGGAAGAAAATTGCTGTGTTTTGTGACAGTGAATTTTGGCATGGATATGATTGGGATAACAGAAAAAATGATATTAAAAGCAACCGTGATTTTTGGATCGCAAAGATTGAAAGAAATATGCAAAGAGATGTAGAAGTCACGGAGTATTTGGAAAATTCCGGTTGGCTTGTTCTTCGATTTTGGGGTAACGATATTAAAAAATATACAAAAGAGTGTGCTGATTCAATTCAACAGGTATGGGAGGGGCGATAATGGGCGATTACGCATCTGAAAAATATCTCGAAGCAAAAAAATGGGTTTCAAAGAAAATTACAGATGGATACTCCTGGGATGATGTGAAAACGTTATGTGTTTCAATTGATGAAGCAAAAAATTGGTCCTATGTCAAGATTTAGTACAAGTTAAAATGAGGTTTTCCTCATCTTAACCTGCCAGCTGCAATTCGTCTTGCTGAAGCCTACGATACAGCTCTTCATAATCGTTTGGTGACATATAATCACAGTGACTATGAATTCGTTTCGTATTG
>ENA-OPRU01001273-OPRU01001273.1-human-gut-metagenome-genome-assembly--contig:-NODE-1273-length-11970-cov-3.487956_pt1 | contig 11970 bp, 9 predicted proteins | sample MGYA00241897_ERZ501888 | MGnify/ENA primary metagenome ERZ501888 (study PRJEB25962, sample SAMEA2042398) | human gut metagenome | biome: human gut; feature: human-associated habitat; material: faeces... | reverse complement strand
CATAAAAAGGCACTGACGTGCCAAAGATGCGCACTCGCGCGAAGATGTAGACTGTTGCAAGCGACCGCGCTTCACATTTTCTGAACAAATAAACAGAAAAATGTGATATGATAAAAATATGTGAAAGAGGCAGACAAGAACAACCAGTCTGCGGGGACAGGGGGAGCTTTATGACAGGAACCATGTTTTTCAACATGCTTTTAAATATCGGACTGCTGGTGCTTCTGGCAACGCTGCTCACCAATATGGCATCGGTGCGGAAGCTGTTCCGGGGAGAGAGCAGCACGATCATCCAGAAGATGGCGCTGGCAGTGATCTTCGGTGCCATCAGCATCGTGTCGACCTACACAGGGACAAAGACCGGCGGGGCCATCGTCAATACCCGCGTCATCGGCGTTCTGACAGCAGGGATCATGGGAGGACCGCTTGTCGGAATGATGACGGCACTCATCGCCGGAGCCCACCGGTTTCTGTTTGATATTGGCAGCCTCCTGCGCGGTCTCGACGCTGGTGGAAGGCGTGCTGGGAAGTCTGGTCTATAAAAAGTACAAGGCAGGAGAGATGGACAGCATCGATCTGTTTTTCCTGACTGCAGAGGCGGAGATCCTGCAGATGGTGATCATTCTGATGATCTCGAAGCCTCTCAGCGCGGCCATGGAGCTTGTGGGAAAGATTGCCGTCCCGATGATCGTCATGAATTCTGTGGGAATGGTGCTCTTTTTCAAGACCTTTGATATGGTATATATGCGCGAGGACAGTCTGTTTGCGGAGCGGATGCGTCTTTCCATGGGAATCGCGGACAAGAGTCTCGTCTATCTGAGAAAAGGTTTCGGAAAGCGGGAAAATATGGAAGCTGTGACTGATATCATTTTTGGTGAGATCCCATGTCAGGCGGTGATCATCACGGATGAAAAGGAAGTTCTGGCGGTGAGTTCCCTGATCGATGACAGCCGTTTCCGCCGGGAAAAGTTTCTGGAACATCTGACAGGACCGGCAAAAGGAATGAAAGCAGAATGTATCTGGGAGGAAGATCTCGATGAGGAGATACGGCCGCTGTTTCACTCCCTCGTGACGGTGACAGTTCCGGTCATGACCGGAGATGAGAAGATCGGAAGTCTGTCCATTGTCGTGAAAAAGAGACGACGTGTGGAACGGAGCATCGGGGATTTTCTGGAGGAACTTGCGAAGATGTTTTCCACACAATTAGGGGTCTACAATGTGGAATATCAGAAGAAATTGCGGAAAAAAGCGGAGTTTAAGGCGCTGCAGTCCCAGGTTAACCCGCATTTTCTCTACAACGCGCTGAATACGATCTCCTGCATCTGCGATGAGGATGCGGGAAAGGCCAGTGACCTGATCTTAACGTTAGCGTCCTACTACCGTCAGACTCTGGAGAACGACCAGTACATGCTGGATATCGATACGGAGATCAACCATGTCCGGACGTATCTGGAGATCGAGAAGGCGAGATTTGAGGAGAAGCTCCGGGTGGAGATCAACGTGGAAGACGGTCTCTCCTGTCAGGTCCCGTCCTTTATCCTGCAGCCCATCGTGGAGAATGCTGTCCGGTATGGAAACAGCGCGGACGGGGTGCGCAGAGTGGAGATCTCAGCAAAACGGGTGCAAAGCGGGCCCGGGGAGGAGCTGGTGAGGATCGGGGTCAGGGATCATGGAAAAGGTTTTGAACCGGAAGAGGCAGAGAGGATCCTGACCGGAAACAAGACCGGCAGCGTTGGATTAAAAAATGTGAATGAACGTTTGAAGAGTACATACGGAAAGCGTTATGGGCTGGAGATCCGGAATACGGATGACGGGGCGGATGTTTCGTTCTGTATTCCGTATCAGGCAGAGAGCTGACAGGAAAATACTGTGACCGGACGTAACTATTCAGTACCTTCATAGTTACGTGCAAAAATCCATTCCAGATCAGCTTCGCTGATGGGATTTTTGCCTTCCAGCCTATGTTTTCTTACGGTCAGCGCAGCAAGTGCGCAGACCTACTGAACAGTTACGACCGGACTATTTTATACATTGGGGAAACTATGAGAGACAGGGGGAGATGTTTTGAAGATCGCAGTGATCGATGATGAGAGACCGGCAAGAAAAATGCTGATCCGCAGGGTGAAGGAAGTGCGTCCGGACTGTGAGATCACGGAAGCGGAGAGCGGATCGGACGCCTTAAAGATGTTTAATGAGGCGGATTCGTTTGATCTGATCTTTGTGGATATGGACCTCGGGGACATGGAGGGGACGACGCTGGCGGCCACGGCAAAAAGACTGTTTCCCGGGGCGAAGATCGTCTTTGCCACCGCCTATTCCCAGTATGCCGCGAAAGCATACGAGATGGAGATCGATGATTATATTTTAAAACCGTTCGGTCCGGAGCGGGTGCACCATGTTGTGAAAAAATGCATTGGGGAAGGAAAATGTGATTCCGCGGGAAAAATGGAGGAGCAGGAGAAAAAAACGGAACCGGCAGCAGCAGAAAAACAGGAGGCAGAGCAGGGAAACGCAGGTGTGGAAGAGAGGCGCGAAGCAATGGTATTCGGCAAGATCCCTGTGACGGCCAGCCGCGGAATCCTGTTTCTGGAGATCGCCCAGATCGTGTATGCGGAGACCGACGGACACGGGTGTGTGGTCCATACCACATCGAGATCCTATGAGGTCAACCAGCTTTTGGGAGAACTTGAGAAAAAGCTGGCGGACTTCGGATTCTTCCGGATCCATAAGAGCTATCTTATAAATCTGTCATTTATTTCGGAACTTTTCGCAGGCAGCGGAAACGGACTTTCCGTACATATGAAGGGGTATGAGAGCCGGGAACTCCCGGTGGGAAGAGAAAAACTGAAAACATTAAAACAGCTGTTGAAGATCAGCTGACAGAAAGAGAAGCTGCGGCACTCCGTTCATGACGAAAGGAGTGCCGTTTGTGCAGATAACCATGCTGTTCATGCAGACCACCTTTAAATATTGTGCAAAATATACTATAATACATTTGCTTGAAGAAAAAGAAATAAGCATAATGTATATTCAAGGAGGGATTTGTATGATTAGTTTTCTCGTCTGTCTGGCACTTTTGATCGGAGGTTACTTTGTCTACGGCAACCTCGTAAATAACATTTTCAACCCGGATGACAGAGAGACACCGGCAGTCAGAATCAACGATGGTGTCGACTACGTAGTCATGCCCCAATGGAAACTCTTTCTGATCCAGCTTCTGAATATCGCTGGTCTGGGCCCGATCTTCGGAGCCATGCAGGGTGCATTGTGGGGACCGGTCGTATTCCTGTGGATCACCTTCGGTACGATCTTTGCCGGCGGTGTTCATGACTTCTTCTCCGGCATGATGTCCGAGAGAAATGAGGGTGCTTCTATCTCAGAGGTATGCGGAATCTACCTCGGCGGCCTGATGCAGAACGTGATGCGTGTATTCAGTGTTGTACTTCTTGTCATGGTCGGTACTGTTTTCGCAGTTGGTCCGGCTGGTCTGATCGTAACTCTGTTCAGCAACGGCGGAGCACAGGGCCTGGTCGTAAACAAAGAGATGTGGCTCTGGATCATTCTGGCTTACTACTTTATCGCAACCTTTATTTCTATCGACAAGATCATCGGTAAGATCTATCCGATCTTTGGTATCTGCCTGATCATCATGGCACTCGGTGTTGCTTTTGGTATCTTCACAAAACCGGAATATGTGATCCCGGAGATCTGGAGCAATTTCAGAAACATGCATCCGAGCGGAACGCCGGTATGGAGCTTCATGTTCATCACCGTTGCCTGCGGCGCGATCTCCGGTTTCCACGCAACACAGTCACCTCTTATGGCGCGTTGTATGAAATCTGAGAAACAGGGTCATTTCGTATTCTACGGCGCAATGGTATGTGAAGGTATTATCGCCCTGATCTGGGCAGCAGCAGGATGCTCTCTCTACGAAGTGACAGGTGGTTTAAACACAGGTCTCGCAGAGATCATGAAGAACGGTCAGTCCGCAGCCATCTATGATGTCTGCCAGAAGACCATGGGCGGTGTCGGCATTGCTCTTGCTATGTTAGGTGTTATCGCCTGCCCGATCACTTCCGGTGATACAGCATTCAGAAGCGCACGTTTAACACTTGCTGACTGGTTCAAGGTTGACCAGAAGAACTGGAAGAACCGTCTGCTTCTCTGCGTACCGTTACTTGGAATCGGCGCTATCGTCGGACATATGGATTACAGCATCGTATGGAGATACTTCAGCTGGACAAACCAGACACTGGCTATGATCGTTCTCTGGACAGCAAGCATGTACCTCTACAAGGCAAAGAAGAACTACTGGCTCACAGCAGTTCCGGCAACCTTCATGAGCGCTGTTTCCATGACATATTTCTTCTGTGCAAAAGAGTGCTTAAACCTCGGTACTGCAGTTGCGTACCCGGTAGGTATCGTACTTGCGGTCGTATTCCTTGGAATCTTCATCCGCGCAACAAAGAAACAGACAGCATAATGTAAGATTATAATGACACGAAAGACAGGCTGCAAAGCTGGGAGTGTCTGACTGCAGATGATGCAGAAAGTATAAGCTGCCCCGGTGAAAGGCTGAGGGCAGCTTATACTGGTTATTCAGTATTTGGGAGGCGAGAGTTATGTTCTTAAAACCGGCAAGACTTGGAGAAAAAGAGATTCCGGAGAGTATTCTTTCAGAGGACAAAAAGCACTGTAAGAAGATCGGTCCCTGCGGAATCGGAAAAGAGGCATTATACCTCAACAGCTTTTATCTGGAGCGGCGCTTCTACATCCCGGTATCTTCCGTCTCCCGTGTCTTTAAGCGCGTGGCGATGAGCAAAGGCGGATTTACCGGAAAAGGCCTGTTTGCCACCATGCCGTATCTGGTGGTTGTCTACGGGGATGGGAAGGAAAAACAGTGCAACTTTAAATATGAGGATCAGGTTGACGCTTTCGTGGCATCCGTGAAGGAGCGGTTCCCGCAGATAAAGACCGTGAGTGAAGCGGCGGAAAAGCGCCTTGCGGAAGCTGAGAAAAAACAGGCGGAGAAATGTCTCATTCCGCTTTCTGAGAAGGCGAAGGAGACGGTAAATGTTCTGGAACAGGCAAAAGCAGCTCTCACGAAACGGTTGTCCCTGTTCACAGAGCTCACCAATGCGGCAAAGAAAAAGAGAACGTATGAGAAGACAAAGCCGTTTTACAAATGGCTCGCTTTATTCATGGTAGTCATGGGGGCGGCGGCGCTTGCATACGGCGTATTCTCCTTTATGAACCATGACGCGTTTGCTGTATACTTTGTCCTCTTTGGAATGGCGGCGATCTTTCTGTTCTCCGGAGCGAATGTCATGCCGACGAGTACGAATAATCGGAAAGCCATCGAAAAACGTCTTGCAGCGGCGGAAAAAGCCGTTACGGGGTATGTGGACAGCCTCCATCTCGGACTTCCGGTTCCGGCCTGTTACCTTCATCCGGTGACTGTAGAGCGGATGCAGCGTGCTGTCCGTGAGGGGCGCGCCGAGTCTGTGGAGGACGCGTTTGACGTTGTAAAAAATGATCTGAAAAAGATCAACGCGGATGTATCCGTCACCCAGGAGGAATTCGACGAGATCATGGCGATCAAGCCGGTGTTCTTAGTCAGAGATTACGCATAGATGAAAACAAGGATTCATGGTATTATATGAAAACCGGGATGCTGCGCAGATAGGCGGCATCCCGGTTTTCTTCATGCGATTTTGATAGATTTCTGCTATTTTCCTGCAGCCATCTGATAGATCTTAAGCATATCTTCCGCTTCCAGCTTCTTCGCGGATCCCTTCGGGCCGCCTGCAGCGATTCTCGCGTTTTTCGCCATAGTCTCAAGCTGTTCTTCTGTCGGGTCGATCCCGAGTTCCTTTAAGTTTGTCGGCATACTGATGGCACGGTAGAAGTCTTCCATGGCCTCGATGCCCTTTAAACCCGTCTCCATGTCATCTTTTCCAGGTTCAACACCCATGACATTCACTGCGAATTTCGCAAAACGCGGAGTGCAGCTGTCGATCACATATCTTGCCCAGCTGCCCCAGATCGCCGCAAGGCCCGCACCGTGGGCAACGTCGAACATTCCGCCGATCTCATGCTCTAAGAGGTGGGAGGCGAAGTCTCCGCCGTCGTTTCCGCAGCCGGTGAGGCCATTGTGAGAGAGACTTCCGGACCACATCACCTCGGCTCTCGCGTCATAGTTGTCTGGATCGTCCACAAGGATCTTCGCGTTCGTGATCACGGTGCGCATAAGACCTTCCGCAATGGCGTCGGTGATCTCCATATTTCCGCCGTTTGTGAAATAGCGCTCCATGGTATGCATCAGAATATCGGTGCAGCCGCAGGCTGTCTGGTACGGCGGGAGAGTCATTGTGATCTCCGGGTTCATGACAGCGAATACAGGGCGGGAGATATCATTGTTGTAGCCGCGTTTTTCCAGTGTTTCATCGTTTGTGATAACAGAGCTGTTGCTCATCTCACTTCCGGAAGCCGCGATAGTCAGAACAACGCCGATCGGAAGGCATGCGGATGCCTGACGGGTGTGTTCATAGAAATCCCAGACATCACCGTCGTTCGCGAGACCGTAACCGATGGCTTTCGCGGAGTCGATGACACTGCCGCCGCCGACAGCGAGAAGAAAATCAACACCCTCCTTTCTGCAGAGCTCGATCCCCTCACGGACTAAGGAAAGACGTGGGTTTGGGACAACACCGCCAAGCTCCACATAGGTGACTCCGGACGCGTCCAGGGATTCCTTAATGCGTCCGAGAAGACCGGAGCGGATCACGCTGCCGCTTCCGTAGTGGAGCAGGACTTTTTTACAGTTTACATTTTTTACAAGCTTTCCGATCCGATATTCGGTTTCTTTTCCGAATACGACGCGGGTCGGGGTATAGAAATTAAAATTAAACATAAGACACCCTCCTGATAGATCAAGTATACTAAGGATCGCAGTGATCTGCAAGAAATACCTTTGGAACTTTCCAGATTTTCGGAAGCTTACCTGACACAGATTTTACACAGGCTTTAGGTGATGACGGCACCAGATTTTACAGAGGAGGCATAGGATAAAGACAGAAACTGACAGACAGGCATAAAAGAAAAAGGCAGAGACGATCTGCAGGAGGAAACACATTATGAAAAAAATAAGACTGACAGCACTTACCATGGCGGGACTGATGGCGGCGGCATCCATGACCGGATGCGGTGCGAAAACAGCGGAGACCACAGCGGCTTCGGAGACAACGACAGCAGCAGGGACGATGGCGGCAGAGACAACAACTGTGGCGGAGACGGCTGGGAAGGTGTCCCAGACCAAACCGCTTGTAGTATATTTAAACGACTTCGATGATATTATTCCGGAGATGTTTAAAAAGGCGACCGGATATGACGTGGAAGTCGTAGCAGGAAACGGTGCGGAGACACTTGCAAGGATCGAGACGGAGGGCGACAACCCACAGTGGGATATCGTATGGCTGGATTCCATGCCAAGTATCAACTCTCTCGGAAAGAAGGGAATGCTTCTCACGGACTGGGAACCATCTAATGCGGGAAACCTCACCGATTTCTTTAAGGAGATCGTTCCGGCGGACAAGGCATACTATCCGACCGGGGCACACGCGGCAGGCGTGATCGCGTACAGGAATGATGTTTTCACAGAAGAAACAGCTCCGAAGACCTGGGAAGACTTCGCAAAACCGGAATATAAAGATAAGATCGGAATCGCAGATCCGAGCGTAGCGGCTCCGGCATATCCCTTCGTGTCATACTTCTTCAACTCGAAGGGAATGGACAGCGGAAAAGAGTACTTCGGCTCATTATTCGAAAATGGCTTAAAGGTCTACCCAAAGAACCCGCAGGTGGTTCAGGCGCTTGCCAGCGGTGAGATCGCGGTGGCAGGACTTCAGGAGAGCAACGCATACGGCATGATCGCTTCCGGAGAGCCGATCAGCATCATCTGGCCGGAAGAAGGCGCACCGGCATCTGTACGTGTGGCAGCGATCAGCGCGAAGACGGATCAGCCGGAGGTTGCGAAGAAATTCATCGAATTCCTTTTACAGCCGGAGACACAGCAGCAGCTGGTGGATGCGGGAGATGAAGGATATTTTGAACCGTCCGTTGCAGGTGTAAACGAAAAAGAAGATCGCGAGAAAGATGGAAAGCTTGTCTATGCAGAGGCATCCTGGGCATCTGAACACGAAGCAGAGATCAAGGAGTGGTTTGCAGATGAGTCCGCGAAATAGTGGAAAATTAAGAAGCGCGGCACATAGAGGACAGGCAGAAGGGGCGATCGGCTGGATTGTCCTTTCCGTGCTTGCTGTTTTAATTATCTTGCCGCTGGGGAGCGTTCTTTTACAGATCGTAAGTCCCGGATTTTTTGGAAATACGGAAAAAGCAGATGGAATGAGCCTGCTCTTTGAGGTCTTTGAAAAACCGCTCTGGTATAAGGCACTTGGAAATTCCATGTCTCTTGGCATCTGGACAACATTTTTTGGCACGGCGTTTGGGGCGTTTCTTGCAAATTTCCGCGTAAAATGGGAGTTTAAGACTGCGAAACTTTTAGACATCGCGGCGTGGATCCTGATGATCATGCCGTCCTTCATCATTGCCCAGGGCTGGGTCTATTTCGCTTCCGGAAACGGGATCGCGAGGTCCTGGCTTCACTGGAACAACATAAACAGTCTGGTATTCAGCTTTCCGGGGCTGGTGTTTATCATGGTACTCAACAAGTTCCCCTTTGCTTATGTGACGATCAAGGCGGCCCTAGAGTGGAAACCGGAACGGCTGTCTCTGGCAGCAAGAATGAATGGGGCATCTCCATGGGAAGAGTGGAAGACCGTGCAGGCACCTTTATGCATTCCGGCCTATTGTTCCGCGGCGATCCTGATCTTTATGGATACGATCGGTGATTTCGGACTCCCGGCAGCAATCTCCGGAGTATATCGCTTCCCGACATTGCCATACGCGATCTACACGGCACTTTACAGTTCCCCGATCCGCCTGGATATGGCAGGCGTGTTATCCTTCTATCTGGTACTGATCATCATCGCAGCCATGATCGTCCAGTACAGGATCATTGGTAAAAAACGGTATGATTTCTTTGATACGGGAACCGTGAAGGCGGTGCCGGTCCGCCCTGCATTTGGAGTCGGGATCATCCTCGATTTCTTAGGGGCATTTCTGGCATTTATCACACTGTTCGTGCCGCTTGGTTCCACAGTGGTCATGTCCTTCTCCGACTCGATCTCCGTTGCAAATTTCAGTTTCACGTTAAAGAATTATGAGAAGGTCATCGTAGACAGCAAAGAGCTCTTAAATAGTCTGGAACACTCCTTGATGATTGCCTTTGCGGCAGCCATCATTGGGCTGGTTCTCGGATTTTTCGTTTCCTATGTGCTGAACTATTCAGACTTCGTTTTAAAGCGCGTGATCGATGTGCTGTCCCTGGTTGCGTTAGCAGTGCCGGGAGTCGTTTTAGGTATCGGCTATATCTTTGTATGGAACCAGCGATGGATCGAATCCGTGGGGGTTAAGATGTACGGAACGCCCAGGATCATTGTCCTTGCCAGCGTTGCGGCGGCGATTCCGGTCATCACGAGAGTTCTGACCGGCGGTATGGCAAAGATCCCGAGACCGATCCTGTTTGCGGCCCGGCTTTCCGGCGCCGGTCTTATCACGCGGATTCGGACGATTCTCTGGCCGCTCTTAAAAGCAACCGTTTTGTCCGCATTTTTATCCGCATTTGGCGGAAGCGTGTTCAACCTTGCGATCAATACGATCCTCTATCCGCCGAACTATCAGACACTGCCGGTCTACATCAGCAAAGGAGTGGAAAATCTGAAATTCGGATATTCTGCGGCGGCAACGGTGTTTGGCGGCGGAATCGTGGTCCTTCTTATTCTGGCGATGGAGCTTTTGGGGAGAGACTGGAAGAGAAAGCCGGAGCGTTCACGGCTTCGCGGTTTCATCGGTTTCCGCGTCAAAGAGCGTATAGGCATGTGGAGCTGTTTTAGGAGGAAGATATGGATATTCAGAATCAGGAAGTCATCTTAAAAATAGAAGATCTGACAAAAAGCTTTGGAAAGACGGAAGTGCTTAAGGGAATCAGCATGGAAGTCCATAAAAACGAGATCATCAGCGTATTGGGTCCGTCCGGCTGCGGAAAGTCCACCTTGCTGAACATTATCGCAGGCATGCTGGCTCCCGATGGCGGACGCGTGACCATGAACGGGCAGGTGATCTCTGAGGCGGGAAAAGTCCTGCCGCCGGAGAAACGCCATATGAACATGGTGTTTCAGGATTTTGCACTGTGGCCACATATGACAGCGTATGATAACATCGCTTACGGCTTAAAGCGGAGCAAAACCGGAAAAGAGGAGATTGAGGAGCGGGTACAGGAGCTCTTAAAGCTTCTGCATCTGGAGGGACTGGAAAAACGGTATCCGGCGGAGCTTTCCGGTGGTCAGCAGCAGAGAGTCGCGATCGCCCGGGCACTGATCACGAAGCCGGATATTCTCCTGATGGATGAGCCGCTCTGCAATCTGGATGTCCAGCTCCGAGTGGAGATGAGAACCGAAATGGCGTTCTTGTTCCGGAAGCTTGGGACGACCGTCTTTCACGTCACCCATGACCCATCGGAGGCGTTCGCGATGGCGGACCGGATCGTGATCATGAACAAGGGAAATATCGACCAGATCGATTCCCCGAAAAACTGTTACAGGAATCCGGGAACGGAGTCGGTGGCGGCTCTTTTAGGTGCCGGAAACCGGGTACATGGATACGCGAGGAAGGATGGCGGCACGCAGATCGATCTCGGTGGCAGTGTCTGCGGAACACTCGGAAGAAACGGAATCCGCAAAGATGACATGGTGACTGTCCGCTTCCGCGCGGAGAACACGGTGTGGACCGGAAACGAGCGGCAGGAGAACAGTTTTCCGGTGGCGGTCGAGTATTCCTCCTTCGAGGGGGATTATTACCGCGTTATGGCGAAGATGGGAATGGGAGAACCGCTCTGCTTCTTAAGCCGTAACTATCTGGAAAAAGGCACGGAAGGCTACGTGAATGTGGAAGGGGACCGTCTCTATGTGTACGGCCCGGAGACAGCGGCATGAGCGGGAACCTGTATCTGATGAGTGACATTCATGGATATTTTATTCCCTTTCTGCAAATACTGAAAAAGATCCGGTTTACGGATGCGAATCGGATGGTGATCCTGGGGGATCTTGTGGCGAAAGGACCGGATTCCCTGGGACTTTTGTGCTTTGTGATGGAACATAAGAATATTCTGGCGCTGAGAGGGAATCATGAACAGCGGCTCTTACAGTATTTTGGAACAGACCGCGCGGCCGGGATCCCGGATTCCACGATGCGGCCCTGGGTGGCCGGAGACGGGGCGGGGATCATCAGGCAGATGAATATGCTGTCAGAGACAGGACGCAGGAAGGTTCTGGAGTTTATCGGAACGATGCCGCTTTGGGCAGCCATGGAGATCTGCGGCAGAAAGTATGTGTTGATTCACGGAGCGCCGGATGATGAAATGAAAAAAGAACTTCTGGCAGTGCAAAAAGATCCCGGTGGGAAAAGAAAAACAGCGGATTATGATGTCCTCATAAACCGATATGAATCACCAGACGTGGATAACCGGCTTCCAGCGGGAATGACTGCCGTAGTGGGACACACGCCGACATTCAAATATGGAACACAGTACGCGGGAGATATGATCATAAGGGACGATAAGATCTTTCTGGACTGCGGAGCCGGTCAGGGGTATGGATTGGGCTGTCTGGAAATATTGTCTGGCAATGACAAAAATTCCTATCGAAAATACTTTACAAATACAGAGAACGGGAGTATATTGTAAACAGCCGCTGATGAAAACGACGGTCAGCGATAGGACAATTCAATAATAAGTCTTCAGGGCAGGGTGCAAGTCCCTACCGGCGGTAAAGCCCGCGAGCGCACCCGGCGCGT
>ENA-OPRU01001270-OPRU01001270.1-human-gut-metagenome-genome-assembly--contig:-NODE-1270-length-11988-cov-1.873041_pt1 | contig 11988 bp, 28 predicted proteins | sample MGYA00241897_ERZ501888 | MGnify/ENA primary metagenome ERZ501888 (study PRJEB25962, sample SAMEA2042398) | human gut metagenome | biome: human gut; feature: human-associated habitat; material: faeces... | reverse complement strand
ACAACCCACATTCCCGTTTTCCAATTCTTCTGCCATATAGTTAGATCTGCAATACATTTGAATTGTAGTAATAGATTGATAAACTCTTATATCGTCTGTTTTAAACATCACTTACACCTCAACATTCAAAATAAAAATCTAAATACTTACCATTGTCTAAAGGAAAATAATAATGTCCGCTAAAATCATCACCCAGCCAACCGACACTTTGATTACAATATTCTCCATCACATTGTTCTTCTCCACTTGGCTCATCAATTATTCTCATACTTTCAAAAAACAAACCATCAGTATCTAAATTGTTTTTTATCCACTCATAGATTTCTTTATCAAGTTTCAATTTTGTTTCTATTTTTTCTCTTATTTCTTTTGGTATCATCACTCACACCTCACATTCGCCATTTGCACTGGATAGAACCGATTTTCTTCAAACTCCACGAAATCTAAAGTTTTTTCACACGAATCAGCCCATGCTTTAAAACTTCCTTTATGGTATTGTTTGCATGGTTTAAAAAGGATTACTATATTTCTTATCCACTTCTCTTTACTATCCCAAACCCACATTCCAACTTTCAAATCTTCAAATTTGTAGGGTTTGATTGAATAAATCTCTCTAATCAATTTGTTTACATCTTTTAATGGCACAAACTCATTATCTCCAATATGCCATCCATAAGACAATTCTTTAGCTTTTTTCAAACATTCTTCTTTACTCAACATCTTCCCACACCTTCTTTTCAAATGCTTTATACAATTCATCAAGTGAATTGCAGGCATCACTACCTGTTACTCCAATACAACACTGTTTAATAGCGTTGTCTAAAGCGATTTTTAATTCTCTGTATTCTTCAACAAGTTCAAAGTGTTCATTTATTAAATCTTTAAAAACCTTTCTATCTTCAATTCTTGAATTTGAAGAACAAATATTCATCAATACTTGTTCGCATTCTTCTTTACTCAACATCTTCTGTTCTCCTATTCCATGACTCAATACATTTATCATATCCATTTTGTATGAATTTCGGCTGTCCGTTTTTTAAAACAAATATTGTTTCAAAATGAAATTTTATTTTGCATTTATTACAACCGACTTCATAATTTGCGGTAAATTCTCCACTTCCTTTGTGTCCATTTGCATATTCTCTTATTTCAGCCTTTCCACCACAGAAAGGGCAAGGTTTTAATTCATTATTCATCTTCATTACTCCTCTTCAAACAACCCTAATTCTTCAAGGGTGTATCTCCTATCCGACTCCATGCCTTTGTACATTGTTCCTTGTTGAAAGTTAGGAAAATCAATATCGAAATCATTTTTAATTCCGATATGTATATACTCTTGATTTTTTGAAAATTTAGAGTCTTTTCTAATAAATTTTACTTTATCTTTAAAAGGTCTTAACACTCCCTTAAGATACGCTTTTTCTTTTTCAGTAAGGATTGGCTGTTCAATTTCAAGTTCGCCTTTTAATAAAAGCGACAGCTTTCTAGTACATTCAAAATTCTCGCAATCAATCAACCCATCTTCTGTAATTTTATGTAGGTTATATGTTGAACATTTAATCTTAAAAGGCACTCCCATTTCAACCCCTAGTAACTTTGCTACTTCTTTCATTTTATTTTCTGCCATAATTTATTTCTCCTTTATATATCAATTTCACTATCAAGCCACTTTTCTTTACATCTAAAACACATTTCTCTATCTACATTTTCTATTGCTTTGCCATAACACAACGCTCTTTCATCGCTGCAAAAATAAGGACAAGCAATATTGTAATAAATTGTTGCTTCATAACTTGCGCCACTATCATCAATGAAGTTAGGATCTTCTAATTGTTCTATTAAATAGTGTCTATTGGTTATTTCCATTATTCATCACTCCAATCACAATCTGCTTTCCATCTAAATAAATCAAACAACAAATAACACAAATAAATCACACCTACGTTATTAGAAATTATCTCTATTCCTTTGGTTCTTTTTGTTGCAATCATTTTCATTATTCATCACTCCAATCAACTGCTTGTCCGCAATAATGACAGTAGTTCAAGTCATTTATTATATTCTTGTTTGCAACAACCACTTTGCAGTTAGGGCAATAACTTGCACCTTCAATATTTTTTTCTACTTTCTTCGGTGTAGCCTTTTCAACTAACTCTTGTAAAGCATTCAATTCTTTTACCATTCCATTTCCACCATTAGTGGCTGCTATGATAAAATCCAATGCATCTTGATACTTGTTCATTTCAATTCCACCAACCTTTTAATCTCATCAAGCTTTGCTATAAATTCATCATTTAGCTGTTTCAACAAAGCTAATGCTTCGCCGATAGACATATCACAGCCACTCAATTTATCAGCGTATATATGCCTTTTTATAGCATTTATTGCGCCCCATATATCACGTGGGAAACATACCGAATTATAATAATGTTCCTGTCTCTTATCGCTCCACAAACGCTCGTAAACAGTGCAACAATCCGCTTCTACTTCGATGTAGTATTTTTCAGTAACTTTAATCATTTTCTATTCTCTTTTCTGGCAATTTTACTCTTATGTTCGCCAAGCATAAGAGTTAGTTAAAAGGCAAATCATCGCTTGCAATATCGAAACCATTGTTTGAACAACCGTAATCTTCACTATAACCACCCTGTTGTTCCTGTGGTAATGAATTTGTAGTGTCAGTCGTATATTTATACCCTCCAACACTTTCATCGCTCTGCGACGCTGTATTGTGATTATCTTTTTGTTCCAAGAATGCAGTGGACTCTGCCACTAACTCACAAATAATCTGTTTCTTTCCGTCCTTATTCTCATAACTCCTTGTCTGCAATCTTCCTTCAACGCCGATAAGAAATCCTTTCTTCATGTACTTAGCAACATTATCAGCGACCTTGTTCCACGAAGTACACTGAATAAAATCCGCAGTTGGCTGTCCTTCCGCTTTAAACTTTCTATCCACCGCAACCGTAAAGGAAGTAACACTTGCTCCACTTGTTGTTTTACGTAAAACCGGATCTCTTACCAATCGTCCAACAATTACTGCTCTGTTAATCACTTGAATCCAACCTCTCTTTCAATCTGTTAATTTTGAAGTTAAACATTTCGTTTAATTCTCTGTATTTCACATCATGCATGATTTTTAGTTGTTCAATCATAATCAGCACATCGGCAATTTCTTCGACAATTTCATCGTGGTTATTATTACCTCTCAAACTTTTACATACTTCTTTTTGAAGTTCAGCCATTTCTTCAAATAACATCATGCTTTGGTTTTCTTTTCCGTACGTTTCAATGGCTTTTTTTAAAACTTCCATTGCATTCATTGTTCCAATCATTTTTAACTACTCCTTCTCAACTGATTTTGCAATTCAATCATTTCTGCTTCGTTAAAATCTTCGGTATCAATTTTTATGTTCGATTGGTCATGATACCAAGATGGCAATTCGTTAGGTTGAGATTTTTCTAAACCTATGCGTTTCGCTTCAACTAATTGATCAATCATGCATCTCGCTTGAGTTGGAAGTTTCTCGTACTCCTTGATTTCTTTGACCCTTGTGGTATATCCACGTTTGAAGTTAGAAGCTACTACTGTTTGCAATTCATCGGTATTCATCGTTGCCCATGTTCTCAACTGTTCATGACTTCCAACACCTGCTTGAACCTCCGGCGGCAATTTATCAAATTCAGCCTTAGAATTGTGAATACTGTCTCCTAATGCTTTGAACACTAAATTCCATGCTTTATCCGCATCAATGCAAACAGGACTTTTCAATTTTTGAATGTAGTCAATAATTTGTCCGGGAACAGGTGCAAAGCCTTTTGTATCGTTAGCAATGAAAGACTTTAAGCCTAGCGCAACTTCTGTGTATGTGTAATCTTCAAAAATGCTCTGCCAAATTTTTATCGTTCCGTCTAATTTTTCAAGTGGAACATCTTTGTTGAAGCTTTGATATGTCTGCTTTATGACTGACATGATTTTTGTTGTTTCTCTAAAATCCATTATTTCCTCCATCTAGTGAAGCAAGTATATCCGCGTATGGATTACTACTTTGCTTCGGTATTTGTTGTTTGCTGTATCCGTCATTCTTAAGCTTGTAGAACGATTTCCAAGAATGTTCGATTGTTTGGTTCACGATTTCGATTTTCGTTTTATCATCTCCTGCAAGTGAATCTAACGTTTTGAGGTTTAACTCTAAAGCATGTGTGGTAAAACCTTTCATTTTGTTTCGCATATCGACATAAGACAACAATACTTTTTTAAGTTCATCGTTCTGGGTGTAATCATCAAGAATCGAAGAAAAACTCACAATCTTTTTTTCTTTGGTATTTTCTTTTTTTCTAATATTCTTATCATTCTTTACATTCTTTTCTTTCTTAGTTGTTGTTACTTGAATGTTATTTGAATGTTGCTCGTTTGTTTCTTCAATGTTATTTGTTTGTTCTTCTGCTTGTTGTACTGATTGATATAAATTGTAATTTGGTACGATAATTACAGTGTTTTTATTACTTGTTACCTTTGTTATATCGTTTGTTGATAATAACTTTTTTATTGATGTTCTTACTTGTTGCATCGTAAGACCTGTTTGTGTTGCTAAAGTTTGATAAGAAGTAAGAAAACTACCTCTTTTTACAGTCTCGCCATGCCACTTTTTATCTTCAAAATTAGCCATCAGCAAAATGTGAATGAATAAAGTTTTTGTGTTAATATCGTCGTACCATTCCCAATCTATGATCTTTCTGTGCAGCTTAATAAATCCATCATTCATAGCAAATATCCTGTAGATAACTTCATGTCATAAAATGTTACACCCACAGCTATTGCAGACCAAACATCTTTGGATACTCCATAAAACCAACCGGGATTTTTCTTTGTTCCCACTACACCAAATCTATCTATCAATGCCTGACGTATATTTCCGTCTTTCGCTTTCATAGAGTGGCATAGAGCCATTTTTTCATCTTTCCTATATACAAATATAGGGTTGACCTTTGAGCGCTCTGTAACAGCCTGTATAAACCGCCCTATCCATACACAAGTTTCAAATACTGTTGCACCAACAGGCATTCCATAACTAGCAACCATTTCGATAGGAAAATATTTAATCTGTGCTATTTCTTCTTCGATAACTTTTAGCATTTCTTCATTCATAACCTTGCCAAAACGGATAGGCTTCAACCCTTGCTCTATGTCAAGGATTGAATAGGCACTATACACGTTTCCTGGATCTATACTAAATATCAAATCCATACATTTTTTCCTCTAAAGCAATGCGATACTTTCTTGTCCAACTACTTCTTTTTTAGATTGTGTATCAACTGTTGCTTGTGGTGTTACTTCTTCGTGAACCTGTGTTACTTCAATATCCGGATTGATAAGTGGTTCGTTTGTTTCTTCTACGTATGTACTATTGCCACTAGCATCTTTAAACGTATAATCACCCTCAAATGCTGTCTGCAATTCGATGGACATAATGCCCCATTTAGAAATCAATTGACGTAGCATCGTCTTAAATGCCATGCCATCAAAATCTTTATACCAAAAGCTACTGTACTTCCACTTATCTTTATCCGGTATTTTTCCTGTCATTAGATCGTTATAGCTTTTTGCATTGAATGCAGCGCTATATTTATCTGCATGAGATAGCATTTTTTCTTTGCTCCAATAAAGTGCTTTTTTAAAGCCATTCACTAATTCAAACATTGCATAATAACCGATGGTTTCAGCTTTCTCACGTTCCAATTCGTCTTGAATTAGATTGATTTCAAGTTCTTCATTTAATGGATCAAAGTTAATCAATTCGCCCTTTTTGATTTCCAATACGTTGATCTTCTTATATTGCCCTGAACGAATAGCTAATTGTAAATATCCTTTATCACTTTATCCATAGATTTACCATCTCTATGGAGTGGACTATCTCTTCAATCTTTAAGATTGCCATGCACTTCGAGAAGTAACTCATCTTCTTCCCTACACCCATCACGGTTAGTCTCTACACTTTACAATATGAAATCCTTTCACTGTTTTAATTTTCCCTTTCCAATAAGCAGCACAAGTTCCATGACAAACACCTAGAAATTTTTCTAAATCTTTAATTTTGTTAAATACTTGTCCTGTTTCTAAAATCATCACTTTTTGTCCTTGATTTTCAGTAACCCATTTTCTTATCTTATCTCTTGTTTCCGCAGATACTTCGTGTCCTTTTTTTGGTCCTGTCAAATTCTGAGTAATAATTTTATTTTTCTTATCATCAGATAGGTTATCCCACCACTTTTTTGTGCCCATAGAAATATTTTTCTTTTCTTCCTCTGTTCTTGGTTTTCCTATCCGATTGTAAAAGGGTTGTAATTTTTTTATGTAATATAATTCTTTAGCTTTTAAATCATTTTTATTGCATTCTTCTAATATTTCAAACCTAAAGCTTTTAACACCTAATTTTTGAATATCTTTATGAAGCCTATCGTTACCATAAGACTTAGGTGTTTTATGTTCCATAAATCTTCTTTCTATATTTACAGATTGTCCTATATAAAATTTTCCATTAGTTAAGTTCGTTATTTTATAAATACCAATCATATAATTACCTAATTCATATTGTCTTAGCACGGTATTGCCCATTTTATCGGAGGGTTTCACCGTTAGCAGCTATATAGCCACACCCTTGAGTAATAAGGTTCACATGGTTTTACTTGAGCCTAAAGAATTAACCCAAGCTCGAACGTTGCCACCTTTCCTTTGTTCTTATCATTGAATGGCACCATGTAGTAATGTCCTAACTGCGGACTTGGAGATAACTGTAATGTTTCTCCTAGCAACGCTGCATTAACGATTGAGAATCCATCACATTCTTGTAACTGTGGATTAACTGCAACTGCGCTTGAAATTGCTGTAACGAATTTCTGTGATTTCTTAGTATCTCCTAGTGTATTATTGATTAACTTTTGAATACTCTCACTTTGAATAACAACACTAAATTTTCTTTTCCCTGTTCCTTGTGCTGATAAATTATTCTGTAACGCCATCTTCTATTTCCTCCTTTGAAATGACTACTAAATTTTTGATAAGATGCTTATTTTCTGCGACTATTCTATTTAACAAATCGAAGAATTCTCTTTCTGCTGTAATAGCAAAATTAATTTTTTGAATTGTTGGTTTTCCCATTATTGTTTGTTCAATAATCTGTGGTTGCGATGTAGCTTTTTTAGGTTCTGCAATAACACGTTGTTCGCTAACGGATTGCCTAATTTTATTCAATTCATCAGCTTTTGCTTTTGCTAAACCGATATCAAGTGTATTTGCAAAAACTACTTTCACTTGTTCTATATCCACAGGATCCGTAGGGAGATAAGCTTCAATCATTTTCCAATCGGTAATAAGCTTGTTTACCTTTACTTGCATATCTTCCAAAATCTTCTTAACAGTCATTGAGTTTTTGTCATATTCTTTTCTGATATATAAAGCTTCGAATGCTACTTTTACAGGTAATGCATCTACGATTGTTTCAAACGATTGCCTAACTTCTTCCATTTTGTTAAGTTTTTCTTCTTCTTCGATTTTCTTAATACCTTCGCCTAACTTACTGGAAGCTACATCAATCATTTTTTCTAGCTCCATGATTGATTTTTTAGCATTCAGCCAACTTTCCATCTCATTTTTTTCAAACTGCATTCGTTTGTTTTTGATAATATCTCGCGTGGTATTAAGCTTCGTTCTATCAGCTTTAGCATCTTTAATATTGTTTACTGATACAACGTAATCGTACGGTTTAAGCATATTGGGAAGCATTGTTTTTAAAGCTTCTACATTGCTTAAAATCCCCGTTTCCGTCATGCGTAAATCTAATTCAAAACTTTGTTTTGTTGCTTCTGTTTGTTCCATGTGGTCCTCCTCTTTTTATAACATCGGCAAAATTGTCGGTGGCTCTATGTTTTTGATATAGTATGTTTCGTACTGCTCAATTTCTTTTTGTTTCAGCCACTCCAAATCCTCTAAAACTCCATCACGATAAATAATGTAATGTTTTGTAACTAAGGTAATATTCCCGTCTTTATACTCTGTTTTAAGCTGAGCCTTTAAAACAACAAAATCAAATCCGGTAACCATCAATCCGTGTAGGATCTGCACATAATAGTTATCCGGTATTCGATTGTTCCATTTTTCTTTTTGCATTGATTGAAGAATGTTTGTTGTTTTACATTCAAAGATACCTTTCATGCCTGTACGTTTATCAATCAACAAGCCATCGGGCGAATACAGCAACCAAGGTATTTCTTTCGATTGAAGTGTTACGTTATCAATGTATTGCACATCATAATATGGGAAATCCAAAGCAAATAATTTTCTTAATAAGTCCTCGGCTTCAATTCCATATTGGATATATGGACGATCAGATATATCCACAGCTTCAATAACACCTTTCTTTTCTTTCCAAAGAGTATTGTTGTCTTTCCAAGGATTAAGACCAACCAAGGTACTCGCATCACTGCCCCCTATCCCTTTAATGCGTTTTGCTTTCCATTCATCGCGGTTTTTGTATTTATGACATATATACTGTTCCGTATCTTGATATAAAGTTTCCATACAACACCTACATAAAGTCCTCGGCATCAAACGCTTCTTCTTTTACTCTTTGCACAATACAATCTAAATGAACCAATGTACCATCGTGCTGCTGAATAATTTTCTGATTAAGTGAAATATGCTCACCACATAAATCACAAACTAAATAGGATCTTGTTTCCTGTTCCATTTCGTATTTCTTTTCAAGTTGGAAATCCAAGTTTTCCATAACATCGTTTTGCTCCATTTTTTATTACTCCTTTACAAATACTTCTGCAAAGAACACTCCACGCTCAACACTCTCTGCCTCTGTTCCTGCGAACACGTCAATCACATTTCCTTTAATTGCACCACCACGATCTTCCACGATATAGGTATTTCCGTTTATCATCACTTCGCTACCGGCTGGAAGTATGCTCCAATCTGCTGCAATGGTTCTACCCTCTTGTGGCGTTGTTCCGGTTGCTGTGATACCGCTGCACCCGACACAATCAGCTCCGTAATGCGTTATTTTGAAAATGCCTAGTGAAGTTCATTTTGTTTCTTCTATCTGTTTCACTTCTTTTAAATTCGCCAACTCTTGACGAACATCGCTTACCTTTTCCTCGGCGATCATAATTTGATCAATAGCATCGGCTGCCTTATTGGCATTTGAATGTGAAATAATTCCAAGTCCAAAGTTCACAGCTACGGAACAAGTAAGTGATATTGTTAATACTGTAATCTTTCTATCTGATTTCTTATTTTCCACTGAATTTCCTCCTCTTGTTTTTTGTTTGGAAATCCCTTATAATTTGGTTGGTCTTTTATAAGGGATTAGATGCGTTGGTCTGCAAACTTGGCGCATCTTTTTCTTTTGCGAATATTGGACACATTTCATTAAATATTCGTCTAGGTATTTTTCCTTGAATTGTGATGTATCCTTGTTTTCTCAAATTCGCATTGATTTCTCTGATTTTTAAATATGCGGTATTTTCAGTAACCTCAAATATCTCTGCAAATTCTTTTGCTCCAACGAAATTTGAGGTTTTTTTATTTTCCATGATTTCACCTCCTTTGCCCACCTTTTTTTTAGCTATTACCCTGTGTGAGCTAGACCACATAATCGGTATGTATGAATCAGAAAAGGAGATATTTATAAATGACATAATTTATGTCGTGGTCTAACTCATACAAGGTAATAACCTTGATATTTCATAATCCTATTAAGTTTTCCACATTTTTAACTTCTTTTTTTATACTTTTTTTATTTGCCGACATATTTTTTTATAATGTTGTACAATATTGCATATATAAAGAAAGGAGGTAATTTCGATGGCAAACACTAAGCAAACTTCTAAAGCTGTTGCACGTAAGGCTTCCAGCATTCTTAGAGATGGCAGAACTAGTGCAAAATCAAAATCCGTTGCTGGAAGTGCATTAGCTCAAACAAGATCATCAAAACGTAAATAGATTCTTGTTGTCTCTTAATACTTGATAAATGCCAGTAGATAATCCACTTATCAAGTTTTCGTTATCACATTCTTCGTGAAATGCTAATTGCTGTAATATGGCGTGCAGTATTTCGTGAAGCAATGTGATTTCTTTTTTTTCTTTAGGCATATCAGAGCAAATACTAATTTCATTTGTAATTAGATTTACTTGCCCTAATAAATTGCCATCTCTATCAATAACTTTTTCTTCTATGACTTCATATTCTTGTGATAGTATCTTAATTTTCATAATTTCACTCCTTTCTTACTCCGTCTTGAATAATTCATTGACCTTTTTTTAAACCCATAATTAGATAAATAGATGAAATAACATCTGTTAAAACCTTGATTTTCAAACAATTTCTAATTGATGCTTTTTCATTCGAAATTTTTGCTATTTCATTTAAAAAGTATAATAAGTGTTCTTCGTAATTTATTTTCATAAGTCCTCCTTTCGTTTTGTTTGTCGCTCTGTGTGTTCCATATTTATGGCACATCGTGTTTAAAAAAAATAATCCTTTCAAGTGGCATTTCTACCACCTCACAAAATTTACACGCTTCATCAATATAGAATTTTGTTTCCCCTTTCTCTTTATTGATATATGTATTTTCTGCCATTCCCATTAAAGCCGCCATTTTAACTTGAGAAATATTTCTTAGTTTTCTAGCCTGCTCAGGTGTATATCTATCCATGTTCTCACCACCCCTTCTTTTTTGTGCCGTATATTTGGCACACCAATAATATACACCATGTTTCATAAAAATGCAACACTATTTTATGATTTTTTTATGTTTTATTATTGAAAATTCCCATTTTTTTGGTACAATATAGTTGCAATAAGGAAGCAGGTGAGAAAATGCCAGAAAAAAACTTAATTGATATGGAATTATATGCAATTATAGGAAAACAAATCAAAAACGCTCGAAACCTTAAAGGAATTAGTTTAGATACATTATCAGAACTAATAAATGGAGAAAAGACAAAATCCACACTTAAAAGGTATGAGGACGGTTCATCACGAATTGAAATGGATATGCTGGAAAAAATATGTAATCAAATCGGACTAAATTATGTAGATGTAATCAATAACGCAAAAGACGAATTAAATAAATCGGGGCTTGTAGAAATTCCAATAGTATATAACGATTACTTCCCTTTACATTACTCAACTAACCTATCCGCAGGAACGCTCGAAGAATTGCTTGATAGTGAACCCGATGCGATTGTATATGTGCCTATTAAATATCAAATGATAAAGAAAAGACTTCATGCCTTTAAAGTGAATGGTACAAGTATGAATAACATTATTGCTGATAATTCGATTGTTGTTGCAGAAGATATTCAATCTGTGCTTAATTTAAAAGACGGACAGATTGTTGTAGCTTGGGTTAATGGTTTAGCAACTGTGAAGCGTCTATATGTAAATGGAAACCAAATAACTTTAATGCCCGATAGCAGCGATAAATCACATCAACCAATCATGATAAATACGGATATAGATACTGTTAGCATTATAGGTAGAGTGATATGGCACATGAACCCTGATGATGTTGAAAAGTATTATTAGGAAGATCATTATGTTCAACGAAAAGTTAAAAGCTGCACGCAAGCAAAAAGGTTTATCACAAGCAGCACTAGGAAAGTTACTTGGTGTCCAAGCACAGACGATTGGAAGATGGGAAACCGGTAAGAGTGAACCAAACTTAGAAACAATCAATAAATTGTGTGAGATACTGAATATTCCGCTATACTCTCTTATTAGCAAAGATGTAGATTATCAATTAAATTACGAAGAAGCGTTCGTCATTAAAAAATATCGAGAACTTAATGACGATGGCAAACAAATGATTATAAACTTACTAAACATGATATAAAAAAAACACCCCCTGCGCCAACAGGGAGTGCATAAGTGATACGCCAATATCACTTGTATAGAAAAAAATTTAACCTAGCACGTT
>ENA-OPRU01001225-OPRU01001225.1-human-gut-metagenome-genome-assembly--contig:-NODE-1225-length-12434-cov-6.954762_pt1 | contig 12434 bp, 7 predicted proteins | sample MGYA00241897_ERZ501888 | MGnify/ENA primary metagenome ERZ501888 (study PRJEB25962, sample SAMEA2042398) | human gut metagenome | biome: human gut; feature: human-associated habitat; material: faeces... | reverse complement strand
CCGCCTAAAAATGTCAAGGTACTCGCTATTTTGCGTTTACATTTCCACCTTATTATGTGATATAATAAGGATGGTGCTTTTTATTTGTTTGAAATAAACGATATATAGCCAGTTTATTTAGAAGCAGATATAGCAGGAAAAAACAGGCGGAGGGAGAAAATGCATGAAATGTTTTAGAGGAGGGTAGCCGGACAGAAGCAGGAGAAAATGAAATAACAAGAAGGAGGAAGAACATGAAGAAAAAAATGAAACGTATTCTGGCGGCAGTTGTTACCTTTGTCATGCTTCTGGGAAGCCTGCCGGTATATGCTGCCGGAGGAGATGCGGAGCGGACAGGGAATGATGAGAGCGCGTCGTTCTGGCTGCAGGAGTATGATCTGAATAGCGGGCTGGAGACCGACAAGGCATGGTATCCGGACGAAAGCGGGTTGATTGAAGTACCGCTTCTGGATCGGACAACGAAAAATAACAGCCCTCTTCAGAGCTATACGGAATACGGCATAGCTCTGAAGGACGTGAATGGACTGGATGCATATAACCTGTATCTGGATTTTAACGGCATCCGGGAAAACAGTGATTATGATTACAGCACAACGAACTATGGAACCTTTGGTATTTCCGCTGATTTGAAAGCCGCTCTGGACAGCGCGCTCAGTCAGCAGGGATCTGCAGAGTTCAAGATTGAGTATAAGGGCGCAACCTATACCGTACGCCTTTTGAACGAGCATGATCAGGGAGAACAGCCGGAAGAGCCAGATCAGACAGAGGCTGTACAGCATGTTATAGAGCTCATCAATGCCATCGGAGAGGTAACTAAGGAAAGCGACGATGCCATTAACGCAGCCCGGGAGGCCTATGACAGTCTGACATCAGAGGAGCAGGGACAGGTTTCCAATTACGATGTTCTGGAGGCGGCCGAAGAGGCATATAAAGCCCTGCTGGGCGGCGTGGTAGAGATTTATGACGAGAACGGGCTGCGGGAAATAGCGGCTGACGGAAATTACCGTCTTATGTCTGATATCGAACTGACGGCGCCGTGGACACCAGTCAGCGGCTTCGCCGGAACCCTGGACGGGAACGGCCATGTAATCAGCGGACTGCAAATTTCCGGGGCCGGTTTCTTCTTTTCCACGGAGAAAGGCGCCGTGATACAGAACCTGGGACTGGAAGGTACGGTAAATCATCCCGGCTACAGCCCGGCCGGCGCACTGGTGGGGCGGGCAAACGGCTCAACGACCATCACCGGCTGTTATACGAATGTGGCGGTAACGGCGGATTCCATGGAGCATGTGGGCGGAATCGTAGGTGAAGCCCGGGCAGCCTGCGTAATCGAAAACTGTTATTCTCTGGGAACATTGACAGGAGGAACCAGCTTTGCTTACGCGGGAGGAATTATCGGAAGAAACGGAAGCGCGGAAACGACGGTCAGCAACTGCTATACCACTGCGGCTAAAGCGGTGGGATATTCCGATGCCGCGCCGGGAAGCAATAACTACTGCGCGTCCGGAGACGATGCGTACGCGTCACAGATCCCGAAGGATATGGATGAATTTTTAAGCACTCTGAATAACGGAGGAGACGCCTATAAAGCAGGAGATGCCGGCGGTCTCGGTTATCCGGTGCTGTCCTGGCAGGGTGCGGCAATTTCAGATGATGAAGCGGCGGCAGCGGCAGTGGAAGCGCTGATCGATGCCATCGGAGAGGTGACAGCGGAGAGCGGGGACGCCATCGATGCGGCCCGGAAAGCGTACGACGCCCTGACAGACGGGCAGAAGGCGCTGGTTTCAAATTATGAAACGCTGACCGCGGCGGAGGAGGCTTACGCAGCCCTGGACGAGGAACCCCAGTCTTCCGTGAAAGTATATTATGTACTGCCCGACGGCGATCCGCAGGAAGTCCAGGCGGGTGATACCGTCTATATCGCCCCGGAATATGCAAGCGGACAGGTACAGCTGTATTATGAGGGCGTACCGGCGGAAGAGTCCAGTATGACCGGTATGCGCTTTGGAGACAGTAATTTCTACCGGGTGGGAAACAGCCTGTACTTTACGGATGCGGCGGTTTCCTCAAAAGTAGACGTCGTACATTACAACAGCAGCTATCAGGTCGATAAGGTGTATTTCAGCTTTGCGCTGATCCGGGAAGACCCGGATATTGCGAAGGATCCGTCTGTAACCTACCATCAGGACTCGGAAAACAGAAGCATTACGCTGGATAACGGGTACCGCTTTGCCATTCCTGTGGGAGATACCGGAAAATTCAGCTACCAGAACGTGGCAGACGCCAGTGAATGGGTTTCTTCCAATCCGGAGGTGGCAGAGGTACAGTCGGCTGGCACCCTGACAGCCGTGGGTGCGGGTGAAACGAAGGTTTCTCTGAATAACGCAGAAGGAGAGGCTATTTACAGTTATACCGTAGAAGTTGCGGACCTGAAAGTTTATTATGAAAACAGTGATACCGGTGAAAAGACGGAAATAGAGAATGGCTCCACATTCACCATCCCAACTTCCGGAAGCGGAAAGGTCGTGATGGAGGGCTATACGCCGGGAGCCGGAAAAATGACGATATGGGATGTGCTGGACGAGGAAAGCTGGAATAAAGGCGTGGGCGTAGGTACCTATACCGGAGATATAACTGTGACGTCGCCGGATACCGTAGAGGTCGCGTTAAAGGGCTCCAAGTCTCCCTATCTGACCGGTACCTATGATTTTATCCTGTTCCGTTTTAAGCTGCAGGCCGTCGCCTATGAGATAGAGGAGCTCCGGGTGAATATCAATGATGAGACTGTAGCTGACGGAGGCAAATGGACACTGGAAGGCAGCGCGTCCGTAGAACTTGCAATTTCCGGAAAATACCAGGGGACAGAAAAATTTGTCAGCCTTTCCAGAGCGGATTATGAGATCCAGGGCAATGACCGGATGGAGATTTCTGTCTACGACAGCGGTACGTATGTTGAATTTACCGAGCCCGGAGAAGGCGATCTGATAATAACATACGGCGAGGGGAAAACGCACACGATCCATATGGAATCTACATATGTCCCGATAGAAAGCATGAAGCTGGAGCTTCCGAAAACCTTCCCGCTGCACCGGCTGAATTATGCCCTTGGAAATGGCGATAACTATCAGGGACTTCAGCAGAATATACTGAATGCGGCCCTGACCGTCACTCCGGCAAATGCAAGCTATATCCATGACGTACAGTGGAGCAGCAGCGATGAAACAATAGGAGAGTGGTGGAATACTTTTGAGAATGGAATCATCGGCCATAATGCGGGAACGATAACGGTTACCGCATCCGTGCAGGATGGAGAGAATCCCGTTTCCGCAAGTGACGATGTGACTTTTTACTGGGAGCATCCCATTGAAAAACTGGAAGCCGGGGAAGACGAGCTGACGATCCAGGTAGGGGAGCAGGCATCCCTGCCCATCGTTTATACCCCGCAGCAGCCGTCCCAGGCCCTGATCACCTGGACCCAGGAGGGCGACGGAGAAGTAGAAGTGACCCGCGGGGTGAACAGCGAGTACGACTGGTTCTCCAATACCAACTATTATGTGACGGGCGTAAAGGAAGGAACCGTTACCATTACAGGAACCCCGGCTGCGGCTGCCGAGGGTACAAGCCCGTCCGTGACATTTACCATTCATGTGGGAAGCGGCGGAGAGAAACCGGTGCTTCCGGATACCACAGAGCTTGTAAGCACCTGGAAGGCGTCTATTCAGAAATATTATGAAGGTTCCGAACCGTCCTGGACATACGGGATGGAGTGGAACATCATCGCTCTGGAGCGTGCCGGTATCGACATGGGAGTGGATAAAGAGGCTTATCTTGCTTCTGTAAAGGAGGAGCTGGCAGACGAGTACGGTGATCTGACGGCTGACGGAAAGCCCACGGATCTGGAAAGAACAGCTCTGGCTATGTATGCCCTGGGACTCGACCCCAGAAACATTGAGATGGAGGACGGAAGTACGGTAGACCTGATCCAGTGGATACTGGACAGCGAGAGGATCAGCGAAGGCACCAATGAGGCGGCTTACGCATTGCTGGCGGTAGATGCAAATGCAGTAAATATTCCAGAGGGAAGCCGATGGAACCGGGATACGCTGATGGAGGAGCTTTTATCCTTCCAGGCAGATGACGGAAGCTTTGTGCTTTCCAAACCGGTGTCCGGAACAGGCTCCATAGATATGACGGCCATGTCCTTGCAGGCCCTGTCCAGATATACAGACCGGGAGGATGTGCAGGCGGCTGTCGATAAAGCGCTGGACTACCTGAAGCGCAATATTAACATGGGCGACTACGGTACGGTAGAATCCAACGACCAGGTAATCCTGACGCTGCTGATGCTGGGCATCGCCCCCTCGGATGATGACAGTGGATTTACGTCCTGGGGCGCGAATATTTTCACCGCGACAGATGAGTACAGAATCGAAAGCGGCGGTTTCGCCCATACGAAGGGCGGCGCCGTAAATGAAATGGCTACGCAGCAGACCCTTCTGGCCGTAGCGGCCTGGGAGAGATTCGCGGCAGGAGAAAACGATATCTATGATATGACCGACGTTATGGGCGGTGAAGAGCCGGAGGAAGCGCAGGCAGTTATAGATCTGATTGATCAGATCGGAACCGTGACCCTGGAGAACCGGGAGGCTATTGAAGCAGCCCGGAACGCATATGACGCGCTGACAGAGGAGCAGCAGAGCTATGTGACGAATTACAGCGTTCTGACAGCGGCGGAGGCGGAGCTGAAAGCCCTTGAAGAGCAGGCGGCCGATCAGGCGGCGGACGCCGTAACAGAGCAGATCAACAGCCTGCCGGCGGCAGACGCGCTGACACTTGAGGATAAAGCAGCAGTGGAGGCGGCGCGCGAGGCCTATGAAGCGCTGACGGACGCGCAGAAGCAGTATGTAACTGAAGAAACGATGGCTGTCCTGGAAAAATGCGAGAACAGGATTCAGGAGCTGGAGAGTGCTGAGAATCCGGATGGGCCGGATGTAACGCCGACCCCGACTCCAGATGAAGAGGTGACACTGACATACCAGAATTATCCGATATCTGTGACCGGAAAGGGCCTGAGCGGCTGGGAACTGAGACTGGAAGCCCTGACAGCTTTTGACAGTGATGTAAAGCTGATGCAGAAGGAAATTACCTCGAAGGAAGCCCTGATTCGCCTGTACAGTGCGGCTCTCTATAAGGATGGACAGGAAGTTCAGCCGGAGGGAGAGATCACCCTGAATATCCAGGTGGGCGAAAAATACAACGGAAAGACTTTGAAGGTTCTGCATGTGGCAGATGGCAAAGTAGAAACGCTGACTGGGACAGTAACAGAAGGGGTTCTGAAAGTGACGGTGAGCACGCTGGGCAAGTTCGGCACAGTTGTGGACGCGTCTACAGTAAGCACTGGAGACACAGGAAACGGATCCGGCAGCGGTACAGGTTCTTCCACAGCTGGAGGCGCGGCGGGAACAGGAAGTGTCCAGACCGGTGATGAAACGGATCTGCTGCCGTATGTTTCGGCGCTGATTCTGGCGGTGGGCGCAGGCATTGTCCTCGCAGTGTTCAGCAGAAAAAGAAGCACGGCGGAAAAATAAAAAAACAGAAAAACAGTCAGAAGCCTCTGCCCGGATTCTGTCCGGGCGGGGGCTAAAAGGCTTTTACAGCAGGAGGTTGTAGATATGGCAGAAAACAGAGGACCGGCAGAATGGAGAGATAAGCTATGAAATATAAAGTATGCAGCATGCTGCTGGCGGCTGCCCTGGCTTTTCCCTGTGGCCGGTTTCCGCCAGGGCCGATGCTCTGGAGACCGGCGGGGACTTCCGGGAAGCAACAGGCGAGCCGGCATCGTCAGACGGAGAACTTTCAGACGAGACGGGCAGTCAGGAAGAGAGCGCCGGAAAGGACGGCGATTTGGACGCGGAAAACAGCGACGCTGCCGGGACTGTCGGAGAAGAAGAGATTACCGCAGTGGAAGAACAGGTGGATTTTTCAGAAGAAATTGTGGTGACCGGAACGGCGGAAACGGAAGAGGCCGACGGCGCGGATGCATCCGGGACAGGCGCGGACGGCGGGAACGAAGAGATTATGGTATTCGGCCTTTCTGATCTGGATACGGACGAAGAAGGGAACCTGCGTTCAGCGGATGCCGGTGCGCTGGATACTATGCTCCAGAACACAGTGAGCTGGCTGAAAGGCAGTCAGAGCTCGGTTTTGAATGATGACTTCCTTTCAGGAGTCAGCAGCACCGCTACGGACTGGACGGCATTCAGCCTCGGCAGACTTGGAATTTCAGACAATTACAGCGGCTTTTTAGCTGCTGCGGACGCCTATGTGCGAGAGAGTTATGAAGAAGACCCGGAATACGGTCTGAGCTACAGCAAGGCTATGGAATGGCACCGGCTGACGCTGGCTGTGCTGGCAGCCGGCGGAGATCCCACGTCTGTGGGAGGACAGGATCTGATAGCGGACGGCGTCTATAACTGTCTGATCGGAGAACCGTGGACCCAGGGAGTGAACGGCGCTTTCTGGGGGCTTCTGGCGCTGGACAGCCGGGGATATGAGGTGCCGGAGGGAGCGGCGTATGACAGGGATGATCTGATCCGGTATATACTGGACAGCCAGGTGCCGGGCGGCGGGTGGACTCTGTATGGGAGCCAGGCGGATGTGGATATGACCGCTATGGCTGTGTATGCTCTCGCGCCTTATTATGCGGGAAATGCGGAAGTCCGGTCAGCCGTGGACGCAGGGCTGGCATTTCTGAGAAATGGGATTTCGGCAGACGGGGATCTGGAAAGCGACGGCGATTATAACTGTGAATCTACGGCGCAGACGATTGTGGCGTTTGCTGCCATTGGGTATGCCCGCATGCCTTGCAGTACACACGAATGATTGAAAGGGAGAGAACCCTGTCAGCAAGCTGGATGCTGCGTCTGTAAGAGCCATAACGGATGAGACAGCCGGAGTGACCGCAGACACATGAAATAAGGTTCAGATCAAGAGAATCTATTGTTTTATTGTAAAAATCCTGAGAAATAAGGTTGTAGTTTTCTGTTTTAACTGTTATCATAGGTATGTATGAATGTAGCGAGAGCTATGTTTAGGTGAAGGCAGAAACTAAACTTTGGTAGGGGAGGTTTCTGCTTTCTTAATTTCATGGTTACAAAACCATATGATAACACAAGAGGTCTCAGGATAAAACAATCTGATGGAAAATACGTCAGATTCCTTTATTCCAAGACCTCTTTTATTATGCCTTAAAGATGAAAAATAAGTTTGTTATAGTGTGCTTGATAACAATAAGACACAATTTAAGCGAAAAATGTCTCATGACCATGAGGAAAAATGAAAGCAAAAAGTATTCTGTGATAAAGTAATAAGGCTTAGAAGAGAAAATGTCTCTTCTAGGCTTTTTTTAGTAAAAAAGTAGTTGGGCATATGTTTTTGAAACGACAATAAATATAGTAAAATTTGTACCAGAGGGAACGGGCTATCGTGTCAAGATTAGATTTGCTAAATTTAATAATTTTCAAGAAGTGTATTGCTTTGATTGGGGAGACAATGTATAAAAAAATGGATGAAAAAATGAATTCTAAATAGATGACTGCACACAAAATTTTATCTTCCATTATTTAAGTTGATGAAGTATAATGAGATATGAAAAATTAAGATTTTTAATACTCGATTTCAAACAATCATTTTTATATATATGGAACTATGGAGGGCAAAAATGAATGATTTTTTACGAATGTGTTTTAATATAATTACACAAATAGGTCCCTATTTAGTTGTACTTCTTCTTTTGAAATATCTTGTAAATCTTCAACAAAAGAGAGCTAAAGAACGAGAGGAAGAACAGAAAAAGGGAATAATTAGAACGCATTATACAATAAAAACAGAGAAATTCCTTGTCGTGGCATTTATCGTAGGTACAATATTTTTTGCTTGTTGTACGGCTATGAGTCTTAGGGAAAAAGAAGATATGTTTGTCATTTGTATATTTGGAATATTTTTTTTAGTAGGCATAAGCGGAATAGTCAATATGGTAATGTGGAAACTGGAAGTGAACGGAGATGAAATTACATGGCGGTCAACTTTTGGAAAAAAGAGAACTTTTCGTTTTGGGGATATTACCTACTGCGAGAGAAAAAAAGGTTCTGTGCGTGTATATGTAAATGGGGAAAAGCTATTTACCATTGATAGTAATATCGATAAAGAAGAATTTATGGAAGATATAGAGAGAAGAAGAATCCCTGTAAAATCTTACTGGACAAATCAGCATAAGAAGAATCGTAAATGACATAGATTTTATAACAGTACGATGTTAGACAACTGAATATGACCGTCAAGGTCAGATGAAGAAACCGATGTATTGAGCGTAAAGCAATCATGCGTCGGTTTTTCTTTTTGCAAAATCCTGTTATATCTATTCACAGTTTATTTACCTTTTAATTCTCAGTAGTATAGTAGAAAAATGATGACGAAAAAACAGACAAATGCTATAATGTTTGCATATAGATATGATAATTTGACAATTGCTTTTTCTTATTGGTATCTGTCTTTTCCTTTTTAACGGAGGTACTGAAATGACATTTTATGAACAAATGGTCCCTGCTCTTTCCATATTGCTGGAAATAGGCGAGACCTTAAAAGCACCGATTTACGGCACACTATTGCAAAAAAAACGAAATTACACATTTGGATATTTAGGATTGAGCGAAAATGCGATATTGGTATCCCTTCTTCAAGGCGATTCGAAAAAATTAAAGGGAACCAGTCGTATCCCTTTCAGCAATATCCAGAAAACAAAAGTGCGAAAAAGTCTGTTTCCGCTTCAATATATTCTCCGAATCTATTTAACAGATGGAGATATGATAAAGTTCCGAATATCTAAAAAAGTTTATGGATTTGCTACACAGGAAGAAAATCTGGACCTCTTCCTGAACAAAATGAAAACTTACACATAACCAGAAACATTAACAGCAGAAATGCTGATTAAAATCTCAATCTCTTACTTGAAGGAGGTTACCTATGTATCAAGAAAACGAACTCAAAAAATTGTATGAGCGCCTAAAAGCGCAATATCCTCAGTATCATCTGGAATTCTCGGGAGACAGTCTGATTCTAAAACGGCTCTACTGCAAGGTCGAAGTAAACCAATCTGGCGTAAAGATATATGTAAACGGAAATCTGTATGACCAGTTTACCAGTGAATATGTGGATGACTTAGACGATCTGTATGAACTGATCGAAGCATTTTTATTGGATCTTCAGCACGCAGGCATGAAGCAGGGAAACGAAACCTACATTGCCGCCACAAAGCAGGCTGCCAAGATGGGGAGCCGCTTTCTGATCCTGACAGCTCTTTGTGTCACCGTTTTGATGATTGGCCTGATTGTCACCAACAATCCGTGGCTGTTTCTTTCGATATTTCTTCTTCCAGCAGCGTCCCTCGTTGTACTAAAACTAATTCACAAAAGAATCTTTCAGCGATATTGGATCTGCCCGGCCTGCGGCCAGCCCTTGCCCATGGGCGGGAAAGGGCATAGTTGTGAGATGGAGTATGTGTCCCAATGTCCTCACTGTGCTCATGTGCTGGAGCAACCACCGCAATTGGCGACGATCCAGACGGAATATGCTCCCCAAAAGCCTCTGGAAGCGCCCCATGACCTGCCAACCCCCGGCAGCAAGTGGCCATGTATGATTGCTGGCGGTATCACCACCGCTTTTGCTTTGCTCCTGCTCCCACTGATTTTTATTCCTGATGGGAATGAGCCGCTTGATATGGCTGGTGTATGGACTGGCGTTGTGCTGTTACTGATTCTTCTCGGATTTGGTCTTATACTACTGTTCTGCCGACACAAAGAGCCGGAAGAAATGCAACAACCGATCGTCATTGTGCGGGAACGGAAAATAGTCGCCGTGTTTGGGAGCATCCAGTGGGGGCTTTCCCTTGTTATGATGCTGACAGCCGTTATCGTGGCTGGGACACCGCCTTTTGACGCTGGCTCGACATTTGTTTGTACTCTGATCGGGGTACCATTCATGCTACTGGGCGTGTGGATGCTGCTGGCTGGACGCAATCGCACCTTGTTTGTGTTTCGGGATAACTCCATGTGGTACATCAGCAGTTGGGGCCGGAAACGGGAATTTGCGCCAGGGCATGTAGCTTCCGTTCGGCTGACAGCCAACCGATCCCTTCATCTGCGGAACAAGGACGGAAAAAAGCTAGCCTCCATCGAAACAAATATGCGGGGCATCCCACGGTTTGCAGAGTGGCTTGAAAGCACCAATCTTACTGCAACCCTGACACCTAACATGGAAAAGCAGACCAAGCAAGCAGACCAGGAAGAAAGTACCGTCCAATGGCGTGAGGAGTACCGCACCCGCTGGCATGACCATATCAAGGGCATCCGGATCGGATTGTGGGTTGTTATTGTATTATTTGCCATTGGCGTTCTTATTCCTATTCCACTATATCTTTTCGCTGACGCAAAGTTCACAACTGTTATGAAAATTGGTACACTTGCTCCTATTCCATTTCTTTTATTTTGTTTGGTGTTTGCTCCTGTACTCTCCTTTGGAGACAAGCCGCAGAACGCAACTCCAGAGTGGAGAGCCATGCACATCCATGTCCCGCTGATTATTTGTTTGTTAGTAGGATATACTTATTTCTGGCAAGTTAGTGACATCTGGGGGGATTTGGTTCTTCGGGAGGCAGATGGCAACTGGGGATGGCTAATTCGGATACTTTCCATCACCATAGTGTTGATTGTGCTGCAAGTTCTTCGTTCACCGAAGCGGAATCGGGTAGGCGCAGGCTTGTACATGGGAGTAGTTGGACTGTCCATTGCTTGTGGACTTCATTACTGTGTAAATGCAGCTTTTATTGGTCCAGCTCAGCATTATCCAGCTATTATTGTGGATAGCCACGCAGATGATCCCGATGTCAGTGATGATGATTACAAATTAACCATTATAATGGATAATGGGGAGGAAGCAGAAATTGTACTCTCTGAAAAAGTATATGAGATGGCTATGAATCGTGAACCATTGGAAATTTGCCACAGAGAAAGTCCTTTTGGCGTGGTGTTTTTGGGTATTCATATGCCGTCAGCAGAATAGTTGAATTCCATAAAGGATAGAATTATTTAAGGATGTAGAAGAGAAACATTCCAACTAAAAACTTTACAGCTTTACTAAGCAGGAGATCCGAAAAAGTCTCCTGCTTTTTGCACTAGAATTTTATGTAAAAATTTATAGTTCTGTAGCTAGTTCATGCATCCAGAAGGACGCAGCATCATATTCTCTTGGTTCAGATAATACTGGAACGGTGAGGACATCGATTGGTACGTAAAGTATTTTAGCCATTTTAGCAAGGATTTCATCACGAGGCTTTCTTGCATCTGCTTCATATTGTGCAATTCTGACATCAGCAGAATCTTCTGGAAAGCCAAGTGCGATACCGAGTTCTTTTTGTGTGAGATGATTTTTCTGTCTCAAATGTTTTAATTTTCTTCCAAACGTAATCATAATAGTAATTCCTTTCTGTAAGTTATTTCGAGTGTGTGAGGTGTCGAATCATAAATTATTCGGTACCTCTGGTTTTATGATCTTTATTCCCCGGTACTTCCGAAAGCACCGATATCTCTTGCTTCTCCGAGATCCAGAACAAAGTCGGCGATTAGAACGGGAGTGATAACCAGTTGCCCTACACGGGTATCTTTGCGGAGTATTTGGGATTCTGAACTAACATTACTGATGATGGCATGAATTTCTCCACGATATCCAGAATCAATAGGCGGAAGTTCGCAGACCAACCCTTTTGCTGCCATGCTGCTTCTTGGAAAAACATAACCAGCATATCCATCTGGAATCATGAGACCAAATCCTAAGGGGATTCTTGCAATCTCTCCTGGCTTTAATGTGCAGTCATAAGGCATATACACATCGGCCCCGGCATCGTTTTCATGAGGGCGGAAGGGATAATGATCTTTCTCTAATCCAAAGTCGATCAATTTAATCTTCATAAACAGCTTCCCTCCCTTCTACGAGCAGAGGATAATCTGCTCTCATTATTTCTAATGGAGACCATTCTTTTGGGATAGGAATTCCACAGGACATAGCACCTTCTTCACAACATCCCCTCTGGCAGAAAGGACCGGTCAGCTTCGGTGAAAATAACACCGGATCAAATTCATATAATTTCTGCCAGATGTCCAACATTACAATTCTTGTTTCGTCGGTATTTCTCCTGCAGATTCGCTGACTGATCATATGTTTCCACTCATAAGGTGTAGCGCAGATAATCAGAATATTTCTTAAAGCATGGGGAAGGGCATATCCTGCAGAATCATGATGAAATCCCACAGAACACAATTCCTGATAACATCTGAGATCCGATAAGCAGCTTTTCAGATAGAGATCAATGTATCTCTGTTCGG
>ENA-OPRU01001218-OPRU01001218.1-human-gut-metagenome-genome-assembly--contig:-NODE-1218-length-12497-cov-7.575792_pt1 | contig 12497 bp, 16 predicted proteins | sample MGYA00241897_ERZ501888 | MGnify/ENA primary metagenome ERZ501888 (study PRJEB25962, sample SAMEA2042398) | human gut metagenome | biome: human gut; feature: human-associated habitat; material: faeces... | reverse complement strand
TTCCTGAAATTGAGACTCTTGTTAATAGTGGAAATCCTGTGTATTTAACTAAAAACGGATATGGCGCTAATTCGTTGGGTGGCGGCTTTTGTATTTGCGATAAGTGTTATGATAACAACAAGAAGCTTGCTGGTTTATGTTGCCGTATGAGGCAGAGGATTATGCAGAAAATTTGATCTCTCAGGTGCGAAAAAAAGATGAAAAAATAGCACAACGGGACTTTGATATGGCTAAAATGGTTGATTTTCTCACTTAAACAAGCTATTATTAAAAGTAATTGTCTTAATAAAATACCCGTTTCAAATTCATCGTTTACAGTATTATATAATATGATAGAGTATCGCTGTAGTCGCATTCAGTCGTAAGTAGTCGCATACAATTCTTACGACTGAAAAACGGTCGTAAAACAGCAAAAAACGGTGGGGAATTTTGGGGCATTTTTTTGCAAAAAAACGGTAAAAAATAAAGTGGTTTTAAAATTGAAAATATTATAAATTATAAAATTTATGCACTTATAATTGTGCAAAAATCATAAACAATTAAACTAAAAACGGAGGAAAAATGAGGAAATTAGCATTAGATGATGATATTTTACTGAATATAGAGAAACCTGCCCGCTACATTGGACACGAAGTCAATTCGGTAATGAAAGATAAAAATGCGGTGGATATAAGGTTTGCAATGTGTTTTCCGGAGGTATATGAGGTTGGTATGTCCCATCTGGGAATCCAGATTCTGTACGATATGTTCAACCGCCGGGAGGATACCTGGTGCGAGAGAGTCTACTCTCCATGGATTGATCTGGACAAGATCATGCGTGAAAAACATATCCCGCTCTTTGCCCTGGAATCTCAGGACCCGGTAAAGGATTTTGACTTTCTTGGCATCACATTACAGTTTGAGATGTGTTACACCAACGTGCTTCAGGTACTGGATTTGTCTGGTATCCCACTTCACAGTGAAGACAGAACTTTAGAAGATCCATTTGTCATTGGTGGTGGACCATGTGTTTACAATACAGAGCCACTGGCTGAATTTTTCGATATGTTCTATATCGGAGAGGGCGAAGTGGTTTATGATGAACTTCTGGAAGCATACAAAAAGTGGAAGAGAGCCGGAAAAAGCCGAAAAGAATTTCTGGAAATGGCAGCAGAGATTGAGGGAATTTACGTTCCTTCTTTTTATGATGTCACTTACAAAGAAGACGGCACAATCGAATCTTTCCTGCCAAACAATCCGCATGCAAAGGAAAAAATCAAACGAGTAGTTGCGGCAGATATGAGCCAGACAACCTATCCGTTAAAGCCGGTTGTCCCGTTTATCAAGGTTACACAGGACAGAGCGGTTCTGGAGATTCAGCGCGGCTGTATCCGTGGATGTCGTTTCTGTCAGGCTGGAATGGTTTACCGTCCGACACGTCCGCGTGATATCAACATGCTCAAAGAGACGGCACGTGCAATGCTGAAGAATACGGGACATGAAGAGATCACCTTAAGTTCTTTAAGTTCCAGTGATTACAACGAACTGGAAGAGATCGTCACCTTCCTGATCGATGAGTTCCACACACAGGGCGTCAACATTTCCCTGCCGTCCCTTCGTATCGATGCATTTTCTTTGGAGGTTATGAGCAAGGTGCAGGATGTGCGTAAGAGCAGTCTGACCTTCGCCCCGGAAGCCGGAACACAGAGGATGCGTAATGTAATCAATAAAGGTCTGACGGAAGATGACATTTTAAATGGTGCAGGACAGGCTTTTGAAGGTGGATGGACGAAGGTCAAGCTCTATTTCATGCTTGGACTTCCGACCGAAACCCAGGAAGATATGGAAGGAATTGCTGTTCTTGCAGATAAAGTAGCACGCCGGTATTATGAAATTCCGAAGGATCAGAGAAATGGAAAATGTCAGATCACGGCAAGTAGTTCCTTCTTTGTACCGAAACCATTTTCACCGCTTCAGTGGGCGACCATGCAGCCGATGGAAGAATATATCCGCCGTGCAGGAATTGTACAGGAAGCATTCCGCAACCAGCTGAACCGCAAGAGTCTGCGCTACAACTGGCATACCGCCGAAGTAACCGTTCTGGAAGGCGTCTTTGCCCGCGGTGACCGGAAGGTCGGAAAGGTTCTGGAAGAGGCTTACCGTCTTGGCTGTATTTACGATGCGTGGGATGAGTATTTTGATTATGATAAATGGCTGCAGGCCTTTGAAAATACAGGTGTAGACATGGATTTCTATAATCTCAGAAAGCGTGAATTAGATGAAATCTTCCCATGGGATTTCATCAATTGTGGCGTGACAAAATCTTTCCTTATAAGAGAATGGAAGAATGCAATGGAAGGGAATGTAACCCCGAACTGCCGTGCAAAATGTTCCGGCTGTGGGGCAGCAAGTTACGGAGGAGGTGTCTGCTTTGAAGGCAAGAATTAAATTTCGGAAAAATGGAGTGATGAAGTTCATCGGACACCTGGATATCATGCGGTATTTCCAGAAAGCGATTCGCCGTGCCGAGATTCCGATCGCATTTACCAGTGGTTACAGCCCGCATATGATCATGTCTTTCGCTAATCCACTTGGTGTAGGGCTTACCAGTGACGGAGAATATTTTGATATCGAATTGACCGAGTCAATCGCCAGCAAAGAAGCGGTCAGACGGCTGAATGAACAGATGGTAGACGGCATGGAGATCGTCAGCTTTGTGCAGATCCCGGATGATAAGAAAAGTAAAGGAATGTCAATCGTAGCAGGTGCCGACTATTTATCTTCGGTAAAAAATGGCAGCCTGCCGGAAGATCTTGCTGAAAAGCTGGAAGCTTTTTATGCGCAGAATGAAATCTGTGTGGTCAAAAAGACGAAAAAGAGTGAAAAAGAAGTGGACATTCGTCCGATGATCTACAAGCTGGAATGCCGGGACGGAAAGATTTATATGCGTGTGGCAGCAGGAAGTGTCCAGAACTTAAAGCCGGAGCTTGTTACAGAAGCGTTTGTCCGCTATCTTGGTATGAATGCGGAGGAAGTGACCTTTACCCACCACAGACTGGAAACTTTTGCGGAATCCGAAAACACGGAGGGCAAGATGATTCTGGTTCCACTGGATGCGCTTGGAACGGAGATTGTATAGATGGAACGAAAAGTACTCCTTACGGAATGCATGAACCGCCGGGTGCTTGCACTTTTAGAGGATGAGAAAGTAACGGAATTTCACTTTGGCAGTAGCGGAGAAAAAAAGAGCTGCCGCCTGGGTGAAATTTATGTCGGAAGAGTACGAAAAATCCTTCCGAATATCGGTGGCGCATTTGTTGAAATTGCCAATGGTGAGCAATGCTATTTTGCGCTGGATGGAAAATATACCCCGGTTTTCACCAATAAGATTGGAAAGAAGCCACTTGTGATCGGTGATGAGCTTCTGGTTCAGGTGGAGAAAGAAGCAGTGAAAACCAAGCAGCCTGTCGTGACCGGGAACTTAAATTTCACCGGGCAGTATGTAGTACTGACTTCCGGCAATCGTACCATTGGTGTGTCCGGTAAAATTCACGGTGCCCGGAAAGAAGAACTGCAAAAGCTGGGACAGGACTATATAGACTGTGATTTCGGATTGATTTTCAGGACAAATTGTGTGGAAGCAGAAGAAACACAGATCCGTGCCGAAATTGACAAACTGGCAGAGAACTATCACAGAATCGTAGAATATGGCAAGATGCGGACCTGCTTCAGCTGTCTGCAGAGTGCACCGGATCCGTGCGTACAGGCACTCCGGGATATTTACAAAAAAGATTTGACGGAAATTATTGTAGAGGAAACGGTAGAAGATGGAGTTTTGTATAAAGAAGTTCAGACTTATCTGGAAACGGAAATGCCAGAGGAACTTCCGCTTCTTCGTGCGTATACGGATCCGTCTTATCCACTTGTAAAATGCTATAACCTGGAAGGGGCGATCCGAGAAGCCAGACAAGAACGGGTATGGATGAAATCCGGGGCTTATCTGGTGATCCAGCCAACCGAGGCGCTGACTGTAATCGATGTCAATTCCGGAAAATGTCTGAAAAAGAATTCTCATTTTCCGGAGATCAACCGGGAGGCAGCAAGAGAAGCAGTCCGCCAGATCCGGCTCCGCAATATTTCCGGTATCATTATTATTGATTTTATCAACATGAAATCAGCAGAAGAGAAGAAAGAACTTCTTGCGTATCTGCAGCGGGAATTAAAGAAGGACCCAAATCCCGGGAATGTGATGGGAATGACGAAACTGCAGCTGGTGGAAATTACACGAAAAAAAATCCGAAAAACACTGGAGGAAAGTTTACATGGGTAAAAAAGAAGTCAAAACAAATGCAATGCGAATTTTAGACAGAAAGAAAATTTCTTACGAATATCAGACCTATGAATGCGATGAATTCACGGACGGAATTGAAACCGCCGACAAGCTGAATCTGCCTCACGAACAGGTTTACAAGACCATTGTCACAACTGGGAAAAGTGGCGAACATTCTTCCGATCGAAGCAGAAATTGATTTTAAGAAGGCTGCAAAAGCGGTTGGTGAAAAATCTATTGAAATGCTTCATTTAAAGGAGTTAACACCGCTTACCGGCTATGTGCGTGGTGGATGCACTTCGATCGGAATGAAAAAGCATTTTCCGACGGTCATTGATGCAAGTGCACAGCAGTTTGAGAAAGTCTATGTAAGTGCCGGAAGAATCGGTGCACAACTGACACTTGCACCGGAGGATTTGAGAAAAGCAGCGGATGCTACGTTTGCAGATGTAATTCATGCATAGAAAGTTTTCAAAAAAAGAAATTCTATTAGACAAAATGCAAGATTTTCAACAGATTCCAAAAGAAAATCTTGCATTTTTCACGTCAGCGTAATAAAGTAATAACTACATGAGTGTAGAAACATCTGCCCGGTGTTTCTACAGAAAATGCAGGTTTGCCATGTGCAGATCAGAATATATGAATTGAGAGATGGAGGAATACCAACAGATGATTAAGGTAGTGAAATTCGGCGGAAGCTCTCTTGCCGATGCAGTACAGATTAAAAAGGCAGGAAAGATCGTTCTTTCAGAGGAATCAAGACGTTACGTTGTACCGTCTGCTCCGGGAAAGCGTTTTTCCGACGACACCAAGGTAACAGATATGCTGTATCGTTGTTACGGCGCAGCTGTAAAAGAGAAGAAATTTACAGAATTACTCGCTGACATTCAGAAGAGATATCAGGAAATCATTGAAGGGCTTGGGATCACTCTTTCTCTTGACGAAGAATTTGCCACCATCCGTGATAATTTTGCGAAGAAGATCGGAAGAGATTATGCTGCTTCCCGTGGAGAATATTTAAACGGACGTGTAATCGCAGCTTATCTTGGATATGAGTTTATCGATGCGGCAGAAGTGATCAAGTTCGATGAAAATGGGAACTTCCTTTCAGAAGAAACTAACCAGGTACTTGCAGATAGACTTTCAAAAGTAGAGCGTGCCGTGATTCCTGGATTCTACGGAGCACGTCCGGACGGAACGATCCAGACATTTTCCCGCGGCGGATCTGATGTAACAGGATCGATCGTTGCAAGAGCCACACATGCTGATATGTATGAGAACTGGACAGACGTATCCGGATTCCTCATTGCAGATCCCCGTATCATCAAGAATCCAAAAGGAATCGAAGCAATTACTTACAAAGAGTTGCGTGAACTTTCTTATATGGGTGCCAGCGTATTACATGAAGATGCAATCTTCCCGGTTCGTAAAGAAGGAATCCCGATCAACATCCGTAATACAAACGCACCGGAAGAAAAGGGTACTCTGATCGTAGAAGGAACCTGCAGAAAGCCGAAGTATACAATTACCGGTATTGCAGGAAAGCGTGGATTTGCTTCTATTACAATTGAAAAAGCAATGATGAACTCAGAAGTCGGATTTGGCCGCAAGGTTCTTGGTGTATTTGAAGATGAAGGAATTTCTTTTGAACATATGCCGTCAGGAATTGATACTATGACTATCTTCGTTCATCAGGATGAATTTGAAGAACATGAGCAGAAAGTGCTTGCGGGCATCCACCGTGCCGTGAATCCGGATGACATCGAACTGGAATCCGATCTTGCACTGATCGCTGTTGTTGGACGTGGAATGCGTCAGACACGCGGTACAGCCGGAAGAATTTTCTCTGCACTGGCACATGCACATGTCAATGTAAAAATGATCGATCAGGGATCCAGCGAGTTAAATATTATCATCGGTGTGAGAGAGCACGACTTTGAAGCAGCAATCAAAGCAATTTATGATATTTTTGTTAACACTCAGCTGTAAATCTTCAATTCGATCCTTAAATATGGTATAGTACAGGTGTTGGGGAAAACTCCCCTGTACAGAATATTCATACAAGAGAGGATACGAAAATGAATATATTATTTTTCCTGAAGCCAAAAGCAGAAGTGGCATTTGTATATGACTACCACACGCTCAGACAGGCAATGGAAATCATGGAGTACCACAAATACTCATCCATTCCGATGATCAACCGGGAAGGTAAATACGTCGGTACAATCACCGAAGGAGACCTGCTCTGGGGACTTAAGAAGCTGAACATCCTGAATCTGAAAGAAGCAGAAGACATTGCAATCACGAAGATTGCAAGAAGAGCAGATTACCGGCCGGTAAGTGCCGATTCCAATATGGAGGATCTGATGGAAAAAGCGATGGATCAGAACTTTGTTCCGGTCATTGATGACCAGCAGAATTTCATAGGAATCATCACAAGAAAAGACATTATCGGATATTGTTACGAAAAAATTAAAAAAATCGCAAATTAGGGGTTGACTTTGTGCGGTATGCCACTGTATAATACAGAGGTATGCCGCACAACGAGGTTATAAGTCCTGATTTGATCAGACACCGTAGTTGGCGAGTAATGATAATAGGAGGTGCCATATGTACGCAATTATAGCAACAGGTGGTAAACAGTACAAAGTAGCCGAAGGCGATATCATTAAAGTAGAAAAGCTTGGTGTGGAAGCCGGACAGTCTTATACTTTTGACCAGGTTCTCGCAGTAAGTGGTGACGAGCTTAAAGTTGGAACACCAGTAGTAGAAGGTGCAACAGTTGAAGCATCTGTAATTGGTGACGGAAAAGCTAAAAAAGTTATCGTTTACAAGTATAAGAGAAAAACAGGTTACCACAAGAAAAACGGACACAGACAGCAGTATACAGCAGTTAAGATCGAAAAGATCAACGCGTAAGAAGCTGGTGGTTATATGATACGAGTAACCATTTATAAAAATGAAAAACATCAATGTGTAGGTTTCAAAGCACATGGTCATGCAGGATTCAGTGAAGAAGGACAGGATATTGTCTGCGCAGCTGTTTCCGTACTCACGATCAATACTTTGAATGCCATTGAGAAATTTGCGGATGACCGTACAAGCCTTGTATCCGATGAATCCAAAGGACTCATTGACTATCGACTTAAAGGTAATCCGACTCGCGAGGCAAAGCTTTTGCTTGACGCGATGGTTCTTGGTCTGGAAGAGATTGCAGAATATGAGAACTACAGAGAATATATGGATTTGACATACGAGGAGGTGTAACAACCATGATGAAATTAAACCTTCAGTTTTTCGCTCATAAAAAAGGAGTTGGTTCTACAAAGAACGGTCGTGACTCTGAATCTAAGAGACTTGGAGCAAAAAGAGCAGACGGACAGTTTGTAAAAGCTGGTAACATCCTTTACAGACAGCGCGGAACAAAGATTCATCCAGGAATCAATGTAGGTCGCGGTGGTGACGATACATTATTTGCACTGGTTGACGGTGTTGTTCGTTTTGAAAGAAAAGGAAGAGATAAGAAACAGGTTTCTATCTATCCAGTAGCTGAATAAGCAGATTTAACAGAGGCTTCAAACTTTTTGGGTTTGAAGCCTTGTTTTTAGTCATAAATAAGGAGGACATATTATGTTTGCAGACAGAGCAAAAATATATATCCGATCCGGAAAGGGCGGCGACGGTCACGTCAGCTTTCGCAGGGAATTATATGTTCCGAATGGCGGTCCGGACGGAGGCGACGGCGGTCGCGGCGGTGATGTAATCTTTGAAGTGGACAAAGGTCTTAACACACTGGTAGATTTCCGTCACAAAACAAAATATAAAGCACAGGACGGAGAGGAAGGCGGCAAAAAGCGCTGTCATGGTAAGGATGCAAAGGATCTGATCCTGAAAGTTCCTGAAGGGACAGTTATCCGTGAAGCAGAGACCAATAAAGTCATTGCCGATATGTCGGGTGAGAATCAGCGTCAGGTCATCTTAAAAGGCGGTAAGGGCGGTCTTGGAAATATGCATTTTGCAACCTCTACCATGCAGGTTCCGAAGTATGCACAGCCGGGAAAACCTGCACAGGAACTCTGGGTGAATCTGGAACTTAAGGTGATCGCAGACGTTGGGCTTGTAGGTTTCCCGAATGTTGGTAAATCTACATTCCTTTCCCGTGTAACCAATGCGCAGCCAAAGATTGCAAATTATCATTTCACAACACTCAGCCCGAACCTTGGAGTTGTAGATCTGGAAGGTGCAAAGGGATTTGTTATTGCAGATATTCCGGGACTGATTGAAGGAGCATCAGAAGGTGTCGGACTTGGACATGAATTTTTGCGTCATGTTGAACGTACCAAGATGATGATCCATGTTGTGGATGCGGCAGGTATCGAAGGACGTGATCCGGTTGAAGACATTTACAAGATCAACGCTGAACTGGAAGCCTATAACAAAGAAATTTCCATGCGTCCACAGGTCATTGCAGCGAATAAGGTTGACCTGATCTATTCCGAAGATGAAGATCCGATCCAGAGACTGAGAGATGAGTTCGAGCCAAAAGGAATCAAAGTATTCCCGATTTCCGGTGTGACCGGAGAAGGACTTTCGGATCTTCTTTACTATGTAAATAATGAACTTCAGAAGTTGGATGACAAGCCGATCGTATTTGAACAGGAATATTTCCCGGAAGAAGAGATCATCCACATGGATCTTCCATATACCGTGGAAAAAGAAGACGATATATTTGTAGTAGAGGGACCGAAGATCGAAAAGATGCTTGGTTACACCAATCTGGATTCCGAGAAGGGATTTGCTTTCTTCCAGAAATTCCTGAAAGAAACCGGTATCCTTGAGCAGCTTGAAAATGCAGGTGTTCAGGAAGGCGATACTATCCGTATGTACGGTCTTCAGTTTGAATATTACCGTTAGAAAAGAACATAATTTCAGAAAGGAGAAGTTTTATGACTTCCAAACAGAGAGCTTATTTAAAGAGCCTTGCGATGACAATGGATCCGATCCTTCAGATCGGTAAATCCAGCGTAACACCGGAACTTACCGCAGCTGTTGCAGAAGCGCTTGAAGCAAGAGAACTGATCAAGCTTCACGTTCTTCAGAACTGTGGAGATGATCTGCGTGGAATGGCAGAGATCCTTGCAGAGCGTACACGTTCCCAGGTGGTACAGGTTATCGGAAGAAAAATCGTTCTTTATAAAGAGGGAAAAGACGACAAGAAGAAAATCGTTCTTCCTTAATGAGTGGAGTATAAGATTATGAGAATCGGTATTATGGGCGGAACATTTGATCCCATCCACAACGGGCATCTGATGCTTGGTGAATATGCATACCAGCAGTTCCATCTGGATGAAGTGTGGTATATGCCAAACGGCAATCCGCCTCATAAATCAAATCCGGAAATACGAAAAGATTTACAGGACCGTGCCGAAATGACACGCCTTGCAATTGAAGAGATCCCGTATTTCCAGATTTGTACCTATGAAATGGATCGAAAGGAAACTTCGTACTCCTATCAGACAATGGAGTATTTTAAAGAGACTTATCCGCAGGATGAATTTTATTTTATCATCGGTGCGGATTCTCTTTTCAATCTGGAAACCTGGAAATGTCCGGAAAGACTTCTGAAAACAGCAGTCATCCTGGCAGCATATCGGGATGATGCAGGAGCGCCGAAAGAAATGCGCCGTCAGATCACATATTTGAAAGAAAAGTATGCATGTGATATCCGGCTTCTCCGTACCCCTGTGATGCCGGTTTCTTCCAGTGAGATCCGGCAGATGATCCGAGGAGGAGAGACAGAAGATCTTCCGATTCCGAAAAAGGTTGCAGATTATATAGATTTGAACAGATTATATCAGGTGAGTGAACATGACGGAAACAATACTTAAGATGCAGAAAAAAGTAAAACGGTACCTGGATAAAGACCGTTATGATCATACGATCGGTGTGATGCATACGGCAGGCTGCCTTGCCATGCGTTATGGTGCCAATCTGGAGCAGGCTTTGACGGCAGGACTTTTACATGACTGTGCAAAATGTGTGCCGGCAGATGAAAAGATTAAGCTCTGCGAGAAAAATCATATCGAAATTTCCGATGCAGAGTACAAAAATCCGGGACTTCTGCACGCAAAGCTGGGCGCATTTTTTGCCCGGAAAAAATATGGAATAGAAAATGAAGAGATTCTACGATCGATCGAGTCTCATACAACCGGTCGTCCGAATATGTCTCTGCTTGATAAGATCATTTATATCGCAGATTATATTGAGCCTGGAAGAGATGTTGCACCAAATCTTCCGGAAGTACGTGCGCTTGCATTTGTAGATATCGATGCATGTCTTTACCGTATTCTGGAAGATACACTTGCATATCTTGCCGAAAAAGGTGCAACGTTAGATCCTGCGACAGAAGAGACATTTTTATATTATAAAAACCTGAAAAACAGTGATTCCGAAAAGGAGGACAAAAACTGATGCAGACAATCGAGCAGTCAAAAGAGATGGCAAAACTTGCCTGCGAAGCACTCGCTGACAAAAAAGGCGAAGATATCCGTGTAATTGACATTGCAGGAATCTCTGTGCTTGCAGATTATTTTATTATTGCAAACGGAACCAATGAGAGCCAGGTAAGAGCTCTTGTCGATAATGTCGAAGAAGAACTTGCAAAAGCAGGATATGAAGTCAAACAGCGTGAAGGCTATGGACTCGGAAGCTGGGTGCTTCTTGACTTTGGCGACATTATCGTTCATGTATTTGACAGAGAAAACCGTGTTTTCTATGATCTGGAAAGAATCTGGAGCGATGGCAAACAGGTGGATCCGGAAGATCTGTAAATATATTTTCTGATGTTTTGGAGACTGATACTGGTGATCCGATGCTTTCTGTGTTATAATATATAGGTTATCAGGGAACTTGATTCTGAATCATGGAGGCACAAAGTATGGAACCCATGTATTTGTCAATCCAGCCGAAAAAGACTGGAGAACGCATAAGAAAGCTACTCTTGGAACAAGGATATACAATTCGGGAAATCCAGGGAGCTTTTGGATTTGAAAATCCGCAGGCCATTTATAAATGGCTTTCCGGCAAATCGTTACCCAGTATAGACAATTTCATTATTTATGTAGAAATTATATATGTCTTTTTGACTATCTTTTTATATCTTCTTAAATGTCCGCAAAGCCTTATTTTATCGGCTCTACGGGCATTTTGCTTTTGTGGTAAACCTCACATATCTAGGTCTATCTTCTTATATTTTCGCTATCAAACGTGGTTAAAATCGTGGTAAATACTTCTTATGCGATTAGACGCTGAACCTCTGATTTTGCAGTATCTATGGACGCATGAGCGTACCAGTTCATTGTGATACTGATATTTGAATGTCCCATGATATACTGTAAATCTTTCGGGTTCATGTTCTTGTTTGCCAGTCTTGTACAGAACGTATGGCGTAGCGTGTGCGGTGTGATATGTGGCAAGGGGTTATCCTTATGGTGCTTGTTGTATTTCTTTACCATACGGACAAAAAGCATAGTGTAATCAATCGCAACTTTAGGCTTGCCTTTATGATTGACAAATAGAAAGTTGCCCCGTCCGTCTATCACAAATGGTTCTGCCTTTGGGCGTTTCTTCATAACCCGTTGAAATGCCTGTATTGTTTCTCTACTTAATGGCACTTGTCTTATTCCGCTTTTTGTCTTAGGCGTTTCAATATAATAGCCCTGTTCCTTGCTCTTTAGTAACTGGTGGTCGATAACCACAACCTCATGGATAAAATCAACGTCCATGATTGTCAGTCCGCACAGTTCCGAGATACGAAGTCCAGTCTTTAACAGTATCAGCACATCATCATAATACTTATGATACACGTTGTCCGTCTTGATGAATGACAGTAGGGCTTGTTCCTGTTCCTCTGTCAATGCGACTTTCTCTTTGGTATCATTTTCTAGGACTTCACTCAACTTGAAATCAAAAGGGTTCTTCCTTACACAATCGTCTTGTATGGCGATATAGAATGACGCTTTTAACGAGCGTTTATGGTTGTTAATGGTGTTATAGGAAAAGCCTTTGTCTTTCATGCGTAACGCCCATTCTTTAGCGTCAGAGGGTTTTATCGTATCAATGCTCCTAGCACCTAACTTGTCCTCTTTCAATAACCGCATGAGCTGTTCCCGTTGTTTCTGTGTGCTTT
>ENA-OPRU01001213-OPRU01001213.1-human-gut-metagenome-genome-assembly--contig:-NODE-1213-length-12523-cov-2.786493_pt1 | contig 12523 bp, 9 predicted proteins | sample MGYA00241897_ERZ501888 | MGnify/ENA primary metagenome ERZ501888 (study PRJEB25962, sample SAMEA2042398) | human gut metagenome | biome: human gut; feature: human-associated habitat; material: faeces... | reverse complement strand
AAGTTTCCTCCGGGGATCCGGCCACCTTTGCAAGAAGCTTCTGCATCTCCTTCGGGTGAAGCTCTCCGTTCTGGAGACGGATCGAGTAACCGAAATTGTTGATCAGGATTCCGAAGCGCTTGATCTTCTCCCCATCCGGCTTCTCATGGCTGCGGTACAGGAACGGCGCCTGCTGCCAGTAGTAATCTTCCGCAACCGTCTCGTTGGCCGCCAGCATGCAGTCCTCGATCAGCATCGTCGCCGCATTCCGCTCGTATGGCTTGATCTCCACCGGGCGTCCCTTTGCGTCCAGGATGATCTTGCACTCCGGGAAATCGAAGTCCACAGCACCTCTCGCCATGCGCTTTTCTCTTAAGACGCGAGCGGTCTCGTCCAGAAGCAGGAACATCGGGACGAAATCCTCGTACTCTTCCAGGCACTTTTTCGCGAATTCAGCTTTCTCTTTCGCTGCGTCTTTCTTTTTCTCGAGATCATCTGCCTGTACATTTTTCAGACTCCGTTTCGATTTTTTCTGTTCATCATTCTCAAAACGCTCGTCCTGGTTCCGTCCTTTTGTCTCTTCTAACTCAGCGTCCTCCCCGCTATTCTTTCCATTCTTCGCTTCCAGGATCGCATTCACCGCCGTGTACGTCATTCTCCGGTCAATGTTCACCACAGACTCGCAGATCTTATGCCCCACAATAATACCCTTTTCATCGATATCCATAAGACAGCTCATCGCCAGCCTGTCACATCCTGCATTCAGGGAACAGATTCCGTTGGAAAGTCTGTGGGGCAGCATCGGGATCACGCGGTCCACAAGGTACACGCTGGTTCCCCGCTTGTACGCCTCCTCATCGAGAGGACTCTTCTCCTTTACATAATGGCTCACATCCGCGATGTGAACGCCGAGATGGTAGATCGTCTCCCCGTTTATCGTCTCCTTCGACACACTGACTGCATCGTCCAGATCCTTCGCATCCTCTCCATCGATGGTCACCATCGGCACATTTCGAAGGTCCACTCTTCCGTTCTTCTCGATCTCCTCCTCCACATATTCCGGCGAGAGCGCCTCCGGAACATGGGAGACCTCCTCCATCACCTCTTCCGGGAACTCCTCCGGCAACCCGTAGGCCCGGACGATGGACAGGATATCCACTCCCGGATCATTGATATGACCCAGAATTTCCTTTACATGGCCTTCCGGATTTTTATTTTTCGCCGCGTAAGTATCCAGCTTTACCACAACTTTGTGCCCGGATACCGCGCCATTTTCCTTTCCCTGGGGGATAAAGATATCCATGGTGATCCGCGGGTTGTCCGGGATCACGAAACCGAAATTCTTGTTTTTCTCGAAGGTTCCGATCAGGGTCTCGTTGGCATGCTTCAATACCTTTAAGACTCTCGCCTCCGTCCGGCCGCCTCTTCCGTTCTCATTGATGACGACCTGGACCGTATCCCCGTCCATGGCATCCCCGGTATCATCCGGCGGGATAAAGAGATCATCCTCCCTGCCCTCGATAGTCACAAAGCCGAAGCCCCGGTGATGAGCCGCAAAAACTCCCGTCTGGGCGAAGACCTCGGATCTCGCATATTTTCCCTTTTTCGAGATTCCAACCCTTCCAGACGCCACCAACTCATTTAAAACTTCTTCCAGCTCGCCGCACTGCTCCTTTGTGACACCAAGAAGCAGCGCCAGCTCTTTTAGTTTCATCGGAACATATGTCGGATCCTTCATCAGGTCCAGCAGCATATTTTTCCGCTCTTCCATTAACTTTTCTTCCATTCTTCTCCTTAAATAATATCCGGTAAAATCCAAACAATCTAAAAGTTCCCAGCGCAGTATTCACACCGGGCAGCCGCAAATGATCAAATTAATAAGATTCTGCAGACCATATTATAAATAATAAAGAGCGCGCCCTTTTGTCACCCGGAATCTTCATCGAAATTTCCTGTTAAACAAAAAACACTCCTGCACGGAAGTTATCGCTGCAAGAGTGTTCGTCATCTTAGAATTAAATTACCTTTAAATTTAATACCAGGGCAAGTACAAAAATCAGGATTGCCGCAATTTTTGTAAACTTTTCAAGGTTGCCTTCCATAGAACGGCCTTTATTTTTTCCCCAGTAGCTCTCAGCTACACCACTGATCGCGCCAAGTCCGGAAGTCTTTCCTTCCTGCATTAACACAATCACTGTCATTGCGATACATAAGATAACGAATACGATCGTCAGAATAATTCTAATCACCGACTACACCTCCTGTCCACAGATAAAGTCATCATAACATAAAAACTCAGGGCTGTCAATCTCCAGCTTGCGGCGCTGAAATCTCAGACAGCACGCGGGCAGTTACTGACATTGCCCGTGTACAGTAACTACGGACTTACTGTCTGCCGCGCTCGAAAGCGCATGGGGACGGTACGAAGCAGGCAGGCAGAAGAATGCCTGCCTGCTTCAGAAGTTTTTTACGGATCACTGGAGCTTTTTCCAGTCGATCCAGTCGCCGTAATAGACGGTCTGGTCTTCCCCGTTTTTCGTCCATATCTTATATGGGTAGGAGCTCCACGATAAGTCTGCGCTGAAACTGAACGTTTTATCCGCATTGTTTTCGTTTCCGGAAGATAAGATATTAGACATGGACTCCTCTCCCGGCACTGCCGCCAGATTTACAATATCAAAAAATGTATTGAGATAAAAAATGAGTGATGCTCGGTCTTTCAACCTGGCATCACTCGTTTTTCGTTGTTTCTTACCAACCCCGTTTGACAGATACCGTAAAATAGTTAAGTTTTTGGTTTAACTGTTTTACGAACACCCGGCATTGCAACGGATCATTTTTTGAGCCAGAAGATCCCGGATCGTCTCCGCGCAGAGTCTGGCATCCGGTTTCGCTCCTTCTTCGATCCGTTCTGAAATACACTCCTTCAGCACGCCTTTTTCCATATACGCGATCTTGATCCGGTAATTTCCAATCTCAATTCCCAAACAATTTTTCATCTTGAAGTTCTCCAATTCAGAACAGGTCAGTATACCAGCCGGTCAATTTTTCTCCGTATAATATCATAATAAAACAGGCCGCCGCGATCGCCGGGCCAAAAGGAACACGTTTTTCTTTCCGGAAAGACGCGAACCCCAGACCGAAGAGACAGCTTAAGATCAGGTAAAACAGGATCTCCCAGGCCGAGCTCAGGTAAAGTCCTGTCATAAAAAACAATTTGATATCGCCCCCGCCAAGGCTTTCCTTCCCTGTGAGCTTGTCAAAGACCAGAGATACGAGAAGCATCCCCCCGCCGAGGATCAATCCAAGGAAGAGACCTCCAAAGATTCTCTGGATCGGGTCCGGGAGAAACAGGGCGGTCGCTAAAAATATCACACAGCCCGCAATCTGCAGGCGGTCGGGGATGATCCATCCATGAAGGTCGGTCAGGCTGAGGATCATAAGGACTACTGTCAGAAGAATTCCCCTGAGACTCATCACAGACATGTCATAGCGATACACGATCATACAGCAGGCAATTCCCGATACCAGTTCCACAAAAAAGGCTTCTGCCGGTAGCTTTGCCCTGCAGTAGCGGCAGTGTCCTTTTAAAAGGAGCCAGGAAAACAGCGGGATCAAGTCCAGCACTCCCAGGACATGCCCGCAGTGGTCACAGTGGGACCGCCCGGCAAACACTGACTCTCCGGAAAGAAGCCGTCCCGCCGCGCAGTCCGCAAAGCTTCCGAGACAGCAGCCCAGGATGAATGTGATCGTTAGGATATATATTGTAATTCCCGGGCTGATGTGCAGCATATTGATACTCCTTTATCTTTTTGTCAAAGATCCTTTGTAGTCCTATCTTCGAGGGCCGAATGGGTTCTGTCCCTGGATCTTTCCTACGTTTCCATCCTCGTCGTAGTACGGGGCTGCCTGGATAATATTTTCGCCAGGCTTTGGTACATATCTGGACATTTCCGGCGTGATATCCACCATTGAGAGATCGATATATTCGATGCCAAGCTGGATCCGCAGTGTATCGATCAGCTGTTTTTCCGTTATATAGTTATGTTTGACCAGAGTCGTTCCCAGTCGTTCTTTTTCCTGTGCCTGATATTTTAATGCCTCGTCGAGCTACTCCTCCGTGATCAGCCCAGCCTCAAGAAACATATCCCCTAAACGTTTTGTATGCATAATTTGTCACCTCTGCAAGGATTCGGTCATATCTGACTGCCAATTTTCTGAACAGACATGTTCTTTTGTATTGTACCATAGGGAAACGTTCTTTTGTAATTTTTCTGGCCGAACGTCTGATTTTTATCTTCCAGCCTTTTTGTTTAAGCGAAAAAAACAGTCATCCGGTGCAGGTTCATGCCTGTATCAGATGACCGTTTTCAAATATTTGATCAATATTCCATTGATCCTACCGGATATCAGCTCCAAGACGGAACTTCAGGTTTCCGAGGATCTTCTTTACGAATCTCTCGATATCCTTCGGATCAAGTGCCTTGTCCTCCGGGACAAAGGTGATCTTGAATGCCATGCTCTTCTTACCCTTTCCGAGCTGCTCGCCGCGGTAAATATCGAAGAGCTCTGCGTCACCGACCTGCTTGCATGCCTTCCTGATCTCATTAATCAGGCTGCCGCAGCTTACATCCTCGTCAACGACCATAGCCAGGTCACGGGTAACCGTGTCATACTCGGAAATCGGTTTGTAGCGCAGACCTTCCGGCATATGGGAAGCAAGTGCCGCAAAGTCGATCTCACCGAGATAGATCTGGTTGTTTGCCTTGCTGTCCTTCGGGAGCTTTAACTCTCCAGCGACACTGTTTGCAAGTTTACCAAAGGAGCCGACGCGCTCACCGTCGCAGAGAACATACGCGGAGATTCCCGGATGGAGATACGGGACATCCTCCGCTCTCTCATAGTCGAAGCTTACACCGAAGGAAGCCGCAAGCTCTTCCATCGTCCCCTTCAGGGTAAAGAAGTCTTCTGCCTCACCGAATGCCGCGAATCCAACATGCGGGATCTCGTTCGGGAGTTCTGTGAGCGGAAGTGCCTTCGGATAGTATACATTCGCGTACTCGAAGAATCGTCCGGCTGCGTTGCCCTTCTTCACATTCTCAACCACCGTATTCAACATGGACGGAGCCAGTGTTGTGCGCATGATGGAAAGGTTTGTGGTAATCGGGTTCAACAGGCGAATCACATTGCGTTCTTTCGCATCTCCGGCGATATGAAGCGCGTCAAGGTCAGCGTCAGAATAGAACGCCAGTGTGGACACCTCAAAGTAACCCTGAGATACCATTACCTGTTTTAATTTTGTTCTTCTCTTCTGTACAGGGTTTAATCCACCGTTTGTAACTGCGGAATCCTTTAAGAATGTCGGCACAATGTGCTCGTAGCCGTACTCACGGATCACTTCCTCCGCGAGATCCGGCTCACCAACCTCGATATCTTCACGATAGCGCGGCGCTGTCACAGTAAGAACATCACCGTCGCGCTCAACCTCAAAGCAGAGTCTGCGGAGAATGTCAAGAACATTCTCTGACGGGACCTCGATTCCGAGGATCTTATTGATGCCGCTTAAGGTTGCGGTAAATTTCTTTCCTTCTCTCGGTGCGCCTGCGCTTACATCGAAGGCACTCGCTGTGATCTCGCCGCAACCGAGTTCCTCGATCAGGTGAAGGGCACGTGCCATACCGATCTCAACGGTATACTCTGCGATACCTTTCTCGTAATGGCTGGACGCATCCGTATTCTGTCCGAGGCTTCTCGCGGTCTTACGGATGTTGTCACGCATGAATTTTGCGGACTCAAAGAGAAGCTGTGTGGTGTTCTCTGTGATCTCACTGTTCATGCCGCCCATGATACCCGCAAGGGCTACCGGTTTGCTGCCGTCGCAGATCACAAGGTTGTTCTCGTTTAACTTAAACTCTTTTCCATCAAGTGTCTGGATCATCTCGCCGTTCTCCGCGCGGCGGACGATGATCTGGCTGCTCTCTAAGGTGTTCATATCAAAGGCATGCATCGGCTGTCCGATCTCAAGCATGACATAGTTTGTGATATCGACCACATTGCTGATGCTCCTTAAGCCGCAGAGTGCTAACTGGCGGCGCATCCATCTCGGGGACTGGCCCGGAGTGATGTTTCTGACACCATGACCTAAGTAGCGCGGGCAGAGATCCTGTGCCTCTACTTTGATGTCAAGGTTTTCATATTTATAATCGCTCTCTTTGTAGTCGAGAGCCGGCATTTTAAGCGGTTTGTCTAAGACTGCGGCAACCTCTCTCGCGATTCCTAAAACAGACTGGCAGTCCGCACGGTTCGCTGTTACAGAGATGTCGAAGATATAGTCGTCTAAGCCAACGACTTTCGCGATATCTGTTCCCGGGACGGTGTCCTTCGGAAGGTCTAAAAGACCGTAGACCTCAGAACCTGGATACAGGTCCTCGTTTAAGCCCAGCTCTTCACCGGAGCAGAGCATACCGTTGGACTCAATGCCGCGCATCGGTTTTGCCTTGATCCTGATACCGCCCGGAAGAGAGGAATTGTCAAGAGCCGCCGGTGTGTGCATGCCTGCGTAGACATTTGGAGCGCCTGTGACGATCTGAATGTCGTTTCCATACTCGCCGCAGTCTACTTTACATGTGTAAAGATGTGTTCCCTCCACCGGGGTACATTCTTTTACAACACCAACAACGACACGGTCGATCTCAGCGGAGAGATCGATCAGTTCCTCTACCTCAAATCCACAACCAAAAAGCTTATCCTCTAACTCCTGTGCTGTCACGTCAATGTCAACATATTCTTTCAGCCAACTAAATGGTACTTTCATGATCTTCTCCCTCCCTTATTAGCCTTTGAACTGCTTCAGGAAACGAAGATCATTCTCATAAAGCAGGTTGATGTTGTTAATACCGTATTTTAACATGGCAATACGCTCGATACCGATACCAAAAGCAAGACCGGAATACTCATTCGGGTCGATGCCGCAGTTTTCAAGCACCTTGTGGTGTACGATACCGCCGCCGAGGACCTCGATCCAGCCGGTGTGTTTGCAGAGCGGGCAGCCTTTTCCTCCGCACTCGAAGCAACTGACATCGACCTCAACGCTCGGCTCCGTGAACGGGAAATAGCTCGGACGGAGACGTGTCTTAACTTCGCTTCCAAAGATCGCCTGTACAAACTTGTCCAGCATACCCTGAAGGTCGCAGAGTGTGATCTTCTTATCCACAACAAGACCTTCCATCTGATGGAACATCGGGGAGTGGGTCGCGTCGCTGTCGGAACGGAATACGCGCCCCGGTGCCAGCATCTTGATCGGCGGCTTCTTCGCATCCATGACACGGATCTGTCCCGGACTTGTATGTGTGCGGAGTAAAATATCCTCAGCCACATAGAAGGTATCCTGCATGTCTCTCGCCGGATGGTTCTTAGCTACATTCAATCTTGTAAAGTTGTGATCATCATCCTCGATCTCCGGACCGTCATAGATCTCAAAGCCCATTCCGGCGAAGACATCGATCATCTCGTTCTCTGTGACGGTGAGCGGATGAAGTCCTCCTGCCGGGCGCATCTTTGCCGGCATGGTGATGTCGACCTGCTCGCTCTTGTTGCGGGCTGCAAGCTCCAGCTCATCCATCTTATTTTTCATTTCCTGGTAGCGTGCTTCTACCTGATTCTTAAATTCGTTGATCGTCTTACCAACGTTCGGGCGCTCCTCCTTCGGAACGCTTCCAAGACCTTTCATCAGGTCCGCAATGCTGCCTTTCTTTCCAAGGAAGTTCTGCCAGAACTCACCAAGCTGTTCCTTGGACTCTACACTGCCGAGAGCGGCTTCCATCTGCTCTTTCAGTGCCTTGATCTTCTCTTCCATAGTCCACCTCATTCTTTCGGTATGGTTTGGTTATCTATCAGTGCGGCGGTCAGGCTTTTCTACATATCCATATCTTCTTGTTTTCGCTTTCACGAAAACAAGAAGCACGGGACGTTCCCCGTATGATGATTTTCCCTGAAAAAGGCTTATGCAAGCGAGCTTGCAACACCTTTCCCAGGAAAAATCATCGCATGGCTGAACTGTTTACATAAAAAAAGCCCCGTCCCGCCTTGGGACGAAGCTGACTCTCCGTGGTACCACCCAGATTCCGCATGGTTCATATGCGGCACTCAAACGTCTGTAACGGGACTTCCCGTCCTGCACTACCGGAATTTCTTTCGCACAGGCTGCTCAAGAGTGAATTTACAAAAGCTTCCTTCGGAAGGTCTTTCAGCCGGTGAACCTTCTCTCTGTGATACCGGAATTTCTTTGTACTGTCTCTGTCATTGCGTTTTACACATTGACGATGGTAGCACAATCCGTAATATTTGTCAAGTGGCGGGCAGTCCGCCGGGATGGATCCATGTTTTAACCTAACCTGTGAATTTATTTCGAAACATTGCCCACATTTCTTGACACAATTCCCGTTTTATGGCATTATCACCTTGTGGCAGCAAATTATCTGCATATTATCTTTTATTTCATCCATTCGCATTCGCAATATGCAGGTCTTTTCGAGACAACACCTGTCAAAAAGGAGGAATTTCTATGGATTTTCTGACACTGACCATCGGTAAACAGAAAAACATTGCTCTGATCGCCCATGACAGTAAGAAGCATGAGATGATCGAATGGTGCGAGGCAAATAAAGAGATCTTAAAGGGACATTTCCTATGCGGCACAGGAACTACCGCGAGAATGATCACCGAAGCCACCGGTCTCCCGGTAAAGGGCTATAACAGCGGTCCTCTCGGCGGTGACCAGCAGATCGGCGCGAAGATCGTGGAGGGGCGCATCGACTTCGTTGTTTTCTTCTCCGATCCCCTGACTGCCCAGCCCCACGATCCGGACGTGAAGGCGCTTCTTCGTATCGCCCAGGTCTACGACATCCCGATCGCAAACAATAAGGCAACGGCAGATTTCATGATCTCCTCCCCGCTTATGAACGAGACATATGACCACCGGGTCATTAATTTCCATGAGGCGATCGCGGACAGGGCGAAGACGCTGTAAGATTATTGATTTCAACCAGGCGGCACAGATATCAGAAAAAGCAGAAAAACATTCAATGTGGATGTTCTTCTGCTTTTCTTACTTGCCAGTATTTAAATATACACAGATCTAAGAAATAATTCTATATTTGTAACTGTTCAGTACCTTCACAGTTACATGCAAAAATCCATTCCAAATCGGCTACGCCGATGGATTTTTGCCTTTTAGCCTAGGTTTTCTTACGGTCAGCGCAGCAAGTGCGCAGACCTACTGAACAGTTACCTATATTTTTCTTATTTTTAAACCTCTAAACCATCAAGTGAGCTCTCCGCTGTTGATCACTGCTTCCAGTTCTTTCAGCCGGCTCTCCCCGTACACTTTCAGTCCATACCCGGCAAGCAGGGCCGCAGTCTTTCCCATTCCTTCGCGGAGTTTATGGGAAAAGGTTCCGTCATAGATGCCGTTTGAGCCGCATGACGGGCTTCTTTCTTTTAAAAGCGCGATGGTGCAGTCATATTTTTTCGCCTCCCGGAGCGCGAAGTCGGCGCCGAGGAGGAATTCTGCCGTGACGTCCTCGCCTTCCGTGTTCATGACCGCCTCGTCCGGCATATGGATCTCGGAGGCCGCCCGCGGGGTCGGAAGTCCGCCCGCCTGTTCCGGGCAGACCGGATGGAACTTTGCCTTTCCTTCCATTTTTTTCATAAAATCGAGCACATCCTGATTGCGGTTGTTCGAGCCGTCCCACTTGCAGTTTTCGCCGATGAGACAGGCACTGATCAATATCTGAAGCATAATTCTCCCTCTTTCAATGCACGCCGGACAGAGTTCCAGGCTCCTGCATCAACACATTCTGCTGCTCAGATGGCAGGAATCATCACACAGGTTTCTTATTTCTCTCAATCCGGCTGTATGATAAAAGCAGGATCGTCCCACACTTTTTCATGCGGAAGCGATCCTGCTTTCTTTCTATCTTTTCATAAGATCACGCTGCGTCTTCGTGATCCTATCTTCGTACGTTTCCGCGCAGATGGTGATCAATGATTACATCTGGCTCTTCTTGCTGATCATGGCTCTCTTTCTGAGAGTCGGATCCAGGATCTTCTTTCTGATACGAAGGCTTGTCGGTGTGATCTCAAGAAGCTCATCTGTATCGATGAAGTCCAGACACTGCTCCAGACTCATGATCTTCGGCGGAACAAGCTTTAATGCCTCATCGGCGCTGGATGAACGTGTATTTGTTAACTTCTTTGTCTTGCAGACGTTGATCTCGATATCCTCCGCCTTCGGGCTCTGTCCAACGACCATACCGGAGTAAACCTTTACACCCGGTCCGATGAACAGGGTACCTCTCTCCTGCGCGTTGAACAAACCGTAGGTGATGGACTCACCGGCCTCAAACGCGATCAGGGAGCCTGTCTTTCTGTAGCTTAACTCGCCCTTGAACGGAGCGTATCCGTCAAAGCTTGTGTTTAAGATACCGTTACCCTTTGTATCTGTCATAAACTCACCGCGGTAACCGATGAGACCTCTGGACGGGATCGAGAACTCAAGTCTTGTGTAGCCGCCGTTTGTCGGGCTCATTCCCTGAAGTTCGCCCTTTCTGCTTGTGAGCTTCTGGATGACAGCTCCGGTAAACTCATCCGGAACGTCAACATAAGCAAGCTCCATCGGCTCTAACTTTCTGTTTCTCTCGTCATATTTGTAGATAACCTCTGCCTTGCTGACAGCGAACTCAAAGCCCTCACGGCGCATATTCTCGATCAGGACGGACAGGTGAAGCTCACCACGGCCGGATACCTTGAAGCAGTCTGCGGACTCTGTCTCTTCTACACGGAGGCTGACGTCTGTGTTTAATTCACGGAACAGGCGGTCGCGGAGGTGACGGGAAGTGATGAACTTACCTTCCTGGCCTGCCAGCGGGCTGTCGTTTACCATGAAGTTCATGGAGATCGTCGGCTCGGAGATCTTCTGGAACGGAATGGCCTCAGGGTTTTCCGGTGAGCAGAGCGTATCGCCGATATGGATATCCGCAATACCGGAGATGGCAACGATGGAACCAATACCCGCCTCCTGCACCTCCACTCTCTTAAGACCGTCAAACTCATAGAGCTTTCCTATCTTGATCTTCTTAAACTTATCCGGCTCATGATGGTTTACCAGAACACATTCCTGGTTCACCTTAAGTCCCCCGTTGTCCACACGTCCGATGCCGATCCGGCCTACGAATTCATTGTAGTCAATGGTGCTTATGAGCACCTGGGTCTCCGCGTCCGGATCTCCCTCCGGTGCCGGGATATGGTTTATAATGGTTTCAAACAGGGGACTCATGTCCGCTTCCGGATCCTCAATCTTGTATTTTGCGAATCCGCCCCTGGCAGATGCGTAGATAAAGGGGCAGTCTAACTGCTCGTCCGTTGCATCCAGGTCCATCATCAGCTCCAGCGTCTCGTCAATGACATCCGCGGGTCTGGCCTCAGGCCTGTCAATCTTGTTGATACATACGATGACGGACAGGTTCAGATCCAGCGCCTTCTGAAGCACGAACTTAGTCTGGGGCATGGGGCCCTCATAGGCGTCCACTACCAGTACAACACCGTCCACCATCTTGAGCACACGCTCCACCTCGCCGCCGAAATCAGCGTGTCCTGGTGTGTCGATGATGTTGATTTTTGTGTCTTTATAAAATACAGCCGTGTTCTTGGACAGGATGGTGATTCCTCTCTCACGCTCCAGGTCATTGGAGTCCATAACACGCTCCTGTACCTCCTGGTTTACGCGGAACACGCCGCTCTGCCTCAATAGCTGGTCTACTAATGTGGTCTTACCATGGTCTACATGGGCAATGATAGCGATATTTCTTACATCTTCTCTTTTCATCTTCATAGTGATTACTCTTCCTTATTATATACGTCTACAGCCACGGTTTTATAGTATAGCATTGGTGTGTTGAGATTGCAAGGTATTTTACACCATTTCCGCTGATTCCCGCTGTTTTTCCCTGTCACGGCGCCCTATTTGGCCGGCTCAAACACCTCTGCTATTTCCTTCATGTGCTGTACAATGGGCAGATGCTGGGGGCATATGGCCTCACATCTGCGGCAGCCGATGCAGTCCCCGGCTTTCCCGTATCTGCCCGCATAATTCTGGTAGTAGCCCCTGGAATTGGATTTTTCTCCAAAGAGGCTGTACTGGTTATAAAGGGAAAAATACTTTGGTATGGGAATCTGCTTCGGACATCCCTCCACACAGTACTGGCATGATGTGCAGGAGATGGCCGTGGCGGACTGGATAATTTCTGCCGCCCTGCCCACAATACCTTCCTCCTCCTCAGTCAGGGGAACAAAGTCCTGCATATAGGCTGTGTTGTCCAGGAGCTGGATGTAATCCGACATGCCTGACAGCACCATAATGACGCCCTCACGGCTGGCGGCAAAGCGGACAGCCCAGGACGCAGGCGTCATGCCCGGAGCATGGGCCTCCATCAGGTCCCTGGCCTCCCGGGGCACATGAGCCAGGGTCCCTCCCTTGACCGGCTCC
>ENA-OPRU01001204-OPRU01001204.1-human-gut-metagenome-genome-assembly--contig:-NODE-1204-length-12625-cov-5.388067_pt1 | contig 12625 bp, 6 predicted proteins | sample MGYA00241897_ERZ501888 | MGnify/ENA primary metagenome ERZ501888 (study PRJEB25962, sample SAMEA2042398) | human gut metagenome | biome: human gut; feature: human-associated habitat; material: faeces... | reverse complement strand
TGTTGCTCAGGTACTTATAAATAAAGTTAAATCAAAGTGTTGCGGAATTAAGGGTAAATACTTTGTTTCCGGTTCGCTGTATAATGAAGGTTCTATTTTTAGAAATGCAGGGCAACGATATGACTATGATACATCTCTTCGTTACAATAAATATAGCTTCCGTGCTAATATGGATTTTAATGTAACAAAGTCTACTGTTCTGAATGTAAATCTGGCCAATATATATGAGAAGTTTTATGGTCCCGGTGTAGAGAAAGATAAAATCTGGTCGAGAGCTTTCGAAGCTTCTCCCGGTGTTTATCCTAAAGAATATTCAGACGGAACTCTTTCTTATCCGAGTATGCAAGGTGGCGAGAATCCTTGGAATCTTTTAGTTCATTCCGGATATCGCGAACAATTTTGGAATTCCGCACAGTCACTTATCGGAATCAATCAGGATTTAGGAGATTTAGTCACCAAAGGGCTGACAGCTTCTATTAAATTTTCCTGGGATGCGGTTAATACTAACACCATTGTTCGTTCTAAAACACCGAATCAATATTATGCTAAGGGTCGTGATGAAGACGGGAATTTGATTTTTGGTAGTCCTATTGTGACCGGAACAGACGAATTAGGACTTAGTGAAAGTGGTAGTGGTTCCATTACTACCTATTTGGAAGGTAGTATCAACTATAATCGGTTGTTTGCCGAAAAACATCGTGTAGGTGCCATGCTTTTATACAATCATAAGGTTACAAACAAGAAACTGACTTATAGCAAAACCCTTTCATTACCTTATAAATATCAAGGACTTGCCGGGCGTGTGACTTATGCTTTTAAGGATACTTATTTTGCTGAATTTAATATGGGATATAACGGTTCGGAAAACTTTGCCAAGGGACATCGGTTCGGATTTTTCCCGGCTTATGCTGTCGGTTGGATGATTTCTAATGAGAAATTCTGGGAACCAATTCTTCCGGTTGTCAGTGAATTGAAATTGAAAGCGTCCTATGGTAGTGTGGGAAATGACGCGATTGGTGGAGACCGGTGGATTTATCAATCAACTATCAGCACCAACAATGGGTGGAATTATGGCGAGAACGGAAGTGAAGGAGGCGGAGGTATCCAAGTCGGAAATGTTGAAAATTTAAATGTCAGTTGGGAAAAAGCTTATAAAACCAATTTGGGATTTGAAATGAGACTGTTTGACAGAATTAAGATACAAGCTGATTATTTTCATGAAAAACGTGAAGGGGTATTTATTAACCGACAAGGACTTCCGGCTATCGTCGGACTGACAACAAAACCGAAAACCAATATCGGGGCGTCTGTTAACCGGGGAGTGGATGCAACACTCGAATATGAGGAAAAAGTCGGAGAGGTGTTTTTGACCGGGCGGGCTAATTTTACATTCAACCGGAATAAATTACTGAATAACGACGAAGTAGAACACCTTTATAAATATCAAAACAGTATTGGAAAAACATTCGGAACTGGAGGAAACCATACTTTCGGACTTATAGCTGAAGGATTGTTTCAAAGCCAGGAAGAAATAGACAATGCTCCCGAACAGAATTTTGGAACTTATCGTGTGGGTGATGTCAGATACAGAGACGTTAATGGAGACGGAGTGGTTGATACATATGATAAAGTGGCTTTAGGATATACAAATATTCCGGAGATTACTTATGGTTTCGGACTGACTGCCCAATGGAGAAGCTGGGATATCAATGCTTTCTTCCAGGGAATAGCTCATTGTACTTTCTATATTGGCGGCACTGCAATGCGTCCTTTCTCTACCGGTAATATTAATCAAAGTGCAATCAATGCTGATATTTACGATCATGTGTGGAAGACAACCAATACACCGGAACAGAACCTGGCTGCTTACTATCCCAGATTGAGTGAAGCCGGTGGGGAAGGTTCTACTAACAATAACCAGACATCTACACTTACTATGCGGGACGGGCGCTTCTTGCGACTGAAAAATTTTGAAATTGGATACACTATTCCCAAGTCTATTCTTGAAAAAACGTTTATCAAATCTACCCGTATTTATGTCTCAGGGAGTAATTTGCTGACCTTTAGTAAATTCAAATTATGGGATCCGGAAACCGGAAGTTCAGACGGAGGTATTTATCCTCCATTAAGAGTTTTCACAATAGGTTTGAACGCTAAATTCTAATATAATATGAAACGATATATGAAAAAAATAACTAAATACTGTTCTTCTTTGTTTGTGTGTGTCTTACTGCTGTCACAAACATCATGTGACTCTTTTCTGGATAGACAGGAAGATGAAGCGCTGACTTTGGATAAAGTGTGGGAAACCCGTGCGGATTCACGTAAATATTGGTTAACTACTATGAGTTTCTTACCGGATGACGCTAATGATTTCCAATATACTCCGTGGAGCGGGGCAGCTGATGAAGTAACAGTTTCAATGCGAAACCGTGAATATCATATTATGACTTCCGGAGCTTGGAATCCGTCAAATGTACCTTACGAACGTATGAGTACTTATTATAGAGGGATACGTGAGTGTAACATATTTTTAGCTAATATTGATCGTTGTACTGACCCGTTGTTGAGCAATGATGAAAAAGAACAGTGGAAGGTACAAACTCGTTTTGCACGTTGTTATTACTATTTTCTGATGATGAGAATCTACGGACCGGTATTCATTCTGCATGATGAACTGCTTGATTTTACAAAAAGTGCTGCTGAACTGGAACGTCCCCGTAATACATGGGATGAATGTGTGAATTATGTAATAGGTGAGTTGAATTCGTTGATTGAGAGCCCGTATATGAAGTCTAACTGGACTTCCAGTACAGAAAAGGGCTTGGCTACCAAAGGTGCTTGCCAAGCCATAATCTCACGCTTGACTCTTTATTCTGCACGTGATTTGTTTAATGGAAATACGATGTATGCCTCTGTTAAAAATCCTGATGGAACGAATCTGTTTCCGCAGAATTATGATGCGGCAAAGTGGAAAACGGCAGCAGATGCAGCATACAAGATCATTGATGGCAATCTTTACCAATTATATCACTCTGATGATGATGATCCGTATGATAATTATTATGGCATAACACAAGAAAAGTGGAACAGTGAGTTAATATGGACTACCGGTTCGAAAGGCCGTTTTATAATGTCGGCTCATACATGTCCTACTTCCGTTGCAGGTAGTTCTTCTTGGGGATTTGTCGGGGTTACTCAGCAACAAGTGGATGCCTATCCAATGGCAAAGACAGGTAGGTTTCCTATTACAGGTTATGAATCAGACGGTAGTCCTATAGTTGATCAGGAGTCTGGTTATCCTATGGACGAGATGGCTTATACTGATTTCGTCTATCCTGCATGGGGAGGAGCTGCTTCTTACAAACTGAATACTGTAAAGATGTGTACGGAAAGAGATCCGCGTTTTTATGTAACAGTTTTCTTTAGTGGGAGCAAATGGCATCATGGTAATGAAATGACACTTACTTCTTTTGCTCATGGGGCCAACGGTTATACTTCGGACGCTCGTCCTAAGTCTGGTTTTTTGGTGAATCGCTTTTATGACCATACGGCTAATTCGGCAAATGGACAATGGGGAGAAATTACTTTTCCGACTTTCCGGTTGGGAGAAATTTACCTGAATTTTATAGAGGCTGTGTTAGAATGTAAAATTAGAGGGGTGAATATCCCGGCTAATTATTATACCAAAGCAATGGAAGTGTGGCAAGAGCTGAGAGCAAGAGTTGCTCTGCCGTCTATTACTGAATCTTATCCTCATGCTGATGATAATGAATTACTTGATTTATGCCGTAAAGAACGTCGTGTAGAGCTGGCTTTCGAAAATCATCGTTTTTTTGATACTCGTACTTGGAAAATCGCTGAAGAATGTGACGGGGGTAAGATGTGGGGTATGAATGTGGAAACTACCGGAAGCGGTGATGTAACTCCTGATAGTTTTTGGGAAAGAACAGTGTTTGAAAAACGTGTATTCAAAAAACAACATTACTTGTATCCGTTTACTCAGACAGAAATCAGCTTGAACAAACAACTGACACAAAATTATGGGTGGTAATTTCGTAAATCAACAAAAAGAAAACTGTATGAAAAACAATATATTTAAAATCATCATCTTTTTTCTCGCATTAGTGTCATTAGGCGCTTGTGATGATGGATGTGAGGATTATTTGGATCAATATGAGTCTATTCTCTATTTTAAAAATAATGGAGAGCAGCATGTTACTATTTATGATACAAGCAATGAAGCCAGTTGTGAATTCACCGTTATTAGGGCCGGATATAATTCAAAGAAATATTCAACAGTTGATGTTTCTGTTTTAGATGCTGTTAATATACAAATTTATAATGCAGAAAATGAAACGGATTATAAATTGTTACCTGATAACTGTTTCAAGCTGGAAACACCAACATTGGCGTTTGAAGATACCGATAACCACAAAAAGGTAAAGGCGTTTTTCTATATTGATAAAATTAAAGAATTGGATAAGGCCAACTATATTTTGCCACTTGTCTTGAATAATTCTAGTGATGATATCAATATTGATAAAAGGCAAATATTTATTGTTCCGGATATTGTCACCCCTTATCTCTATTTTGAAAAATCAGGTTATCAGCCTTATAAAGCGGAAGAAGGTGGGGAAACAAGTTTCGATATTACTATACCTATAAGTATGCCGATGGAAAATAATTGGGATTTTGATTGCACTTTAAAGATTAATCCTGAATTGTTGACTGCTTATAATGAGACTAATCATGCAGATTTCGAATTACTACCGGATAATTGTTATACTTTAGCAGAAAAGGTTTCGTTCGTTTCCGGAAAAAGTACAAGTATCGCTACGGTTAAAATTAATATTCCGGATGATTTGAAATTTGGTAAATACATGTTACCGATAGAATTGTCCGAATGTAGTATGCCTACATTTGACATTAAAGAAGGGACAAATACTTATCTGGCTGGTATCGTATATCAGAAGCATATTGATATAACAGAATTAGAAGAGATCAAACTGACAGAAAGCATGATCTCCAGCAATGCGAGAACTGAAGATTTTGAATCATTGGATCCACGTACGCAACTTGTCAATATCATTGATGGAGATATCAATACCTCCTTCCATTCGTATTGGGCATTTCATGGTTATCCTAGTGATTTCTCGGAATTCCCATATATACAGGTTGAATTGCCTCATGTGTATAGTGGTTTTAAATTTAGCTATATCACTAGAACCGCCGCTAATGGTTCTAACAATGGTAATGCAAATCCGCAAGAGCTCAATATTTATACAAGTGAGAATGGAATAGACTTTACTTTATTGAAAACTTTAAGTGATGATCTGCCATTGTCAGAAATGGGAGCTACTTATGAATCGGAACTTATGGTGCCAATGTCTGGTTCGTTCAGATATCTGCGTATTGAATCGACTCATTCTAAAGAGTCAATACTGAATGCTATAGCTATTGCCGAGTTAAATTTATGGGTTGCGGAATAAATCAAATAATATACTTATAAATTAAAAATGTATGGATAAACAAGATATACAAAGAATCAAAAGCTTAATTTTGGTTATGCTTATATGCTGCATGCCAGTCTTCTGTGGATGCAATGATGAAGATGAAAATCATTCTATACCTCAATTGGAAATAGCGGAAGAATTTCTAATACAGGATTTCGATAACAAAAAACATGATATCGAAATACCGGTAATTACCAATTTATCCAAGGATGAATGGCGTATTACATCTTCTGCCCCAAACTGGTGTATGGCGACGAAAGTTATTGACGAAAACATGGTGCGTCTGTATATTCCTGCCAGTGAAGAACCAGAGGTCAGAGAAGCAGTAGTAAAAGTTGTTTCGACAGTCAAAGAATATACTATCAAGGTTCGGCAACTAGGATATGGTCCGGCAATTTTGGTTACTCCGCTTACTGCCACTACATTGTCTGCCGACGGTGGAGATGTGAGACTTAAAATTACATCTAATATAGATTATAAGGTCAATATACCAGAAGTCTGTGATTGGTTGAACGAGACGACTGTTCCTGATACACGTGCCCTGAGTAGTAAAGAACATACTTTCCATATTGATAATTATGCGATGTACGGAGAGGTGCGTTCTGCTTCTATTCATTTTGATAATGAGAAATATGAAGGCGTAGCGGCTGAATGTGTTATTCAACAAAAACCGTTGGAACCTAATACCGATGATGTTGAACCGGGCGGAGATGTTATGTTCAAACCTACCGGTGGAACTGCCAGTCAGTATCAACCGGGACAAGAAATAGAAAAATGTTGGGATGGACTTGGTGGAAATAATTTTTATCATAGTCCTTGGGCTGCGGGAGCCACGAAATTCCCTGTCATTCTTGAGTTTGATTTTGACGGAACACATACATTGGATTATTTTGTTTATACTCCGCGAAGTACCGGAGGAGGTCATTGGGGGACATTTGACCTGTATTATGCAACACAAGACACACCTGAATATATTCTTCTGGGTTCATACGATTTCAAGAAGTCAACTTCGCAAACTAAACTTGCTATGGGTAAACCATTAGCAAAGATCACTAAATTAAAGGTTGTAATTAATACCGCAAAAGATGATTATGTGAACTGTGAAGAAATCGAATTTTATGAGATGAAATCAGGCTTGAGTGAACAAGAGAAACAGCTGTTAAGTGTATTTACAGATCTCACTTGTAGCGAAGTGCGTCCGGAGGCAACTATGCAACAAATTCAAGCATTGCCCGGCTATTTTATCAATATAGCTATGCAACTGAAAAACGGCACTTATGATACTTGGGAAAAGAAATTCCGAATTCAGGAATACAAACCTTATAGTGCTCCTAATAATTGGGCTGATAAACTGTATATGAAATCATACACTGATTTGGATAATCCTACTGGTATCTATGTAAATTCAGGTGATGAATTAATAGTCATGGTAGGAGAAACTTATGGGAATACTATTAGTTTACAAGCGATTCGATCCTCCAATTTGAGTGGAGACAAATACATGTTGAATGAAGGTATCAACAAACTCCAAATGAAGGGTGATGGTATGTTGTTTGTTATGTATAACACCGAACTAACTTCGGAGAATGCGAAACCTGTAAAGATTCATATACCATTGACTTCCGGTACAGTTAGCGGTTATTTTGATTTGGAAAGGGATAAGACCGATGCAGTTTACACAGAACTTCTTCAAAAGGCGACCTATGAATATTTTCTTATTAAGGGAAATGAAATGTTACTGAATTTTCATCGTACCAAGTTACTTCAGTGGCAGCCGAATTCTATAGTTGAGTATATCACTATGTTTGATCATTTTGTGAACTGGCAATACGAACTATTAGGCTTGGAGGATATTCGTCCTGCATTGTTCAATAATCATGTGAATGGTTCCTCGATCAATGACGATAGTTATATGTGGGCCGGTAACGGACAAATAGGTTTCGGGATTAATGCATTGGACGAATTTATGCCTACTGAAAAGTTATATACCGAACGACGCTGCTGGGGTCCTGCCCATGAAATCGGTCACCTTCACCAGGGGGCTATTGCCTGGACCGGCTGTTTTGAGTCATCCAATAACCTCTTTTCAAATTATGTACTTTATAAAATAGGGAGAGAGTGTTCAAACGGAGCTCCGTTGAGCGTATTGGCAGACAGGAAACTGAATAACCGTCCTTTCTGTAATTTCCTTGGCGATCCCAAGAAGGAAGATACGGAAATTCATATGCGTATATACTGGCAATTATGGCTTTATTTCCACCGATGTGGTATCAAATCCGATTTCTACCCGGAATTATTCAAGAAATTGCGTAATAATAGAAACTTGAATAATATCCCTGTAGGAGAGCGCCAAATGCTATTTGTGAAATATGCCAGTGACATAGCTCAAAAGAATTTGGCAGATTTCTTTGATATGTGGGGATTTATGACTCCGGTAGACGAAACTATCGAACAATATGGGTCAAATCGCTATACTGTCACCAATGCAATGATTGCAGAAACTAGAGAATACACTTCCAAATATCCGAATCCTCAACCTTTCTACTATATTGAAGATCGGAAAGACGGAGATGCAGGTTTGGAAAGTCTGGGACTGACTGGTAAAATAGGGGATGTAGGTCACTATACTCAGTTTAAAGAGAATCAAAAGATAACCAAGACCCCGACTTATAGTGCCAGTGGACAGCAAGTAACCATAATTAACGGTAATGAAGCGGTAGCTTTTGAAATCTGGAAAGACGGAAAACGAAAATACTTCTCTAACTTCCTGAAGTTCACTTTACCCGACGAACTTCCTGTCAGCCAATGTACTATCAGAGCCGTACAAGCAGACGGTAAACTGATAACTGTTGAACGTTCCAAATAAAATGTATATAAGTAATGATTATCAGATGTTTATTAATGCTTTGGATTACTGTGCTCGTCACTGGGTGCACACTGAAAGATGAAGAACAAATTATCACCGAGGCGTGGCATTCCGGAGAAACTCTACCTGTCGAAATCGGGAAGAAATATCCTCCTGCTCCCATTGCCATGACGATAGATAAAGGATATAATGTCCTTATTGATCTTTCGCATCAATGTTCGTTCAATTTCATGTGGGGATTGCCGGATATGTTACACCAGAAAGGATTTCGTAGTGTATCGTCACAAGCCTCACTCGGTAGTGTCCTGGATGAGAAGGGGGTGTCCCGTATCCGTATTCCATATGATCCGGAACGTAAGATTTATCCTTTTGCCTGGTATCCTAATTTTAGATATAACGTAATCATTACTTTTCAGAATGACCCTTCTGCTCCGGTTTATACGGAGCAGGAGTGTCTCTTGCTCAAAGATTTTGTATCTGAGGGAGGTAGCTTGATTATTCTGGCTGATCCTGTAAAAGCAGAACAGGTCGATAATTGGTCTCTGAACCGGTTGCTCAAGAATTTTGATGCAAGTTATACCAAAGATTATCAGAACTATAAGAATCGTCGGCATATTGGTCTGGCTCTTTCAGAACAGTGGATACCTTGGGAAATGGGGAGTGACAGTTTGCCTATCCGCGCTTACCGTGAATATGGTAAGGGACGTATAGCAGTCGGTACGGCTTTAGATGATTTTCTAAGTAATGGGGAAGCGGGAAGTGCTTTTGTTGACCAAATAATGGACTGGTTATGTGAGAAACAGGTTCCGGTGGGAGGAGAGCCTCGTTTGCCCCAAACAATGGGTGGTGGCGGAGCTATCTATCCGGAATTGGAAAGTGTTATTAATGGTATGGTCACTTATTATGCGCCTACTGTTAACCATACTCTTCTTGAATGTATAAAAAAAGAATTCTTTAAGATAAACGATACATTGTTGCAGTGGTATCCGTCTCGGCAAACTGAGGAACCGATGTTTCTCGTTCTCTCTGCCGGAAGTGGAGGAGGCTGGGCTGTCAACAGTTTCTTTCCTAAGGAGAATGGTATTATTAGTCAAGATTCAGCCAGTCTGATTTCTATTTATGGACATGAACTGGCGCATACACTGGCAGGCCCGGTCAACGAGAAAGGACAAGCGGCTGGTGATGTACCTTTTGGAAATCAGGGAGAAGCACATGCCGGTTGGTTTCAGGGAAAAGTAGAGGCACTTTACAATGAGGAACTCCGGCAACATGCGAATAAAAAGTGCGAAGATTTCTTCCGTTCTTCCGAATTTGATAAACTAGACTTAAAAAGATATACAAATGACGGAGAGTATGCCAAGCAATTTTCTTACGGGGCAGGCTGGTATAAACTTTGGTATATCTGGCAACGTTTGGACGACACATATGGAAATACTTGGTATGCCCGGTGGAAACATATCCAGTATACCCGTTGGAAAAACGATCCGATGCGACTTCTGACTTGGGAAGAGATGATAGAGGACATGAGTCTTGCAACAGGACACGATCTATTTCCCTTTTTCATATCTTTAAATACAAGTCTGGAACGTCGTGAAATGGGTGAAGTTATTTATGAAGGTAAGAAAGTGAAACTATCCGGAGCAGTTATCCCGATAATAGAACCGGGTAATGTATGCCTGAACCCAATCGAAAATTATAAAACGATAAAATTTGAATAAACATGAAGAAATTGATTTTATATACTTTAATTTTGCTTCTTATGTCTTGTCGGTCTACACAAGAGGTAGACACTTCCGTTTATATGGATGCCAAACAACCTGTAGACAAAAGAGTGGAAGCATTGCTTGCGCAGATGACATTGGAGGAAAAGGTCGGGCAAATGGATATGGTTACCGTATGGGATAAAGAGGCCATATTTAAGAATGGATATTATGATTTCGGTGCATGGCTGGCGGATTTGGAGCCTGAAGAATGCAATCAACTACAAAAACTGTCCGAACAAACCCGTCTGAAGATTCCTTATCTTATAGGCATGGACGCGGCACATGGATATGCCATGCTTACGGGCAGAACGATTTTCCCGACTTCCATAAGCATGGCCGCTACTTTCAACCGGGAATTAATTTATCGCACGACTTCGAAGGCCGGTGAAGAAATCCGTTCCTCCGGTATACATTGGGCATTTGCTCCTTGTATAGATATCGTTCAGGACGCCCGTTGGGGAAGGACCGGTGAAACCTATGGCGAAGATCCTTTTCTGACAAGCGAATTGGTTAAAGAGGCTATACGGGGGTACCAGGGCAATGAAAATCCTTTTAAGAAAGTGGCTGTTTCAGTCAAACATCTGGTGGGGGGAGGTGCATCTGTCGGAGGATGTAATCATGCTAGCGCCGAACTGTCTGAACGGGCACTCCGTTCGTATTTTCTGCCTCCCTTCAAGGCAGCCATAGAGGCCGGATGTATGACTATTATGCCCGGACATAATGATATTACAGGAGTGCCGGTGCATGCGTCCAAGTGGTTGTTGACTGATATAATCAAGCAGGAGTATGGCTTTAAAGGCTTTTTTATCAGTGATATGGGAGATGTGGAGAATTTGGCTACTTCTTTGCATCAGATAGCTGAAAATCAGAAAGAGGCTGTTTGCAAGTCGGTCAATGCCGGTTTGGATATGCATATGTATTCTGCTGATTCGGCGCGCTTTGTAAGTCCGCTCGTAGAGTTAGTCAGGGAAAAGAAAGTATCTCCCCGGCGTATTGATGATGCTGTCAGAAGAATCTTGAAGATTAAATTCGAGCTGGGATTGTTTGAGAAGCGTTATGTATCTCCTGAAGAAGATAGTTATGGTAGCAAAGAGAACAAAGCATTGGCTTTGGAAGCTGCTAGAGAAGCCATTGTCTTGCTTAAAAATGACCGGCAAATCCTACCTCTTGACAGGACTAAATACAAGAAGATTTTAGTTACCGGACCGAATGCTGACAATCAAAGTATTCTGGGTGACTGGTCTATCTTTCAACCGGATGACCACGTAACTACTATTTTGGAGGGTATTCAGGCGGCAGCCTCTCCCGAGCAGTCGATCTTATACAGCAATAGCGGACGGATTAAGGCAAAGAAATCTGATCTGTCGGTAAATACTACCGATCCTGCTATTCAGAAGAAGCTGATAACCGAAGGCGGCGGCATCTCTGATTACAGTATTGATGATGCTGTCCGAAAGGCCCGGCAGTCCGATTTGGCAATTGTTGCAATTGGAGGATATGGAATACGTTCGGAATGGGGATTAAGAACTTATGGAGAATCGGCGGACCGTCCTTCAATAGATTTCTACGGACGACAGTTGGAGCTGGTCCAAGCAATACATGCCACTGGTACTCCCGTAGTTATCGTCATTGTAAATGGCAAACCTCTAAATAACGAATGGATAACCAAAAACATCCCAACCATAGTAGATGTGTGGGAACCGGGAATGTATGGTGGACAAGCTTTAGCTGAAATATTATTTGGAGAAGTGAATCCTTCGGGCAAATTGCCAATTACCATTCCCAAACATGCCGGTCAAATCCCAATGTATTATTATCAAAGACCTTCCAGATATTGGACGGGTTATGGTTTGGGTTCTTCCAGAGAAGATGAAAAACCTGCATTTTGTTTCGGTCATGGATTAAGCTATACGAGTTATGAATATTCAGGATTGAAAATCGACAGTGTCATTCCTCAAACTCAGGATATTGAATTTACATTTACTGTTAAGAATACGGGAAATATGGCAGGAAAAGAAACCGCTTTAGTATTTATACGTGATTGTGTTTCTAGTGTTGTAACGCCTGTTGCCTGCCTAAAAGGTTTTGAGAAAGTGAGTCTGAATCCGGGAGAATCTAAGGATATTCGGATAGTCATTCCTTATTCCGATTTGGGACTTTGGAATGAAGATATGAAATATGTTGTCGAATCCGGGAAGTTCAACCTGATGATAGGTCGTTCGGTGGAGGATATACGGATCAAAAAAGACTTTTTTATAAAATAATCAAATGATACGTTAGAGTTAAAACTGAAAAAATATAGAATTATGAGAAATAAGATACTGTTTTTTATACTCTTAACCTTTTGTTTGGGATTGTCGGCACAGCATCGCATGGTAAATACGGCTGTGACCGAACAAACAGGAAAGAAGGTTTCCAAATTACTTAACCTTAATTCCGCAACACTTTGATTTAACTTTATTTATAAGTACCTGAGCAAC
>ENA-OPRU01001199-OPRU01001199.1-human-gut-metagenome-genome-assembly--contig:-NODE-1199-length-12681-cov-1.853239_pt1 | contig 12681 bp, 6 predicted proteins | sample MGYA00241897_ERZ501888 | MGnify/ENA primary metagenome ERZ501888 (study PRJEB25962, sample SAMEA2042398) | human gut metagenome | biome: human gut; feature: human-associated habitat; material: faeces... | reverse complement strand
AATTCAAATGTATTTAATCTATTTAACTGAAATAAAGTATTATCTGTAAGACCATACAATTCTTCTTTTTTCTGAGATTCATTATCCTCTTGAACAAACTCAACAAATTTATTTAATGCGTCTTTTGTATCTGGATGTTTACTAACAAAATCAGCATAAAGATTTTGAACCTTTTTTGTAGCCATTAGAGATGTTTTGTATGCTTGTTCCAAACGGCCCTGTTCCTCAATATCAGAAAGAAGGTCTTTAACAAGCATAAGTGGCATTGCACCAGCTACCTGCTCTAAGAAATCATCCTCATAGCGATCGAGCAAAGCTAATTGGTGAGCTCTTTGTTTCATGAGATCATGACGTTGTTCTACGATATCCCCACCTTTTATTGCATATTCAGAATTCTTTTTTTCTAATTCAATATTCAAATCCTGTATTTTTTCATGTGATCGTTGAATTTCATCATCAATATCTTTTAAATCATTATCTGCAAGATCTCGTTTTTTTCTTAATTGCTCCAAGTACTGGAGATCTTGATCTTCATTCGATGCAGAGCTCAAACGTGAAATAATTCTACCAATATCATTGTTCAATTGATCCAGTACCGATATTCCCAACAGTGCTTTTATAGACTCTTTCATTTGGTCATTTGTATTTTCCACTGCTAATTCGGCAATCTTTTCACCATCAAAGAAGAAAAAGTTTGATAGAGCACTAGGCAAAATATTTTCTACGAACATCGGCCAGTTTTCAGTTAAAAACGAATTATCTTCACCGTTCTTTTTTACCCATATTCTTTCTCTTACACGTTGTGTATTCCCGTCCCATTCTCGATGAACCAAATATATTTCTTCGTCAGAACCATCAAGAGAAAATTCTAATTCCACATATGTCTTCTTAGTTCCGTCAGCCTTGTTAACGTATGATTTTAAATATTGACCATACGTTTTATATTTACTTTCTCTATATGCAAAAGAATTTGAACCATATAAGCCCAAAAGAACAGCTTCAAGAAAAGTTGTCTTACCCCTACCGTTCATTCCACCTATAAGCACTACTGGATTTGTGCCCTTAAATTCAAATTGATTGGTTGACGCATATACACCAAAATTATGCATAATCAATTTCTTTAAAATCATTCTATAGAGTCCTCATCTTCATCTTCATTTTCATCATTTAGATAATCGTATCGACCATCTAATGCTAATGGGTTATACTTTCCACCCAAATCTTTCTTTCGAATTACACGATCCATATAATAATGAGTTGCATCCTCTTCATTTTTATAAAATGTTTTACGAATACAGTTTTCTAAGGTTTCGGTAATCCCTTTTCGTTTGTTTAAGCTTGTAGCCTGATTTTCAATATCAATCAAGCTATAAGCCATTTCAAAAGCCAACTCTTCTCCAGGATAGAGATCATTTACAACTTCATTCACGACTTCTTCTAAGATGTCCCATTCTTCTTTCCGAAAAGCCTCTGAACCTACCCATTCTGGATCATCAAATTTGTTACCAGTAACTTTCTCATAAATTCTAGGTAATGAATCCTCGAATTCATGTTTGTCAAACACCCATATTCTTCGAATACATCTAAGTTCGGGGATAGTTATCAGTTCTAAATCTGCAAATTCTTCTGGTCCATTTTCATTTATGTCTTTTTGAATTTCTAATAATTCCTCAAGCCATTTTTCACGCCAATATTTCAAATAAGGACCATGATGTAATTGTTTATATGTTCCTTGGAGATGACCTTGCATTTTTCTAAAACTTCTTCTCTCTCTGTCATTAGCCTCATCTCCGAAGTGACTTCTAAACTCTAACAATGGTGTCATCCATGCTTTTTCATCATCATTAGCAATCATTGCCTCCATGGATTTATCTTTTTCTACCATTGTACAAACCCAACAGCCAAAACGGCTTTTTCCACAACTAGGAAGTCCTTTCTCGACCATTAACGGACATTCATTATCAGCCGTTGCACCTTTGTATAGTGTCAAAAGATCTGTATTAGAATAACCCCAAGGATTTCTATACTGCATAAGAAAGATCCACACGTCATCGTCTGTCCAATCTTCCAGCGGCGAGAATACCAATTCATTTGCCATTGTTGAACTCGGACTCAGCAGCTCTCTTACTCGTTTTTTCTCATAATATGCCATTGTCTTTGCTCTTCGAGCACTTTCTGCTTTACGAGTACCAATAACTAATATGATTTCTCCGTGTTCGGCTATCTGTTCTTTAACAAATTTGTTAACAGGTTGTATTTTTAAACGATCTGTACACCAACGTAATTTTTTTCTTGGAAATGGGTATCCTCTTCCCAAAAGATTTACCCAAAAAGTATTATCCGTTTCTGGAGTTAATCTATGCGTTACAAATGGAAGACCAGATTGTTCTGAACGTATATCCATAATCTCAAGAGAATCCTGAACCCACTTTGAAATTACAGGAGATTCTACCATGGTATCTGTATTTATAACGTGTATCTTCTTCGCATTTTTTAATTGTTCTGCAGGTAATTCCTCGATTGCCAACCATACAAGCTGTAATGCAGCTGTACTATCTTTTCCGCCGGAATAACCTATAACCCATGGAATATCGTCAGCCAAATACAGATTTCTAATCGTATCTTTTAAACCTTCAATGGTATCCTTAGTTATAGTCGGGCCCTTTCTATTCAATTCACAAGTCATATTATTGTCTGCCATAATATTTTTACTCCTAAACATTTAAACTTTCGAGATATCTCTTCTCTTTCAGTTCTTCGTCTGGCAGAAGTGGGATACCAAGTTCTTTTTTTATTTGATTAGATGCGAGAAGAATTGCTTTATTGCTCGTTAGTATTTTTCCATCTGCTCTTATAACTCTATGTTTCCAAATAGACGCACTTCTTCTCCAGTCAATTTTTTTTAGTTTTTTTAGTATTTCATATATATCTACTTCAGGACTATTGAGAAAATATGAGCCAACTTGCCCCAAAGCCTGAATGACAACACCCTGAGTGACAATGTAGTTTTCTCGTAAATCCACTTTCGAGATTTCCTTCTTGTTCAACTCATTCCAATGGACAATATTGGATGAAACACAATTCCAATATTTACTTAGAAAAACCTGTATCTCATCATTGGGTTCTTTACCTTTTATCGTTCTTTTGATAGAGCTATAAAAGGTATTTAATGTAAATAGATTTGAGGAGTACTTCCCTAAATTGTCTTTTTCTTTGTCTGTGTATTCATTTAAAAAAGGAACGTTTGAAACAACATTCCTCGTAATCACTGCAATATCGTCCCGTGAATCGTACAATTCTGCTATCGAATTAGATGTCTTCACAGCATGTTTGTTTAAGTCGGTAAATATTTGTTGACTACGTGATAATCCCGTATCTTCATACAAAACAACAGAAATTGTCTCATTCCCTAAATCAGGCTCCTCGTTAAGAGCATCCAGAATAGCAGCTTTTCTATGTTGTCCATCATTTATTAAAAATCTTGCATCCATTGATACTTCCAATATTCCAATATCAGTACCGTCATTACTTGATAAAAATTTGAAATCACCATCAATAGAAGCAGCCAAGGCAGAAAATACATATGAGTCTCTGTTTTCAGTGATATATTTACTAATCACGGGTATTCGACTTTCATTCAGCTTTCTCTGTGCACGATATTCCGGTAAAACATATTCGTCCTCATTCGGAAACAACCTTCCCAGCATTCGCATAGGAATCATAGCAATGTAATATTCTCGTCCTGCTTGGATTCCCCTCACCACAGGAAATTTATATGCAAAATCCATCTTGACCTCCACGAAAAAAGTGATATACTTAAGTATACTACTTAAGTATATCACTTCGATCTTTTTGCGTCAATTTGATTTCAGCTGTTTATACAATTCCCAAAATGCATGATCTTTAATATATTTTGGTTTTTCAGAACTGATTTTAACAATACTATGATGCTTTTCTAATTGCTTAATATCACTAAATAGCCTCTGACTTTCGACACTTTTACTATCTGTTTTGAAAACAAAGTCCACATCACTGGTTTTAAGATCGGCAACATTATGTACAATCCACGTTAATATATATTTGGCATAATCATCATCTCCGGATCCAAAGTGCTTTAGGAATTGAGTAGATAGGATTGTACCCACACCAAATTCTCGACCTTCTTTTAATATTTTCTTTAACGAAGGAAATCCTTCAGACATGAAATTATCAGCCTCGTCAACCAAGATAAGTTTTGTCAACTGTCTATATTTTCCCTCTAACTTACTTGAGCCAGTAGCTTGCATCTGAACATAGAATAAATCAAGGGTAATGGCAACAATTAAGCTTTGTATATCTGAATCGTAGCCTGATAAATCGATTACAACTACTCCATTTAACAATTCGAATAAAGATTTTGTTTGACTAGGATTGTTTTCAAACACTTGGAATTGATGCAATTTATTCATAGCAGCTGCAAGTGAATCATTCTTCTTAATTTCCTCATCATTCGCATATCGCTGGTATACTTGTTCAAATGTTGGAGCTTCATTGTCCCAACTAGAAGGATCTGCAGCTCTTATTCCACATACACCGTAAGTTTCGATAATACACTGGAATAAAGTATCTTGTTGCTTTGGTCCTAATCCATAAACCTTTGAAATAGTATCTTTAAACGCATTTGCAGTATGAATCGGAAGCAAAGGCTTAAATACTTTTGATTTTATCAATGCCAATGGATTAAATGGTAATTGATACGGCTTAAGGATTTTTGCATTTGTTGCATCTACAAAATCTTGTTTGCTCTCATTGTAGTCTCCCTTATAATCAAAGATCAGTATTCCCAGGTTTTCTTCTCCAATGTTTTTCTCACGTTCCAAATACAACTGAGTAATTAAGGACTTTGTGAACTGAGTTTTTCCAGTTCCCATAGTTCCAATGATACCTGTATTTGTATGGAATAATATATCCGTATTATTCGGCTCCCAAATCACATCTGAACCATCCTGCTGGTTGAGTCCAAACAGAACTTTCATACCCTCAGACTTTGATTTTGGTACATCTTCATTTTCCTTATCTTCGTGAGTTTGTGATTCATCATCCTGCTCATTTTCTGAAGAAGTGTCTTGATGATTATCCTTTTCATTTTCAGCTGGATCATCTTTAGTTCCTTCAGATGATGATTCTTCCAACTCCGTAGAAGTTATTCCAGTAATATCACCGGTTAGCTTCTCAACTTTACATTCCTCGAATAGTAAAAGATCATTATTTCGGGTATTTTGAATATCCTCATGAATTTCATCAACACTACTCAAAATAAGATCAAACTCATCCTTTTCAGGCATTTCAATAAAGTTAATTGTATCTTCTTTAAAAGATGTCTTTCTTGAAGTCAATGATTGTCTGAAGGATAAGACTGAACCACGTCCGAGTATTTCTTGAATGTCGGTGGAAATAATATAATCCTCATTCAAAAGTGCTGATCTGTATTTATCTAAAATCAAATCCCAATTCTGTGAATCATCAACATGATAAACCTTCATTTTTTTACAACTTGTAACTAAAAGTTGCATCAAGAAATTTCTATTCACTTTGTACATGATAGTACTAGTGATATCATCTTCAGGATTCATTGCCTCCTGCAAACCTGTTGCCGTTGCGGAAACCTGTTGGAATGCTTTCTTTATAACATCATTGGCATTTATTCCAGTTTTGACTTCTGTAGGATACAAGTAAATTTTTATTTGATCCGTTACGTGATTTAAGCCGATAAATAGTAAGTCATCACTGGTCGGTCCCTTTTCAAATCCAAGGTTTTTGTAAGATAATATTCCATCGGCACTAGACAATCCCGCTCCTCCTGATACACGAAGCATTTCTTCCAGTGAAATAGGTACCCAAACGATATCAGGATGTCTCAAAAAAGCAAGCATAAACTTAATTGCAGCAACGATACTTATTTTTTCACGAGAGAATGTTGAGTCCTTGTTTGCTCCAATCATTTTTTTGGAAGACACCAAACGTAACAACCAGTCACCATTAATTGCATTAAACAAATTAATAATTTTAGCAACGTCTTCTAATTCTGCTGATACCCCCTTTTCTTTAAGATATTCTTGAATTACCTTAGAATATTGCTTGGACTTATGAGTTACAGTAATGGCATCATAACCACTACTTGAGGTATATTGATCACTATAATGGATAATCAGCAAATCACTATTGGCTTCTTTTTCACTAAAGAAATCGAGATCTACTTTTGGATCAACAAAAACAACCCAATTGGATGCATTATAAATACCCTCCATTTTATCTTCAGCCAATTTATCGATCTGGGTTGAAATACTTGTTCCTGAATGATACGGGTTACCAGTGTTTCCTACCTGAACAAGTGAATTGTATTTTGTAGCAAGCTCTATTACAGGTGTTTTCCTTGCGTATTTTGTACCAAAACCAGTTCTATACTTTTGTCCATATTTGCTGGAAGGAACCCCTGAAACAATACCCCCTAAGGAGATACCTGTTTCAATTTGATCCATTGTAGCGGATTCTGATGTGATTTCTGACTCCATTTCATAAAATGATATATGGGCATATTCATATTGCTTTCCAGTATCCTTGTGGAAATAACATTCAATATTTTTAGATAGAACCCCCTCCAAGCTATTCATCGCCACACCATTGGCAAAAGAGAGTTTTGACTCTGTTAAATAGCTCTTTAAACGAGAATATTCTTTTATATTCTCAAATACATTTGTCTTTTTCCCATCAGAGTAGATATGCAACTCAAATTTCATAAGCTGATCAACATCTGGTGCTTTCCCAATAGCATGAATATAATATTGCGCTATGCCATTAAAAACATCGCTACAGTCTCCCATATTAATAAGATTAACTTTTATTGTTTTGTTATTAATATCCGAGAAAATATATTTAAAGTGGGAGATAAACTCGGTGATTTTTTCTTCAATCAATTTTGGAACATACCGTCTGCTACCACGATATTTTCTGTTCTCTACTGGCGCATAATATTTCCATTCCATAGAGTACATTTGGTCTGATACCTTATATATTTTCTTGTTATGTTTTGTATACGGCAACAGATAAATGGAATTGAGACGGTCAATCACAATATCACTAGCATTCTCGAATTTTGTTTCTTCACATAATTGAAGTTGGTAGGCAATGTTTAGAGGATGAAATGGGGTAAACAATAATTCCTCATCATTTCTTCCAACGAACATAGTTCCCAACAACAGTCCATTTTCTTGTTCTGGACTTAAGTTACTACCATCTTTAAGCGTTGCATATAACAGATTAAATTCCTTTAAATAGTTTTCTGCAGCATCTTTTAACTCTCCAGATAAATACGCTAAAGTAGGAATTGTATTACATTTTTTATATGCTTGAAGTAAATCATAATAGGCTTGTTTTAAGGTTAAAGGCAAGGCTAATTCTTTAGCGTCGATTTCTAAATCATCCGTCCCATGTATATGTTTGCATTTACCATATAGAATTCTTTCATTGATGATCTTTTTCTCAATTCGTAATTCCTTCAGTAAATTTGTCTTAGCATGATATTCCTGGGAACCTCTATAAAAATGATCTCCATCTTCCTCAATCTCAAAACTCTTCTCCATAGAAAACTTTTCTCGAAGAATTTTACGTCCAATCATTTCAACACTTTTCACCTCATCAGGGAAGAGTATAAGCGGAAGTACAATACCCGAAAAGTTAATTTCTATATAAATTCCGCTACCGAAATCAGAAAGTTCTTCCTCTGTTGTATATAAATGTAAACGTTCATCATATTTACATTTATACTCCGTATTATCATTCAATTTTTCTGAAACATTAGCCGCACCATTAGAATTAAAAACAAGGTCCGTTCCTATTCCAACTAATTTTACCTTACAGTTCTTCTTTGTCTTTTTGTAGTCGATAACGAAATTTCGTTTTATACTACTTAAGTATTCAAGTGAAACATCAATAATGCACAATTTAAATACATATGTAATATTATTTACAGCATCTTTAACTTCTATCTTATGAAATGAAACCCCGTCTCTTTCAAAGCAGAAAATCAGGCTTTTACCATCACGAACATATGAAGCATCATCCGCAGAAATATCGTTATTCAAAACACGAGCATTACACTCAAGTCGCATGTGTATTTTCGGATATTTCTCTGCATTGAAAACCATCATACTTCTAGTTCTTTTCTTGGTTTTCATGGAACCTTCGTTTCTGATAAAAACCTTTTCGTCTATCGGTAGAACATTCAGTGGCATATCTCCGTAAATAGAAATATCTTTTAAATCGATATTAAGAGGATTATCTTTCTTCGCCTGTTTCTTTTCCCTGGCAGCTAACATTTCTGCATATGTAAAAAGCATACTCCAATGTTCAGGATCATCTTTACGACTTTTTTCAATACGAATCAAAAATCCTTCTTCAAATTCTTCTGCCAAATCAGCTTCTACGTTTCCAAATCGAATGCTTCGATCTATCTTTTCGAAAAGATCATGATTTTCTTTAATCTTTTTATCAATTTGAGCCTTTCCTTCATTCTGATAGTCTTTTTTTCCATCTACGGGGAACAATCTAAAACCAGGATAATTCTCTTTTTTAATACTTCCGCTACTCATAATGGAGAGCAGATCTCGATACTCGTACAGTGAAGCCTTGTCACTAAAAACATCATTATCTCTTCTTTTTAATTCAAAATCGAGAATTCTTTTTTCGAGAGTTGACAACTGAGTGCTTTCCTCAGCCATTTTTCTTATCTCTGTCATTAAATTATCAGCATAAAACGGCATACCATTTGCAGCCATATCAATGGATCCACTTTTAGCACTATCAATTAGATTTGAAGAAATCATCAAAAGCGGCTTTCCAGCAACATTAGCTGCATTTCTCAATGTTGCACAGAGAAAGTCCTCCGTCATACCATTGATTTGTGCTGCTATTATTATTTCGTTATCAATAACTTGTAAGGTAAAAGTCCTGTACACGGAACCATCCATACATTGATATTCATATTCGCCACAATTATTTTCTTTTGTTGCTAATTCTTTTATTGCATCGGATACTGCTTGAACAGTTTCAGAGTCATCTAATTTTAAGCAAAAGCTTTCTCCTCTTTGCAACGCACCTTCTGCTGATAGTTCTAAGAAATAGCGATTTATTCTCTTTGCAATAAAATCATAAAATTCTTTTAACATACTGTGCATCTCCACTATCGCTTTTTTTGTCAATAAGGTTCAGTTTGGTAAAAAACTCCTGCAAATATTCTTTTGATGTATTATCAAGGAAAATACCTCTATATTCATACTCTTTATATAAATCAATTAGACGTATTTTATCTTTGTCCTTAATAGAGATTTTCGTCAAAAATATAATATCTCTTTCTGTTAGATTCAAAACCAAGCCCGATTTTCTTCTGTTTTTTACCCACCTTGTTTTACAAAACTCAGTAAATTTTTCATTATAAAACTGGTTTGCTCTTTTTCTATCTGTATTTAAAAATTGTTCTTCCACGCATCTATACAGATGACGGATAGCAATATCCGTTTTTGTTCCGCCTGAAGAATACGGAATCTGCTCAAACTTTTTATAATCTCCAACGCAAGATGTATATGCCTTCTCGGCTTTTTCAATTTCCGAGGCAATAACTTCATCTTGATCTGGATGTTCAGTAACATATTCTTGCAATGCAATATAATCCAACATTATACCTGGGAGAGTGTGTTGATTAAGTATTTCTAATGTTAACGCATGACTAAACATATGATTAGCATTTGCCTGAATTCTTTCCCAACCTTCCACACAACACTTTCTATTCTTGCTGACTTTTTCCCAATCCAATGCATAATACAAGTGTACTGGACAATTTCTTTTTCCCGATCCAAAATTATCAAGAGTTACGCATGCTTGAGACATATAGTAAAAATAATAAACAGATAAAAGATTCGATAAATCATCCAATGAAGTCATTCCTGTATTTAACATGAAATGAAAATCCTTTTTAAATTTTTCTTGAACGTCAATGATAATAGGAAAATACGACTTGCCATTATCCGTCACCCCTGCTTTTGAAGATTGAATTGCATCTACAACCATTTTTTCAACAACATTATACGGATGGTTTTTCATAGCTTCTTCTATAATGTCACAATCATTCCCATTCACACCAAACACATCGAGCAAGAATCCGGCAAGTCGATCTGCACTTTTGTTGTTTACTTTTGTTTGATATGGATAAAGACCTAAGTTTTTGGCTACAAAATCATCGCCTTCAAAAAATAAGGATTGTATCATTTCTTTGAAAAGATCAATATCTTCATCCGCAATATCCATATCAGATATAATATCATCACATAAAGTATCGAATTTTACCGGTTCAGTTTCCAGTTTTAATGATCTTCTAAAAAAATCACTTACAACTTCTTCCAATTCTGTAATAATCGGCGCTTGAGCCTTTCCACTAGCCTTATATGGAAATAATTTAAAATTTATATCTTGTGTATGTGTAAGACGCAAGGAGTCGATTGCTTTATCATCTTTTACATTGAATGTTTTGCAAAATGTTGCATAATCAAATTGATATTCCATCATCTCACCACCTTAAATTTATAGACTCCAAATTTGGTCTTCTCGATGATTGCTTTTCTATTATCATCTGTTACCAGAGAGACTTCTTTATCTGCAGATCCTGTTCTTAGTATTTTTTGAATAAAGCTAATAAAATCAGCATGATTATTTCTATCTTCTGCGGTTTGAATATATCCAGCAGCAAGTTTATATATCATCTCATACAGGGAATAATCTATATCCAAAGGTATAACTTCTCCAGTTTTTTTATTTTCATATTTCACAGTAATAAACGGCAAGAATCGTTGAAGTTCGTCATTCTTCTGAATGCTTGTAGAATCATCTAAATATGGTTCAAATTCGATATGCTCATACAAGGCAATTCCTTCATGTAAATCATCGAAACAGATATGATCTCGATCTTCGTTTCCGCACCATTGAATAATCGCTTCTTCAACAAGACCATATAATTCACCATACTTTTTCTTTGTGCCTGTATTAAAATAATATAAGGTGCTTAAAAAAGAGGAATAAGCATCATCAGATTTCTTTCCAACTTGAATTTTCTTCAATCGTTCTAACACATTAAACAACTGCGCCTTCAGGATTTTGTCACTATTAATTTTTTCTATAGCAGATGTTTGACACAATACCTTTGAGTAAGATTCTCGTCCTATAACGTTTGTTACCTCTTTTGATACATCTGACGAAACATAGTAGGAAATAGCATCCTCATCATCTTGCTCCGAACGTTCCAGTAGTGGATCATATTTTCGAAGTTGATTTAATAGCAAAGATTTGTCCGTATATTCATACATCAATGATAACGTTGTATCACTAATATATTCTTTTAGAAATGATACTTCGTTTGTTGATGACCGTGCCATTTTCTTGTAATTGAAACTTTGGGCAACCACAATATCATAAATGTAGTTCAATATTTCACGGGTAGTAAGAATTTCCTTATCTTTTATTGTCACCTCAACAAGGGCATTTGCAACATAGTTTCTGTTTTTTTCGTTAGCAAGAAATTCAAAATTATGTTTAACTGGACACTTCTCCGAAAGCGGACAATCCTGGCAATTATTATTGTAAACAATGTAAAATGGATTCTCTTCATCCATGATAAATATTTTTTCCAATATTTTTTCTATATATTCCGGCTTAATTCCCTGTGCCGTAAGATTATACATATGATAATCTGAAAAACTAACATGCTGAAATGCACTATTTTCTTCATAACCTTTTTCATTTAATTGATTGGTTAGAATATTACTGTTTATAACGTACTCATGTAGCTGCTTGAATGAATCTCCATAAGAGGATTCAACAAAATTACTCAAAACACCGAGATTAATAGCCAAAATAAAATTATCACCAGGCAGGTCTAAGTTTTCATCAGAGAATCCTTGCAAAGCTTCATTTAATGTTTCTATTGCTGTTTTAGAAGGTGCACTACTTTCAGTTGCGTCATTGTATACAACATAATTATCTAAAAGTCTTAAATCATTCTTTAAATACGACAAAAGATGTGATTTACCATCACCGGCACTACCGCATAGCAAAACAAGACTTTTCTTCCCAGAAATTTCTATCTTATGCAATATTTCAATTAGATCTTCTTCAGCACTTCTTGAAACATGCATGTATTTCTTAAAGTCATCAAATTTACCTATTCCATCTATAGAATCACTTGAGGACTTTCTTAATCTATTCAGTTCATCTACAAATTTACAATTTCCCATTACGCACCTCTCTGCTCAGAAGACTCAATTGTTACTACATCATCAATATTACAATTCAATGCCTCACATATCTTCAAAATTATAGCTAATGAAACGGGTTCATTTCTTTTCATTTTTGACATTGTACTAGTACTTATTTCTGCTTCTTGGCATAATGTGCCTTTCTTCATTTTTCTATCGATAAGCGTTTTCCAAAGATTGTTGTAACTCAGCTCCATACCGTCACCTCGAATAAGTATCTATATAATTAATTTGCTGTTTTTATTATATCTTTCAAAATCTGATACATCAAGGATTCCTATTCGAAAATACTGTTTGAAGTATAATCATTCTCTCCTTTAATTGTACCGTTGTCAATATCCAC
>ENA-OPRU01001189-OPRU01001189.1-human-gut-metagenome-genome-assembly--contig:-NODE-1189-length-12785-cov-3.252082_pt1 | contig 12785 bp, 9 predicted proteins | sample MGYA00241897_ERZ501888 | MGnify/ENA primary metagenome ERZ501888 (study PRJEB25962, sample SAMEA2042398) | human gut metagenome | biome: human gut; feature: human-associated habitat; material: faeces... | reverse complement strand
ACCCGGTATACGAACCAGGGCCGCAGCTCACGGCGACTGCATCCAACGGCATGGCATGGCTATCGGCAAAGGATAGCGCCTCGTCCACAAAGATTCCCAATGAAACGGCGTGTGAAGGGCCATTCAGGTCCTCTTTCTTGAAAACGTTCTGTCCATCCTCGCTCACGGCTACGGAGCAGGCAGAAGTGGACGTTTCAATATGCAAGATACATGACATAACTTTTATTCTTGATTTTATTGTGGCAAATTTACGTGATTATTTTCACTAATTAAAATAATCGTGTAATTTTGCGCAAAACTATAACATTATGATACAATCTATGACAGGCTACGGCAAAGCAACCGTCGAACTGCCTGATAAGAAAATCAACGTTGAAATAAAGTCGCTCAATAGTAAGGCAATGGACCTATCTGCCCGCATTGCTCCGCTTTATCGTGAGAAGGAGATGGAAATCCGTAATGAAATATCACGGAAACTGGAGCGCGGAAAGGTGGATTTCAGCCTTTGGATAGAAAAGAAAGAGAGTGCGGAAAGCGCCACTCCCATCAACCAGACATTGGTTGAGGGATATTACAAGCAGATTTGTGCTATATCAGAAAATCTAGGAATACCTGTGCCGGATGCGATGGACTGGTTTGCCACGTTACTCCGTATGCCGGATGTGATGACGAAGAATGATACGCAGGAACTGAGTGAGGAGGAATGGGCTGTGGTCTATTCGGCTGTGGAAAAGGCTGTCGGTGCGCTGGTGGACTTCCGTAAGCAGGAAGGAGCTGCCCTTGAAAAGAAGTTCCGTGAGAAGATCGCCAATATCTCCCATTTGTTGGAGACTATCGCTCCCTACGAGAAAGAGCGTGTGGCCAAAGTGAAGGAGCGTATTACCGATGCACTGGAAAAGACCTTGAGCGTGGATTATGACAAGAACCGTCTGGAGCAGGAACTCATCTACTACATCGAAAAACTGGATGTGAACGAAGAGAAACAGCGTCTTGGCAATCATCTGAAATATTTTATCAATACGCTGGAAACCGGAACCGGACAAGGCAAGAAGTTAGGGTTCATCGCCCAGGAGATGGGACGCGAAATCAATACCTTGGGCAGTAAGTCCAATCATGCGGAGATGCAGAAGATTGTCGTTCAGATGAAAGATGAATTGGAGCAAATCAAGGAACAAGTATTGAACGTCATGTAGTATCAAATAGTAAATCGTCAAATCGTAAATAATTCGATGGCAAAACTTATCATATTTTCAGCCCCTTCGGGCTCTGGCAAGTCAACGATTATCAACTATCTGCTGACTCAAAATCTGAACTTGGCATTCTCCATCTCAGCGACCAGCCGCCCGCCCCGCGGAACGGAGAAAGATGGAGTGGAGTATTTCTTTCTGACTCCTGACGAGTTCCGTCGTCGCATAGCCAATGATGAATTCCTGGAGTATGAAGAGGTATATCAGGACCGTTTTTACGGAACACTGAAGGAGCAGGTGGAAAAGCAATTGGCTGCCGGACAGAATGTAGTGTTCGATGTGGATGTAGTGGGTGGTTGCAATATCAAGAAATTCTATGGTGAGCGTGCTTTGTCTGTTTTCATTCAGCCACCTTCAGTGGAGGAATTGCGCAAACGCTTGGTGGGGCGCGGAACAGATGCTCCCGAAGTGATAGAGAGCCGCGTGGCGAAAGCCGAATACGAACTGGGCTTTGCACCGAAGTTCGATACCGTGATTGTGAACGATGACCTGGAGACAGCCAAAGCGGAAGCATTGAAAGTAATCTCTCAATTCTTGAACGAATGAAACAACGTGGAGGAGTGTACAACCAGTTGGCACCGAGGAGGAAGAATAGCCCGAAGCTGAACAAGGCATTGCTAATTATTAATAGCGTTCTGTTCGTCTGCTCCCTTGTTGTGGGTGTATTGTATATACATCATGGCGAGCCTCGTTCCAGTATTTCAATGTTTCTTATCTCTGTAGTGACGATTTTCAATGCTTGGGCTGCCTGGCGTGCGTTGCAAAGACGTCCTTTGTAAGGTTGTATATGAATAAGAATAAATGAATATAGGAATCTTCAGCGGCTCGTTCAACCCGATACACATCGGACATTTGGCCCTCGCCAACTATCTTTGCGAATACGGGGACCTGGACGAAGTGTGGTTTATGGTCACCCCCCACAATCCGCTGAAGGAAGAAAACGATCTGATGGATGACAAGTTACGTTTGAAGCTGGTGCAGCTAGCCACTGAGGGTTATCCCAAGTTTCGCGCTTCCGATTTTGAATTCCATCTGCCTCGGCCTTCTTATACTGTTCATACGTTGGATGCGCTGAAACGGACTTATCCCCAACACACTTTCCATCTTGTCATTGGTTCGGACAACTGGAGGCTGTTCCACCGTTGGTACGAGTCGGAACGCATTATTGCCGAAAATCATCTTCTGGTTTATCCCCGTCCCGGCTATCCGGTAGAGGCCACCTTTTTACCGCAGAATGTGCGGACAGTTTCTTCTCCGGTATTCGAAATCAGCTCCACTTTTATCCGTCGGGCCATAGAGGAGGGAAAAGACGTACGCTACTTCCTGCATCCGGCTGTGTGCGATGAACTCAAACGGATGCAGAATAAATGAATCTTTAAACTGAAATAAATGTCTGTATTTGTACGTGTTTTCATATTTATTTCTTATTTTTGAACGTATCAACCTTGAATGCATGGAAGAGTTTTCTTAATACATAGATATTCCTTAATTTAATAATCCGCTTATGAGAAAAGAACTACTGTTACTGGGAGCATTCGGTATGCTGACGACAGCGACGCTTTGTGCGCAAGAGTTTCATTTGCAACCTACTCCCCAAGAATATATTACGCAAAAAGATTCTGTTGATATTCCCCGACAATACCAGATCCTTTCCGGCAATTCCGTGCAGGACGGACCTGCGTTGCCTTTACTCCGTTCATTGATGCCGGAAGAGGTGCTTGGCGCTTCTTTCCGTGTATATATAGGAGTGAAAGGAGATAAGATTATCAAGAAATACCAACATCGGATTCCACGCAAATCCGAAGGTTATTTCCTGAAAATAGAAAAAGACTGCATCGTCATAGCCGGTGCTGACGAACGGGGAGCGTACTATGGTGTACAGACTCTTGCGCAGTTGCTTGCTTTAGACAAGCTGCCTTTGGCTGAAGTGACGGACTATCCTGATGTTCCCTATCGGGGTGTGGTAGAAGGTTTTTACGGTGCTCCCTGGAGTCAGGAGGCGCGTATACGCCAGCTTGATTTTTATGGTCGGAACAAAATGAATGTCTATATCTATGGACCGAAAGACGATCCTTATCACCGGACTCCCAACTGGCGCAAGCCTTATCCTGCTCGAGAAGGAGAAGAGTTGAAAGTATTGGTGAATAGGGCGAAGGAGAACAATGTTATTTTCTATTGGGCCATTCATCCGGGTCAGGATATTCGCTGGAATGAAGAAGACCGCTCGTTATTGTTGCAGAAGTTCGAAAGCATGTACCAGTTGGGTGTGCGTGGTTTTGCCGTTTTCTTTGATGATATTTCGGGTGAGGGGACAAAGGCAGACAAGCAGGCTGAACTGTTGAACTATATTGACGACCATTTTGTAAAAGTCAAGCGGGATGTTGCACCATTGATATTGTGTCCCACAGAGTACAACAAGTCATGGACCGATGTGGAGGGAGGCTATCTCACTACGCTTGGTGATAAGTTGAACGAGGGTATCAAGGTGATGTGGACCGGTGATATGGTAGTTGCTACTATAGATAAGTCTACGCTGGACTTCGTCAATCCGCTGCTGAAACGTAAGGCGTACATTTGGTGGAATTTCCCCGTTTCGGATTATGTACAAGACCATTTGCTGCTAGGGCCGGTTTATGGAAACGGGCTTGATGTAAAAGATGATATGTCTGCTTTTGTTTCCAATCCGATGGAACATGCCGAGGCTTCCAAAATCTCTCTGTACAGTGTAGCTGATTATACTTGGAATATGGAGAATTATGATAGTGAAACTTCTTGGAAACATGCAGTCAGAGACCTTATGCCACTTCATGCCGAATATTTGGAAATCTTCGCTGCTCATAATTCCGACCCGGGACAGAATGGACATCGCTTCCGTCGTGAAGAGTCCGTTGCCATTCAGCCTGCTCTCTCTGCCTTGTTTTCCGCCAACCCAAACGACCTCGCCTTTTTTCGGATCCCATACTTGGTATCCACCTTGGCGGTTGTTCTCGTTTCCGTTTGCCGGAAGCTTGATGATCTTGTTGGCTACCGTAGATAAGTTAGCTGTTACGTCCCAACTGAAACCTCCTACATTATTTAAGATGTTAGCTTTTACCTCCATCTCGAAACCTTGGTTACGCAGTGTTCCTAAGTTGGTTTTGATACTTTTGAATCCCGTGTAATTAGGCAAATCCAGATCAGTCAACAAATCGGAAGTCGTACGGTTATAATAGTCTAAGATAAAGCTTAAGCGGTTATTGAAGAAACCGATATCCAGACCTACTTCGAAAGACTTACTTTGCTCCCAACGTAAACCGCTATTAACCAATTGGTCATTGTAAAAACCAACGGAATTGTTGTAGTTTGTTATGATGTTTCCGTCTTTGTCTTTTTGTCCGTAACTACCGTATACGTCATAATAGCCTAATCCGTTTACATTACCGTTTACACCGTAGCTGGCACGTGGTTTTAGGTTCGAGATAATATCCGCTAATTTCGAGTCCTTGAAGAAATCTTCCTCCATGATGTTCCAACCAGCGGAGACACCCGGGAAGAAACCCCAACGGTGGTCGCTCAGTTTGGAGATACCATCATAACGAGCTACAACAGACAACAGATATTTGAGGTTGTAGTTATAGTTTATACGAGCGAAGCCGGAAAGGATACGATAGCCTTGTTTGTAACTGTATGAATACGTACGGTTACTTCCTGCGTTCAAGGTTGGGATATCATCCGAAGGTGAATTTTGAGTCTTGGCGTTTAACGTATATTGATGCCAATTGAAATACTCACCGCCGACCATGGCTTCCAAATTGTGCTTGTCCTTGAAACTATCAGAATATGTCAAGGTCACACTATGTTGCTGTTGATTTTCCTTTACATATTTCGCTTCAGCCTGGCGCGTTAGGTTCGGTGTGCTAGAGTTCTGTTGTTGATAGGCTTTATCAAATTTATCCGTTTGATTATCTACGTGATACAAAGCGCTATTAGCCTTTAATACTAATTTCTCGGGAATGATTTGCAAATCGAAACCTATGTTGTATGTTGAACGACGGATTCCATTTGTATTCGTTAGCTTGTCCTTGTAGTAAAGAGGATTACCATCACCGATACCGAAACCGGAAGCGGGAGATCCATCTTCCATATAGGGGTTCCAAGTTGGGCGTTGGCTCATCGTACGATAGAAGAACTCGTATTGACCGATCCATAATCCCGGCGTACGAGACCAAGTGTAAGTCGCCCCGCCGTTTACAGTTAAGATCGGGAATATTTTATAGGAACCGTTTAACGTTCCGGAGAAGCGTTCGTAACTAGTACCTTTGATCAAACCATCTTCTTTGTAATAACCTAAACTAGCTGCGAAAGTACCCTTATCGTTACCGCCTGTAATGTTCAAATAATGATCTTGCGTGAATGAGGGGTCTTTGAAAGCTGCATCTTTCAATTGGCCTGAATAATCCTTAAATAAAAGTTGTTTTGTAGGATCATTGGGATCTGTCATTTGTTGCCAACCTTCGTTTAACAGACCTTTCGTCGTGTCATCTAGATAGCGAATGTCGAATAAATCGTTACCAACTCCATAGCCCATTTGGTTATCGATACCCGAACGTCCGGTTCGCTTGTATCCTAAGCGATTATAATAGATATAGTCCTCTGCGTTCAAGTAATCATATCCTGTACGGGCGAAGTTTGCTCCTCCTTTAAATTTATAGGAAACGGAAGCTACGCCTTCTTTTCCCCGTTTGGTCGTGACAAGGATTACACCGCCATTTGCACGTGCTCCATAAATGGCCGTTGAGGCAGCATCTTTTAATACTTGGATGGACTCGATATCTGAAGGGTTGATATCTGCCAAAGAGTTACGAACGATACCGTCTACCACTACCAAAGCTCCATTGTCTTTTCCGGTCATGGTAGCTCCACCACGAAGTACGATATTGGGGTCTTTACCCGGCTGGCCACTTATGTTTACTACGCGTAAACCGGAAACCGTACCTTGTAAAGATTGTCCGGCATTGGCCATAGCTGCATTTTCCAGTACGGCGTTATCCAATTTAGAGATAGAGGTTGTCAAGGTCGCTCTCTTTTGTGAGCCACCGTAACCGGTTACCACTACTTCGTCTAGCTGTTCGGCGTTTTCTTGTAGGATCACGTCTACTTTGGCCTTTCCGGCTACTGGAACTTCTTGTGTCTTGTACCCAATGAAAGAAAATACTAATGTGGCGTTTTTGTTGGATACGGTGAGAGTGTAATTACCGTCGAAATCGGTAATCGTTCCATTTGTCGTGCCTTTTTCAACGATAGACGCACCGGGGACACCCATGTTATAGGTATCCAGCACTGTTCCGGAGACTGTCTGCTCTTGTCCGTACATAAATGCCGGAAGTAGGAGCGCAAGCATTAAGAGCAGTAGATTCTTCTTCATAATGAATTACTTTTTTGTTGTTTATTTAGTTTATTGGATGAGATTAATTAGCATTCGTCGGTCATATTAGCGACTTTCGGACGTAAGAAGATCACTTGGATTAAAAGTGCGATGAGTACCAATCCGGCTAGCATGGCGAAGTCATGGCCAAGATTACCAGCGTCGGTAGATTTTCCTAGTATATCCGTGATGGCGGCTCCGGCAAATACACCGGTCATATTCATAATTCCATAGGCTGTAGCCCGATAACGGGGGGAGATGAATTGGCAAAGGATAGGCATATTATTGGCGTCGAATATACCATAACCGATACCGAAGCAAAGACCACCGCCGATAATCATCGGGAAGTTGTGCCCAAATCCTAGTAATAGGAGAGAGGGTATCGTTAATGCCAAACCGATGGCGCCTGTGTATACACGTCCCCGGACATTCCGCTGGATCCATTTATCGGATAAAATACCTCCGGCGATTACCCCTATAAAGGAAGAGATAGCGATCGTGAATGTAGATAACGGACCGGCCTCGGACATATCCAACGAGAGATTTTCAGCGAATAGGGTAGGGAGCCAGTTCTTTGTCGCCCAACCCGGTAAGCTCGGCGTGGCGAAATAAAGAAGAATGATCCAAAAAGCGATGTTCGTGAATAACATCCCTAATCCTTTAAACGCACCGGAAATCGGATTCTCTTTCGGATAATTTTCCAGTTTTACGGCTTGTTCCACATGATCTTTCTTATCGTGTAAGAAGATGATCAAGACCACGCTATAAGCGATGCCGATGATACCAAACCAATGGAAAGTCGTTTCCCACGTATAAGCGCTGGCCACCGTAGCTCCGAATCCCCCCAAGGCTTGGCCTACGTATAGACCTGTCATATGGATACCTACGGCTAATGAGCGTGTTTTCTCTTGGTGATAATCTGTGATAAGCGATAATCCGGCAGGAATATACAGGGCCTCACTGACCCCCATCAAGGCACGTAGGTAATAGATCTGATTGAAATCCGTGCAATACCCCATCATCAAAGTCACGAAGGACCAGACAAATAAGCTACCCACGATTAGCCACTTCCTGTTTACCCTGTCTGCCACCATACCGGCTACAGGGCTCATGAATCCGTAGATCCAGAGGAAGACCGCCATCAAACGTCCGAAGTTCGCCGCAGACTCTAGTTCCACGATATCCACCATCATAGCTGATTTCATGGTTGATAGCATCTGGCGATCCATATAGTTCAGTAAGGCGACAACCCATAGTAAACCGACTACGATCCAAGGATATAATTTCTTATTTTTCATTTGATTGAGGAAAATAAAAAGGAAAACAAAGCCTTAGAAACATCAGGAGCCACGGTTGTGACCCCTGATGTCAATTGACCAATTTTCAGTATTTTAGATAAAGTTATTTAGAAAGAATTTCGTCGCAGAGTAAACTACATTTGAGAAGCATTCTAGGAATGTGGAACGGACCTTTGAATAGATTGCCTTTGGCAGATTGAGAGAGACTACCATCGAAGTGTAGGTAGCCATACCATTCCCCATATTCTTTGTCGGGGAGATGATTAAATGTGTAATCGTTTATTAGTTTGTGCATTTCGAGATATTTGGCGTCGCCAGTCGCTTGGTAGGCGTAAAGCGTAGCGATAACCGCCTCGCATTGTGGCCACCAGAACTTCATGTCGTGCCAATACTCTTGGGGAGGGAAGTTTTTGCAATCCTTGAAATAGTTGATTCCGCCGTACGTCTTATCCCAGCCCCAGTCCCAAGACCAGTTGAGGATTTGTAAGCCCATCTCTTTCAGTTGAGGGTCCCATCCTCGGTATTTGGCCTCTTCTAAGATAAACCATGCGGTCTCGATGGAGTGGCCGGGATTGATGGTACGCCCGGCGATAGAGTCGATAAACTCACCGTTGGGTCCTACTGTCTCCAAGATAGCCTTGAATTCGGGATGCATGAAATCACGGCGTAGCTCGGCTATGGAATCATCGATTTGTTGTGTAAGTATGGGATCGTTTATGGCCTCACGGATGCGTGCCGCCGTATCGATCAGTATCATGCAGAAAGAATGGCCTTTCGCCACGAGACCTTCACGAAATTTAGGCTCCAATAATCCCGGGGTATTCTTATAGTGTAATACTTGCTTGAATAAGTTCACGGCCTTCTCAGCATAGCCTTTGTCGCCTGATGCCAATGCATAGTGAGCCATAGCGATCGCCGCGAAAGTCTCGGAGAATACGTAACGGCGTTTACGTACAGGGATGCCTGTCGCTGTCACCTCGAAGAACATACGTCCGTCCGTATCAAAACAATGTTTCTCGATGAAATCGATACCGTTTTTACAGGCTCTCAGCCATTCTTCGTTCTTCTCAATGTGATTATAGGCATATGCCAAGATAAAGGCGAATCGTCCTTGGAACCAAACGGATTTAGTGGAGTCCATCAGAGTACCATCCCGGTCTACGCAAGTAAAGTAACCGCCGTTCTCTTTGTCCAGTCCGTATTTCATCCAAAAAGGAAGAATATTGGAAAGAAGCTCATTCCGATAGGTCTTGCCCCAATAAGCTAGATATTCCGATGGATTAGATAAATTGTCAAACGCTGCCATACCTTAGAATTTATTACATCTTTCAAAGAAATTGATAGCCTCTAATTCCGCTTTCATTGCGGCCTCTTCTTCGTCCGTCATATTCCGGAACGGGGTACGGTTCTTGCCGAGATCTAATCCGATCAATTTCATGATGCGTTTTCCTCCGACGATATTACCACGGTAATTGCAGATAACGTTAATAACCTCCTGAGAGAAGTTTTGTCTCTCGCGAGCTGTCTCTAAGTCACCGGCTGCCCAAGCCTCTAGGATACCGGTTAATTCTTTTCCGTTATAGTTTGTGGTACCACCGATACCTCCTTGCGCTCCACCCATCGCAAGGCAAGGAAGAATCGTTTCATCCTGTCCGTGCAACATGTCGAATTTACCATCCTTGTATAAACGACATTGATTGTATTCGTATAAGCTCTCGTATGTATATTTGATACCGGCGAAATTAGGGATACGCCCGTCTACTGCTTTTAAGAAATCCAGCATAGGGAGGAAAGCGTTGTTAAACGCAGGGATATGATAGTAGTAAAACGGTAAGGCAGGAGCGCCGCAAGCGATCTCCTCGCAGTACTTTACCAATTCCTCTATTCGACCGATACGAGGGAAAGGGGTAGCCATAGCGCCAATACCCCAAGCGCCGATCTTTTGAGCATGTTCCGCTAAATTACGGCTAGACTTAACGCATGTGCTACCTACGTGCACGATTACCTTAAAGCCTTCCGGAGCTGCTTCCATCCATTTCTCGGCCAATTTCATGCGTTCTTCCTCTGTCAGCATATAACCTTCTCCGGAAGAACCATTGATGAATACACCTTTCAGCCCGTTTTTCACAAGAAGTTTCGCATAATCTTCAATGGGCTCGTAATTAACTTCCCCGTTCTCGTAGAACGGAGTAAAGGGAGCATCGATCAATCCTTTAATTTTATCCATATCTGCGTTATTTTTATGAGTTTTAACCTCTGATTTTAATTATGCTGCAAATATAAATAAAATATTTTAATAATATAGTGGTGTTTTATCGAGAAAATGAAATAATTATTTATTTTTTATTTAATTCCTTTGAAATACATATTAAATCATACCTAGAATTTTAGATCGAGATAGCAGGCAGGCTCCTAATATACCCGCTCTTTCACCTAATTTGGATACTTTGATCTGAGTATCACGGGTTACCAAGTTCAAAGAGTACTTCCTGACGGCACTTTTAATAGGTAGGCTTAAATATTCTCCCGTCTGCGACAAGGGGCCGCCCAGTACGACCAGTTCCGGATTGAAAATGTTCATCAATCCGGCTATTCCTTTACCTAGATTAAAACCGATCTCCTCCAGTATCTCAATGGATAGCATATCCTCTTTGTGAATGGCGTCGATCAAGTCAGAGAGCCCGATGTATTCCCCGGCATCGATTTTACTGGCCAATATGGTGTTGCTACCCTCTTTATACCGCTCAAGGAGGGTACGGTATAGGGCAGAACCGGAAGCTCCAGTCTCGAGGCATCCTTTTTTACCGCAATGGCAAAGAATCTCATTCTCGAAGAAGCTGAAGTGCCCAAATTCTCCGGAGAAACCTGATTTCCCGAAATAAACCTTGCCGTCTATGATGATACCGATACCTAATCCCCAAGATATATTGATGAATAGGATATTTTTCTCTCCTTTTACGACTCCTTGAAGATATTCGCCGTAAGCCATGGAACGGGTGTCATTCTCTATATAGATCTTTATATGTAGTTTTTCCTCAAGGATTTGAGACAAGGGCTTCTCCTCAAAGTAAAAAATGCTATAGCTATATCCGGCGAAAGGATTTACCCGTCCGGATATATTAATGCCAATGCTTAATATTTTTTCCCTTGGGATCGGCAACGAGTTTATAAATTCATTGATGCATTCGCAAAGATGGTCTAAAGCGGCTGGTGTGTTTTCGAGTGTATAAGGGATATTCTGCTCAATGCGGATCTTATCTCCTTTAAAATCTAATATGGCTAGATTCAGTTGATCTTTCAGTATATCTACGCCCACAAAATAGCCGGATACGGGATTGAGCCCGTAAATACTAGGTTTACGCCCTCCGCTAGTCTCTTGTTTTCCAAAGTCGAGTATATAACCGTCCTCTTGTAATTCGCTAATTAGCTTAGTGACGGTGGGGATACTGAGATTCATTTCTTTACATACCTCCGCTATAGTAGCGTCTCCATTGGCCATATAATAATGTATGATCTTCTTTTTCAGAAGGCCACTGCGAGTATTGTCATCGGACGAGAGCAAGAACTTAGTTGTCATGGTTATACCTTTATTGAGTGATTAGGGCAAAGGTACAATAAGTTTTTTCAAAAACTAAGCGTAATAAAATAAAATTTTTTCATAAGGAGCTATCTTAATTGTAAGAATTTGTAATAGAAGTTGAATACCATAGTCTGCGGCGGACTCTGTCACTCGTGACATCTGTGATAAACGCATAGGAAAGAAAGGATAATATTACACTAAAATCCTTCTTTCACGATCCGTTTGATCGGGAGGAAGAATCGTTCGATCAGGCGTAATTCTTCCGTTACGATCTCCGCGGAGGCTTGCGTCTCGGGCGAGACGGGCAGGTCGATACCGTAATTGGTTCTCAGGCCCTCTGGAAAATCGATATCCGCCGTATAGTACTCGTCGGTGGGGACCAATGAGATATTCGATACCACGCCGTTTACCACGCCAAACTCCTGATCCGGGAAATTGGAGAAACGGACGATCGCCCGCTGGCCTCTCCGGACTTTTCCCGAGCGTGCTATCGGTATGCGCACTTTCCCCACCAGCCGGCTCTCGCCTTGCGGCACGACGGTGAAAGCCACCTCTCCGGATGGGATATACTGGTTCTCATTCCAGTACTTGGTGAAAGTCACGACACCCCCTACCGGGGCGATGAGGCAATAACGCAACCTCCACTCGTTCATGCTGTTCAGCAATTGTTCCCGGGCGGTCTGTAATTCCTGCCGTAGCGTAAATTCTTTCTCGCTCCGCTCCAGCGTCAGATCCAGCAAGGATTGCTCTTGCTCCCCGATCTGTATCCGGAGATTCTCGGCCGAGGCTGCCGCCCCTTCCAGCGAATAACGGCTTTGCAGCAGGGAAGCCCGTGCGGTCTCATGCTCGTAGGAGGAAATCACGGACCGGCTATACAATAATGAATCCCGGGCGTATTGCCGCCTTGTCAAGGCGAATTGCTCCGAGAGGGTCTTCCGCTGCCGTTCGGTCTCGTTATAGTAAGCCTTATACAACGCTATCTGTTTGCGGATGGAGGCCATTTTTTGCGGATAATAATCGATCTCCCTGTAATTGATGCAGGCATGGAGCGCCGAGAGTAGTCCCGAGTAAGCCGCTTGCATATCTCCCAGCGATAGCTCCTTGTACTTTGATAATGCCTTGTCCAAGCTATCCACGTCGCTTCCGGATCGTTCCAACGCCTTATCCAGATAGATGGCATCGTCCGTGTCGGCGTGATTCTCTATGACCGCCAGCCAATCCCCCTCCCTTACCGGGCGATTATCCCTGACGAGCAG
>ENA-OPRU01001179-OPRU01001179.1-human-gut-metagenome-genome-assembly--contig:-NODE-1179-length-12835-cov-2.531768_pt1 | contig 12835 bp, 9 predicted proteins | sample MGYA00241897_ERZ501888 | MGnify/ENA primary metagenome ERZ501888 (study PRJEB25962, sample SAMEA2042398) | human gut metagenome | biome: human gut; feature: human-associated habitat; material: faeces... | reverse complement strand
ATATCGATCGTATTGTTATTGACCGCCTCACGCAGCGCCGCGCGATCCTCGATCGTCTTGATAGAAGGATTCCACTTGATACGATTACCGAACCTAGCGTAATCGCCGTCATGAAACCATAGATGGTGCACGCAGACCTCGCCGGTTATCTTTTTCTCGCTCAAGGGAAGATGGTTACTGAGCAACGATAATTCCTTCTCCGTGGAGAGATGCAGGATATGCAAACGGGAATCCAAGCGGGTAGCCAGTTCAACCGCCTCGGCCGAGCATTGGTAGCAGGCCTCCTCGCTACGGATCTTGCTATGGAAAGAGATATCCAGATCCTCGCCATGCAGGTTCGTGTAATACTGGATATTACGCCGGATCACCTCCTCTTTCTCCGCATGGATGGCGATCAGCATACCGGCCTCGCCGAAGATACGCTCCAACGAGTCTTTCTTGTCCACCAGCATATTCCCCGTAGACGAGCCGAGGAAGAGTTTCAGTCCCGGCACACGGCTACGATCCAGCCTGCGTATCTCGTCCATATTATCGTTTGTCCCACCGAAGAAGAAGGAGTAATTCGCACGGGAGACCTCGGCGGCACGGTTGAATTTCCATTCCAGATCGGCGATCGTCGTGGTCTGTGGCTTCGTGTTCGGCATGTCCATGAAGGTCGTCACGCCACCGGCCACGGCCGCACGGCTCTCGGTCCCGATATCCCCCTTATGGGTAAGCCCGGGGTCCCGGAAATGCACCTGATCATCGATGACGCCCGGTATCAACCATTTCCCCGTAGCGTCGATCACTTGGTTCGCCTCGGCACGCACGTTCCCGGGAACCTCCCCCTCGAACACCGCCGCGATCTTATCCCCCTCCACCAACACCGAGCCGATAAAAGAACGGCCCTCGTTGATGATTCTCGGATTTTGGATTAATATTTTATTCATCTTTCTTATTCTATTATAAATTGTCAAACTCTGTTTTCATTAGGCATGGCTCGCATGTTTCCTCGGATACTTCCTGAAGAAACTCCACCATTTCAACTGAAGGACGCCAAATAAAGCCTCCCCGAATATCGAAGAGTTCATCTTGGAGACACCCAAGGCACGGTTGATAAAGATGATCGGCACCTCCACGAGCTTGAAGCCGCACTTATAAGCCGTAAACTTCATCTCCACCTGAAAGGCGTATCCCTTGAAATGGACACGGTCCAGATCGATCGTCTCCAGCACCTCACGGCGGTAACATTTAAAGCCCGCCGTCGTATCCTGTATCTTCATACCCGTGACGATACGGACATACACCGAGGCGAAATAAGACATCAACACACGGCCCAACGGCCAGTTCACCACATTCACCCCGTTGCAATACCTCGACCCGATGGCTACGTCGGCACCCTGCGCGGTACAAGCGGCGTATAGCTTCGGCAGCTCATTGGGATTATGACTGAAATCGGCGTCCATCTCGAAAATAAAATCATATTTATGCTCGATAGCCCATTTAAAACCCCGGATATAAGCGGTACCCAATCCCAGCTTCCCTTTACGCTCCACGATAAAAAGACGCTCCGGGAACTCCTTCTGCAAGCCCTTCACGATAGCCGCCGTCCCATCCGGAGAGCTATCATCGATCACCAAGATATGAAACACTTTCTCCAGCCCGAACACGGCACGAATGATATTCTCTATATTCTCCTTCTCGTTGTATGTAGGAATAATGACGATACTGTCTGACATATACTTTAATCAATTAATTTTTAGCTCATTATATATACGACTGTAAACCATTTGTAAATTACTCTCCAAAGTTACATATTTTTTCTGTGTAAATCTATCATCCAGTTAGCCCATTCGTCTGTTCCATGATAAGCAAATGTATTTTGGCTTTTCACCCAACTTCTCCGATTTCCCCCTAAATGCCTAATACTCAAATTAAGCTGATTTATTCTTCCACTTTTATTCGATTATTCCAGCGTTTTTCCGTAAGTTTGTCTTCATTAATTTCTAACGCTTGTAAAATTAAGTACTATGAATATACAGCAACTCGAATATATCCTAGCGGTGGATACTTATCGTCATTTCGCAAAGGCAGCAGAGCATTGTAGGGTGACACAACCGACATTGAGTATGATGATCCAAAAGCTGGAAGACGAACTAGGTATTAAATTGTTCGATCGAAACCTACAACCCGTTCGCCCCACACCTGCCGGACGTAAGGTTATTGAGCAAGCGAGAAATGTCCTCTATCAGGCTTCTCTTATCAAAGATATCGTGAACGAGGAGGAACAGTCATTGAAAGGTACGTTCCGCTTAGCGGTGCTACCGACTATCGCCCCTTATTTGTTACCTCGCTTTTTCCAGCAATTATCGGAAAAGCATACGGATCTTGACATCCGTATGCTGGAAATGAAAACCGCTCCCACTATGGCCGCCCTGCAAAACGGGGAAATCGACGCCGCTATCATAGCGAACCAACCCACTGAATCCAATTTACAAGGAGATATATTATATTATGAGCAATTCTTCGGATACGTGGCTCATAATGAATCTATCTTCAAAAAGGATTTGATCCGTACCGCCGATATCAACGACGAGCGGTTGTGGCTGCTGGACGAGGGACATTGCTTCCGTGACCAGCTGATGCGTTTCTGCCAGATGGAAAAGGTAAAGGTTCGCCAAGCCGCTTACCGTTTAGGTAGCCTAGAGACATTTATGCGTATGGTGGAAAGCGGTAACGGTATTACGTTCATCCCGGAATTGGCTACCCTGCAATTAAGTAAAGAGCAGAAAGAATTGGTACGTCCGTTCGCCATTCCCAAGCCGACACGGGAGATCGTCTTTGTCACCCGTAAAGATTTTATCCGGCATACCGTAGCGGGTATTTTAATAGAGAGCATCAAGAAAGCGGTACCTAAAGAAATGTTGACTTTGCAGCCCGGACAAAAGGTTGTGTGATTTTTTCGATAAATCCCATAGGGTATTTCTTTCCTGGGCGATCATATAAGTACAAAGTGATTATTTACCATTAAAACAATACAAATATGAAAGCGCTCTGTAAACAAACTATGGGATTTATCCTGATGATACTGTTGGCTTGCGGTGTAACCTCTATAAAGGCACAGGATAGCGCAGACGATGAGTTTATCACTGTCAGCGGTGTAGTAAAAGACAAGCAAACACGAAAAAAACTGGAATACGTAAATATCTCTATTCCGGGAACCAACGTGGGAACGATCACCAATAATGACGGTGAGTTCTCTATCAAAGTGAAAAACGGCCTCCATGCCAGACAAGTAGAAGTATCGCATATCGGATATTTGAATGGCTTGATCCCCGTGAACGATAAGGACATATTAGAATGCACGGTACTACTCGAACCGAACATGAATACGCTTAGCGAAGTCATTATCCGGGCCGGAGATCCTCGATATATCGTAGAGGAGGCGATTGAGAAAGTAAATAAGAATTACATCGCCACAGGTAGCATGCTTACCGGGTTCTACCGGGAGACCGCACAAAAAGGCCGTCGTTACATCAATATCTCGGAAGCGGTTATCGATGTTTACAAAACTCCCTATAAGGACAGGAACGTGGAACGGGATCGGGTACAAATCTATAAAGGACGTAAATTATTGAGCGAGAAGGCTAGCGACACATTAGCCGTGAAATTATTGGGAGGCCCTAACCTATCCGTTTACGTGGATGTGGTGAAGAATCCGGATTTATTGCTCGACCCGAATATCTTACCTTATTACGCCTTCCGTATGGAAGAAAGCGTGATGTTAAACGACCGACCGCATTACGTAATCAGTTTCCAACCTCAAGCGATCTTGCCTTACGCTTTATATTACGGCAAATTATATATCGATAAGGAACGGCTTTCCTTCAGCCGTGCGGAATTCGCCCTCAGCATGGATGACCGGAATAAGGCTACCGAGGCCATCCTCCGCAAAAAGCCTTTTGGCTTGCGATTTAAACCCGTGGAGGTAGCTTTCCTCGTAACTTACAAAGAACGTGACGGCATGAGCTATCTGAGTTATATCCGCAATGAGGTTCGCTTTAAATGCGACTGGAAACGAAAACTCTTCTCTACCAACTACACGATCGTATCCGAGATGGTCGTTACCGATGGTAAAGAACAAAATAACTCCATCCCCTACCGGATGTCTTTTAAAGCGGATCAGTCTCTATCCGACAAGGTATCGGACTTCGCCGACGAGAACTTCTGGGGAGCTTACAACATTATCGAGCCTACCGAGTCTTTGGAGAATGCGGTATATAAATTAAAGAAGCAACATAAAAATTGACCGTGTAAATATACTATCGACAATGATATGGACAAATCATTATCTTTGTCCATTATCAATTATCTGTTGAAACCAAATTATTATGGATTTGTTCGTACTCAAAAAGATCAAGGAAGGGGATATTAAAGCATTCGAAAGTATTTTCAGGCTTTATTATACCCCTCTTTGCCTGTACGCAACCAGTATAACAGGAGAGCAGGAAGTCGCAGAGGAGATAGTTCAGGACTTGTTTTATGTATTCTGGAAAGAAAGAGAATCTCTTCCAATCTTACGTTCCATCAAGAACTACCTTTATGGAGCTACCCGGAACCGGTCCTTACAATATCTGGAGCATCGGGAAGTACGATACCGATACCGGAATACGGTTTTAGCCGGAGAGAATCCGGAATCCGAATCGTATACCCCGCAAGATCAACTTGAGTACAAAGAATTGCAATCCTTGGTCAACCGGGCATTAGGTAAATTGCCCGAACGCCGCCTCCGGATCTTTCGGATGCACCGTTTCGAAGGAATGAAATACGCGGAGATAGCCTCCAGCCTCTCATTGTCCATAAAGACAGTAGAAGCGGAAATGACCAAGGCACTACAAACACTAAGAAAAGAAATCGAGAATTATACCTAACAGTTATGAATCAAATAGAAAAAAATAAATTGAAGACAGACCAAGCATGGGAACAATTATACACTCGCTTGGAGCAAGACGGGCTGCTGGATAAGCCAATTTCCGGTACACAAATCCCATACCGGATCGGACTTATGAAATGGGCCGCCGCTATCGTTATACTCTGTGTATCGGTAGCTACGGCTATTTTCCTTGGACGAGAACGGACACCGGAAACCACTCTGCTCACCCTGCATAATAACGAGGCTTCCACCACCTTGGTCACGACTTTGGAAGACGGGTCTATCGTTTATCTGGCCGATAACAGTCAGTTAAGCTATCCGGAACATTTCCAAAGAGAAAAAAGAGAGGTGTCTCTACTAGGAAACGCCCTTTTTGATGTAAGCGGGAATAAGGAACGTCCTTTCCTAATCGAGACAGAGCAGGCCCGGATCGAGGTATTGGGAACCTCATTCAATATCAAAAGCTCGGATAAAAGCGCCTTTGAATTGGCCGTTCGCCGGGGATTAGTGAAAGTGACACTCAAGAAGAACGGAGAACAAACGCTTGTAAAGGCCGGTCAAACCGTATCCTTATTCTCCAACCGTTTACAAGTAGCTCCGACTCAAGATAACGAACAATTTTCCGATTACACCCGCCGTATCCAGTTTAAGGATGAGCGCTTAGGAGATATCTTGCATGTAATTAATCTGGAGTATCCGATGATGCCATTGAAGACAACGGCTGATTTAGAGAATAGACGGCTGACCGTTAGTTTCTATAATAACTCACCCGCAACGATGGCTGAACTGATCTGCGCGGCGTTAAAACTAAAATGTACGCAACAAAATAATATATGGATGATTTCCGAACCTTGAGACAGCTGATCGTAGGATGGTTGCTGTTACTCGTAGCTCTCATCCCTATGAATGCCCAGAATGGTAACGTACTGGGACAGGTCATACGATTGCCTAAATCAAAAGGAAATATCTACCAATTGCTGGGACTCGTCACGGAACGTTCCGGCTATCTTTTTATATACGACAGTAAGATTATCGATAATGAACAAACAACATCGATAAAAGGTGGAGATTATACGATACAAGAAGCTATATACGCTATTACCGGTAATAAAAATCTGGCGATCCGTACGATAGAGAACCATCTCTTGCTTTATCTGCCAGAGAGTCCCTCCGCTCCTAAAAGCGCATCCGTAACTCCCGATTCCATACAAACCTATTTCTCGATAGAAGGTTCTTTACAGGATCAATATACCCATGAGCCAATCGCGTTCGGATCGGTAGGAATCGGCGAGGCCGCTATCGGCACCATCACCAACCAGAATGGAGAGTTCCGATTGAAATTACCGGACTCACTCCGATTATCCAAGGTACGTTTCTCTCATATCGGCTATCTTCCCCAAGAGATAGATGGTCGGGAGTTAATAGATAAACATACCGTCTTATCCCTAGAGCCTAAAGTAATCTCCATCCAAGAAGTTATCGTGCGTCTAACCAATCCGAAACGCTTATTACAGGAGATGCTGGACGAGAGAAGAAGCAATTATTCCCAGCACCCGATTTACCTTACCACATTTTACAGAGAAGGCGTTGAACGTAAAAAAGGACTCGTAGGACTGACCGAGGCTGTTTTTAAGGTATATAAGGCATCTTACCACAGCAATGCCTTGGCCGATCAAGTGAAACTACTAAAGATGCGCCGCATCAGTAACGAGCAGGAAAAGGACACATTGATCACAAAAATGAAGTCGGGTATCTACTCCTGCCTTGTCTTGGACTTGATGAAACAGTTACCGGAGTTTCTGGATCCTAGCCCGGATTCACCCTATACATACGCCCATACCGACATCACGGTAGTGGGTGATCGACTTGCTAACGTCATCTCTTTCGAGCAACGAAAGAGTATCAATGAACCGCTTTATCGGGGACAGATATATATCGACATGGAAAATAATGCCTTATTAAGAGTGGACTTTGAGGTCAATCCCCAATATATCGAGCAAGCGGCCGGCATGTTCGTCGAGAGAAAAAGCCGGAATTTACGGATCACGCCCCAGAAAGTAGCCTATACGGTATCTTACAAGCAATGGAATGGCACCTACTACATTAACCATATCCGGGGAGATCTGCATTTTAAAATTAAAAAAAGAAGACAACTTTTTAACACAAATATTTTACATACTTGGTTCGAAATGGTTACCTGTAAGATAGATACAGCCAATGTGAACCGCTTCTCACGCATTGAATCCCTTCCCACCCGCACGGTTTTCTCGGATACTCACTTCAACTACGACGAGGGTTTCTGGGGAGATTTTAACGTAATATTACCCGAAGACAAACTGAATGAGGCTATTAGCAGAATCACCTCAAAGATAGAGGAAACGAACTACTAATCCCTTGAAAATCATAAAGAGAGCCTTTTCGCAAAGGCTCTCTTTATAGGTTTTTAATAGGTATTAGTCTTTAAGGCAAAAAGATTGTTTAGGTTATCTGCATGCAAAGATGGGCTAATTAATATAATTGAGCAAATAAAAAAAGATATTGTACAACACATTTTTTTAAGTTTATCGAAATTTCTTTGCAGCTTGTGTTACTTTTTAACAATTACAGACTCCAATAGATCATCTGATGGATGCTACCTCGATAGACTCCTTTCACGTCCGCCAACACGGCATGTTCGTTCGTGATCGACATGAAGTAGGACTCATCCAGCTTCAAATAAGTCGTATGAGCGACAGCTACCACTACCGCGTCATATTTCTTCCCGGGCCTCTCTACTAACCGGATACCGTACTCTTGCAATACTTCCAAAGGGGAAGCGAACGGATCCATCACATCGACCTCGGCTCCGAAGTCCTTAAACTCATTGATAATATCGGCTACTTTCGAGTTACGTATATCCGATACGTTTTCCTTAAAAGTCATACCCATCACCAACACATGCGCTCCTAGGATATTTTTCCCCTGCGAGATAATCTTTTTCACGACCTTCTTTCCGATATACCGTCCCATGGAATCGTTCACGTAGCGACCGGAGTTGATCATCTTCGTGTGATATTGCAATTCTTTGGCTTTATGCACCAGATAGTAAGGATCTACCCCTATACAATGCCCACCTACCAATCCGGGAGAGAAAGGCAGGAAATTCCATTTCGTTCCGGCGGCTTTCAAGACATCAAACGTATTTACCCCCATTCGATCGAAAATAATGGAAAGCTCGTTCATAAGGGCTATATTCACATCACGCTGGGTATTCTCGATAATCTTGGCGGCTTCGGCTACCTTGATACTAGGCGCACGGTGCAACCCCGCTTGAACGACCAGCTTATAGACGTCCGATATCGTTTCCAAAGCTTCGGCATCGCAGCCGGAAACGATCTTCACGGTATTTACCAAGGTATGTACCTTATCACCCGGATTGATTCGTTCCGGTGAGTATCCAACCTTAAAGTCCTCTCCTACTCTCAACCCTGAAACCTCCTCCAAGATCGGGATGCAATCCTCTTCCGTACATCCCGGATATACGGTAGATTCGTATACTACATAATCGCCTCGTTTAAGGACTTTGCCTACCGTGCGGGTCGCACCCAACAAAGGGGATAGATCCGGCTCGTTATGGCTGTCTATCGGGGTAGGAACAGCTATAACGTAAAAGGAAGCCTCCCGCAACTTTTCTATAGAAGAAGTAAATGTGATATCTTTATGTTCAAATACCTCAGTAGGAAGCTCACCACACGGATCAATACAGTTCCGAAGCTTGTCCAAGCGATCCTCGTTGATATCAAATCCGATAACGGAAACATGTTTAGCGAATTCCATCGCGATAGGAAGCCCGACATATCCTAGTCCGATTAGGGCAAGTTTCGTTTGTTTATCTAGTAACTTTGTATACATCTTATTATTTCATCATTCTACTTAAAAGTCCGGGTTCCAAGGAGTGTCCCAAACAGACGAGATTGTATGCAAATGTAGCAATCTTCAGTTTACCTAACGGAATAAAGGACGTTTTATTTCATAAAGAAGGTCCCTTATCTCGTTTCCAAAATAAGGGACCTTGTCTTCTAAGTATAAATATGTTTCTTTTACTGCAAACGGCGAATACCTATAGCCTTGTTATATTGGGCTAAAGAAGCCTTTTGCTGATACCAAGTCTGGATCAAGCTACTGTAAGACTGAATCCATGACAATTGGGCGGAGAGCACATCCAAGATCGGTAGTTTACCCTCGTTGTAGCTGAAGGTATTCAAATCAAGGTTCTCCTCGGCAATCTTACAAGCCTCTTCCGCAACGGTAATTTGTTTCGTATACTCGGTTAGGCTTGTCCATGCGTTCGCTACCTCTTGAGCGATCTTATCACGCATATTGTCCAAGGCGTATTCCTTACTACGAAGGATGGCCTTCTGGGAATTTACCTCCTTGAAACGGGCTCCCCAACGGAACAAAGGTATCTTCAAGGAAGCGAAGACGGCCGGAGTCCACAACTGGTCCGAACCTTTCACGTTCAACATCGGCGTACCCCAAGTACCTTGAAAACCGATCGCCAAAGACGGGTTATATTTCGCCTTCGACAAATTGATCTGTCTCTTTTGATACTCTATGTTCAACTCGGAAATAGCGTAGTCCGGACGATTCCGAAGAGCTACATCCTCTCCTACTTGCAACGGCAAGGCCAGATAGGTCGTAATGGAATCTTCCACCTCGATCGGGTCTAACGGAGACACACCCATCAATGAGTTCAAGTTCTGTAACGCGATCTGATATTCCTTATAAGCCGAGCTTTTATTCAATTCCGCTTCTTTCAAGCGGGACTCCACTTGCAATAAATCGGTCTTGCTGATCTGGCCGTCATTGAAACGGATCGTCAACACGTTCGCCAACTCCCCGACAATGTCTACATACTGACACATCACATCGTACATACCTTTACGTGCGGCGGCCGTCCAATAGTTCAAATCGGCGGAATAAACGATATTATCCGTTGTCAATTCTTCCGCTTGCTCGGTGATCTTGCCTTGTACCTGAGCTGCCTTATAGTTATTATAGATCTGTCCGCCGGCATAGATGGGCTGGCTCACCGTAGCGCCTAGGCTATACGTATTATGGTCCATCTCTACGGACATGCCCGGTCCGAAATCCAAATCATATTTATTGATACGGTACTGATAACTGCCGGAGAAGTCCACAGAAGGGAAGAAACCGGTCTTAGCGGTCTTGATCGCATGCTGCATAGCGGTACAGCTTCTCTACATAAATGGCATGCTGCATAGCGATACGCTCCTCAGAGCTTTGCTTGATCTGACGGCTGTATTCAAGGACCCGTTCCTTATATTCCACAGCCGATAGCCGGGCGTCTTGCGCTTTAGCGGACAAGGCACCCAACAATAAACAACCTATGATTATTTTATTTCTCATACCTTTTACTCTGATTTAATCTTAAAGAAAACACAATAAGTAACCGGAAGCACGAAGATCGTCAAGATCGTAGATACGAACAGACCACCCATGATGGTAGCCGCCATACCGGCGAACATAGCGTCACCCAACAACGGCAACATACCTAAGATCGTCGTACCGGAAGCCATCGTCACCGGAACGATACGGGTTTTCGTTGCCTCTATCACGGCATTCACCGGAGACAAGCCCGCGTTCAATTGCAAACCGATCTCGTCCACCAGCACGATCGCATTCTTGATATTCATACCGATCAAGCCCAACAGACCCAGCATAGCAAAGAAGTCGAGAGACTTACCGAACACCAACAATCCCAATACCACACCAATGAAGATCAACGGCAGCATCGCCATGATCAATACCGGTTTCCGGTAATATTTCGGGAATAAGAATAACAAGGTGACATAAATCAAACCGAACATCAACGGGATATTAGCGGCGATCGCCTTATTACCTTTATCTTGCTCGGATTGCTCACCGAAATACGTCATCTTATATCCTTCCGGCACCTGAATCTTCTCCTGTACCTCTTTCCACAAATGACTGAAAGCAGCCATCGTATTGGCACCACGCTTCGGCTCACACTGCATAAGCATACACGGCTCACGGTTGAATCGTCTCACTACGTTAAACTCATAATCCAGCGAGAAATCATCGATCACCTGCTCCACTTTTACCGAACGGCCTTTAGCGCTATAAACCGGCAAAGTCTTTATATCATTCAGACTGATAGAATCCTTATCCGCATCTTTCAGTAAGATCGGCATAAACACGTCGCCCTCACGATACTCACCCAAAGGTACGCCATTCGTAGCCGAACGCAAGGAATAAGCCACCTGCTGACGGGTAATACCTAGACGCAAACCTTTCTCTTGGGAATATAGCGGCTTCCATACCGGAACCTTGTTACCCCAACTATTGCGAACCTCCATCACCTGATCATAATTCCGGGCGATCTCCTGCGCCCTTTGCGTCAAGGCAACCAACGTGTCTACGTTATCGCCGATAAAACCGATCTCGATCGCCGCATCCGGAACCGGAGACAAGGCGAACAAAGCCGAACGGGTCAATATATTCGGATAGTTAGCGACCATATAATCGTAGAACTTACCCTCTTCCGCTTGCGCATCCTCCGGATCTTGTGTCTCGATCAACACATTGGCGAAGTTTGGCTTCGGGCCGATAGAAGAACTGGCCAAGTAATAACGTACCGGCGAACCTCCCAAGGTAAACGAGTATGATTTGATATTCTCATTCTTGCTGAGATATTCCTCTTCTATCTTCTTCACATTCGTCTCCACGTCGTAGATGCTATATCCTTCCGGGAAGATCAAGTCCGCACGGAAATAAGGCTTGCTCATGATCGGGAAGAAACTCTGCGGCATGATGCTCATCACGAACAAGGAAAGGAATAACGTAGCTACCACGGTAGAGATCGTTACATATCTACGCTTGATCAAACGGCCCAATACCGACTCAAATTTATGGTACAGCTTCGTATCGTACGGGTCTTTGTTCTCACCCGGTTTCGCCTCTTTCAAAATAAAATTACCGAAGGTAGTCGTTTGCGTCAAGGCCAAGACCCAGCTTAATCCCAAGGATACCGCCAATACGATAAACAACGGTTTCACAATCTCGGCCACGGATGCCGGTGCCAAGTACATCGGCAAGAAAGAACATACGGCGATAAAGGTAGCGCCCAACAACGCCCACTGCGGTTTCGTCGCGCCATCGATCAACGCCTGATAACGGGAAAGTCCCCGCTTGATACCGACTTGGGCATTATCCGTCACCACGATAGCGTTATCCACCAACATACCCATAGCGATAATAAAGGCCGCCAACGAGGTTCGGTTCAAGCCGACACCCCAGATCAACATGATCAATAAGGTACCACCTACCGAGAACAACAACGAACTACCGACCAACATACCGGCACGGGACCCCATCACGATAAAGATAATCACGATAACGATCAACAACGACTCGATCAAGTTCAAGATAAAACCGTTGTTCGCCTCATCCGCGATCTTGTTCTCCGGATAGATCGTTTTCAGGTCCATACCCACCGGGAACAGCTGCTCCATCTCCGCTAAATGATCCGCCACGGCGTTACCCACGGCAACCACATCGTCTTTCGAACCGGTAGCGACACCGATACCGATGGCACGCTTACCGTCCACACGCATCAGGTTCGAGGGAGGGTCCATATAACCACGCTCTACCGTAGCGATATCTCCCAAACGAACCTCACCGCCACTTTTCGTCACGATCAATTGGTCCCGGATATCTTGTATATCCTTATACGTACCTTCCGCACGCAAACGCAATTGATAATTACCGGTATTGATATCTCCCGTATTCACCAACAAGTTCTGCGTTTGCATCACCTGCTGGATAGCGTTCGGGTCGATACCTAGGTTAGCCAGTTTCGGGATAGAGATCTTTACGTTGACAACTTGTGTCTGTTCACCG
>ENA-OPRU01001177-OPRU01001177.1-human-gut-metagenome-genome-assembly--contig:-NODE-1177-length-12856-cov-2.418483_pt1 | contig 12856 bp, 8 predicted proteins | sample MGYA00241897_ERZ501888 | MGnify/ENA primary metagenome ERZ501888 (study PRJEB25962, sample SAMEA2042398) | human gut metagenome | biome: human gut; feature: human-associated habitat; material: faeces... | reverse complement strand
TACTGGTTATCGGAAAGCTCCCGATAGTCGAAGTAGTCGAATTCGGCCTGCGCGTCGTAGCCGGACAGATCGACGCAGGCAAGTCCCACGAACGCGCCGGTGAAGAAGCCGCCGTAACGTTGGTTCACGTAATCGTCGGACAGGATCTTCGCATCGAGCCTGACTGGAATCTCGGTGAAATGTTCTCCGTCAAAGGAATATTCGTAGGAATAGTATTCCGTGCGGACCTTGGTGCGCAGCCATACCGCCTCAGCCTCTTCGGGCACTACGATGGCGTTATCCTTGAGGAACGACGTATATTGGTTGAAATCGTTCTGAGCCACTTCGATGACCCTTGCGTGACGTTTCTCATCCCAAGTGATAAACGCCCATGACCAGCATAGGTCATCGTAATAGTTGGTCAGGCCTGCCATCTGCATGTAATTCTTCGGATCGAAACGCACCTTGGTTTCGGCGTCGAAATCAAATGCCTGCCAGCGACGAGCCACAAGAGACAAGTCAAACAGGTTGCACAGCGAGCCCTGACCACGCAATGCCAGTTTGCCACCACCCACCGTGCCCATGGCGTCGGTGAACGGGACGCGTAGAGTGTTCCAATTCGGACCGAGCTCGCCGGAATCGAACTCATCATGTTCGTCACGCGTCGTTGGGGCCAAAGTCTCGATGGCATCTTTCGGAGCATCAACGTAACGCTGTCCGCCGTGACCTCCGATCACGCGCGGCCAACCGTCCTCATCCCATTCGACTTTCTGGATGGAGGTCTCGCGTCCGAGTGTGCACCATCCGCGGGTGCCATGGGCCGGTTCGGTATCATGACGCCACGGACGACCACATAGGGAGGCGTAATACCACTCGCCGGACGGGGTGTCCACCAACGCTCCATGGCCCTGCTTCTGCAAATAGGTGTCAGGAGTGTCGAAGTTACCGATGAACGGGCCATTCGGCATAACTTCGAAGGAGTACTCGTCAAGGGTATGGGAACGCGCCACAGATTCCTGATGTTCATACACCGTGCCGCCTTCTGCGGCAAACAGGTAGTACCAACCATCCTTCTTGTATAGGTGGGGACCTTCGGTGATCTTCACCGCAGTGCCATCCCAGATGGTGCGGGCCGTTTCTGGCTTGAGCTTCATGGTGTCGACGTCGAATTCCGTCAATGTGATACCGTCGAACTGGTGGTGGTATTCACGGAAATCCCATGTCTGCTGCACCAAGTATTTGCGGCCGTCGTCGTCATGGAACAGGCTGGCGTCAAAACCGACCCCGTTGATGCGAATCGGCTCGCTCCATGGCCCGTGGATGTCCTCGGCGGTGACCAAATAATTAGTGCAATCCTTGAATGCACCATTGACCACCTTGACATCAGTGTAGATCAACCAGAATCTGCCATCCGCATAGCTTAGGTCAGGAGCCCAGATGCCTCCCGAAGAGGGGTTTCCTCTCATATCAAGCTGGCTGGACCGGCTCAACGGGCTTGGAAGAATGTTCCAATGCACCAGGTCCTTGGACTCATGCAGGCGAACGCCTGGGAACCATTCGAAAGTGGAATTGGCAATGTAATAAGTGTCACCGACGCGAATCATTGAAGGATCGGCATGAAAACCGGTGAGCACCGGGTTGGAAATCTTCATAATGTACCTCTTGCATAAGAGATGAAGCCCGGAAGACGGAAAGGAACATCTTCCGGGCGTGGGTTGTCACATTCCGTCAGCCCTTGACCGCACCTGTCAGGCCGCCGACGATCTTCTTCTGGAAGATGGTGAAACAGATCAGGGCCGGAATCATAGCCAGAGAGGTGAAGGCCAACACCTGTGCGGTGTCAACGGAGTGTTCGGAGCTGAACATCTGTACGCCAAGTGGCAATGTGTACTTGCTGGCATCACTGAGCACGAACAGCGGCAGCATGTAGGCATTCCAGCTTCCCACGAAGGTAAGGATTCCAGTGGTGGCCACGCCAGGCATGGACAGCGGAATGACCATGCGCCAGAAGAAGCCAAGGCGGGAGCATCCATCGAGAAGACAGGCCTCCTCAAGCTCATTAGGAATCGACTGTAGGAACGGCACCAAGATGATGATGGTCTGAGGAAGTCCGAAGGCAATTTGCGGAAGGATCAGACCCCACAGGGAGTTGGCCAGACCCAGATTGCGAATCAGCAGATACAAAGGTGTAATGCCAACGGTCATCGGGAACATGAGACCAGCAGAGAACAACGCGTACATAAGCGGCGCATAGCGGAATTTGTATCGGGCGATGACAAAGCTCACCATGATGCTAAGCACCACGACGCCTACCATGGTGGCGATACCCACGATGGTAGAATTCTTCAGTTCCGTCCAGAAAATATCACTTTCGACGACCGTCTTGTAGTTGTCGGGGATCCATGGGTTCGGCATCCCGGACGGATGGTTGGTGATCTGCGAATTGGTACGGAAACCGCCGAAGATAATGTACAACACCGGAGTGATACAGATGGCCACAAGCACCAGGGAGAAGAAGTAGACGATTGGGTTGCCCCATGGCGTCTTGGATGACTTACGGTAACCATTCTTCTTGCTGTACTCGCTTTTGTTGGAATGTCCTGCGATTGTTGCGGCAGTCATCACTTCACCTCACTTGCCAGGGCAGCAACCTCACGATGCTGCACTTCCTTTGCGCGCTTCCTGGCACGCTTCTCGGCTTCTTTCTGCTCAGTAACAGCACCGTCCAAGTCACGGTTCAGCACGAACTTCTGATAGACGAGTGCGATGATCAAAGAGATCACGAAGATGATCAGAGCAACGGCGGAACCATAGCCATAGTTGCCGGCTCCACGACCTTCACGCACCATGTAGGTGGCCATGGTGGACACACCAGCGGTGGTCGACACATACTTGCCCCACACGATATAGACCAGATCGAAAAGCTGCAGAGAGCCAATCATGGAAAGGAACACCCAGATCCGCAACGTCGGAGCAAGCAACGGCAACGTGATGCTTTTCTGCATCTGCCAAAAACTCGCCCCATCCACTTTGGCTGCTTCATACAGTTCATCGGGAATGGATTGCATGCCGGCGAGCATCAGAATTACGGCGAAACCGACGTATTTCCAGCTGATCAGCAACAGCAGCGTCCAAATAGCGATTTTCGGGTCGGCCAGCCAATCAGGACCATTGATGCCGAAGTTGGCCAGAATCTCATTGATGGCGCCCTTCTTCTGTAGCAACAGGCTCCATCCTGTGCCGACGATGACCTCGGAAACGACATACGGCACGAAGATGAGGGTGCGGATGAGACCACGCCCCCTTGAACTTCTGGTTCAGCAGCAATGCGAACAGGATGGCGAGCGGAGCCTGGATAACCAACGAGCCGATCACGACCTCGAAGGTATGCAGAATCGCCGCCTGGAACGCGGGATCCTTAAGCGCTGTGATGTAGTTCTGGAGACCAACGAATTTACCTGTCTTGGAGGGAAGCCCGTAGCCCTTCCACTGATAGAAGCCGTAATAAGCACCCAAGACGATAGGCAGAATCACAAAGCAGACGAACAGAAGAATCGCAGGTGCGGACAGTACGAAAATCTCAACATTACGACGCATTTTGCCATCGGACGGTTTCTTGGACCGCTTAGCGCGCAGCGTCACCGCGTCTTTGCTTGTACTTGACATGGTTTTCTCCACTACCAGATACGTTTCTCGAATAGGAAGGAGGGCAGATGAAGATCTGTCTATCCACCCTCCTTTGGCCGTCAACCAGCCATGTTCACTATCAGCCCTTGGACGCTGCGTCCTTCATCGCCTTGACGATATCGGCGGAAGTGCCCTGGCCCGAGAGCAAGTTCACCACTCCGGAGTTGAGCGCGTTGCCGATGTTGCCGCCGAGAGCGGTATCCATCCACAGCTGCATGCCATCAGACTTTTTCATAGCTTCGAGGATAGCCTTAAGATTTTCATCGGTAACCGCATCGTAAGCTTCGGCGGAAGCCGGAATGGTGCTGAACGCAGTGGCGTATTTCTCCTGATTTGATTTCTCAGCCATGAAATTGACGAAATCAACAGCAGCGTCCGGAGCCTCGGGATTGACAGCGAAACCGGTCACAGCGCCCATCAAAGCACCTTCCTCGCCTTTTCCTCCGTCCACGGTCGGGAAGGCGAAGAAGCCAAGGTCAGCCATTGGCTTCTTGTCCGGAGTCAGGTCCTTGAGAACTCCAGGCTCCCATGTGCCCATGAGCTCCATCGCAGCCTTATGATTGGCCAGCAGACCTGCGGACGAGCTGGCGCCCTGCTGGGCCGTCGTGGTGAGGAATCCTTCGTTAAAAGCATTCGCATCCAACAAATCCTTCAGATCATCTCCGGCTTTGACCCAGCAAGAGTCGGAGAAGTCCTTGTCATTAACGCCCTTGGCGTAGGCCTTCGGAGAGCATTCGCGCATGGACAACCAGTAGTACCAGTGACCGACCGGCCAAGCATCCTTGCCGCCGAGTGCGATCGGATCGATGCCAGCGCTGCGAAGCTTCTGCACATCGGTCTTCAGCTCGCTGAAAGTGGTCGGCTCGGCATCGATGCCAGCCTGCTTGAACAAATCCTTGGAATACCAGATGCCACCAGGCTGGGCAGCGACCGGAACACCATAGACCTTGCCATCATAAGACATGGAATCCAATGAGGAAGACATTTGCTTTTTGACGGTATCGCTAATCTTATCAGTAATATCCATTACCTGACCGGCATCAACCATGTCCTTGGTCTTGGCACCACCAAGGGTCATGTACACATCCGGGCCGGAGGCGGGATCCTGCATAGCGGTGGTCAGCTTGCCTTCGAAATCCTCGTTCTGGATGGCCTGAATCTGAACCTTGACACCGGTCTTCTTCTCAAACGCTTTGGCCAGATCCTCCCAATACTGCTTGCCGTCACCAGCTGTGGCGTTATGCCAGAACGTAATGGTCTTATCGTCTTTGGCGCCAGCGCTGGAGCCGCAGGCACCCATGCCCAACATGGTCGCCACCGCAAGAGTGGCAGCTGCAATGGTTTTGAACTTCATTGTCTTCTCCTTATTGACCAAATCATCATCGACAAAATGATGGCAACGACAGGAACGACTTCTCTCGAGTGGGTCGAATCGGGAAGCATGACCGCAACGAATGCTGCTGCAGCTCCCCTAGCAGACAGAGAATCAGCCTTTGACTCCCTTCGAAAGTCTCCATTTCGTTTTCGTTGTACCTACAGACTACCGAAACAAATCACACAAAGTCAAGTTTTTTGTAAAATCAGAAAACTAACTATTTTTCGTTGATTTTACAACGTTTTTAAGCATTGCCAACATATCGAAAGTTTCGAAAAACGTAAACCGAAACTTTCGTTCGCATTTTCGGATATGATGAAAAGAAGAAGGAGTGACTCATGCGCAATACGACAAAGAAAGCTACGGTACGACTCTCTGACATAGCTAAAGAGACCGGTTATTCCCTTTCCACCGTATCCAAGGCGCTCAACGGCAGAGCCGACGTTTCCGAAGAGACGCGGCAAACCATCAACGCGGTGTTGAAACGGTATGGGTATTCCCGTAAAGCGACGGGTGCAAAAAGCCAACGAATTATCGAAATCGTGTTCCAAGATTTCGATAATGTTTGGGCCCTTAAAGTACTCCGTGGCGCCATTCGCGAAGCCAAGTTGCATGATTTGAACGTCATCACCACCGAAGGCGGCAATCGCCAGCACCCGGACTCATCCTGGATTGACAACATGCTGCGTCGGCAGACGGATGGCGCCATTCTTGTCTTCTCCAGTCTGACACGTATCGAGCGGAACAAACTGCATTCCAGAGGTATTCCCTTCGTCTTGTTCGATCCATTCGGTAATCCAGATCCAGACACGCTGTCGGTGCAAGCGGACAACTGGACCGGAGGCGTAATCGCCACCAGGCATCTACTCGCACTCGGACATACCCGCATAGGCATCATCACCGGACCGGAGGAGATGATGTGTTCCAAAGCACGTCTGGACGGATATACATCAGCGCTCGCGGAACATGGAATCGAAGCCGATCCCGAACTTATCACCGAAGGCGATTTCACCACTTCCGGCGGTTACGCACAGTCCATCTCCCTGTTGAAACGACCGAATCGTCCGACCGCAATCTTCGCCGGCAGCGATCTGCAGGCCATGGGCGTCTACGAGGCGGCAAGGCAGCTGGGATTACGTATTCCCGAGGATTTATCCGTGGTCGGATTCGACGATGTGCAGACTGCCGCATTCCTTGGCCCGGCGCTGACCACCGTACGACAGCCGCTCCAAGACATGGCAAGGGCCGCCGTACGCATGCTGGTCGAAGCGCTGTCCACCGACGTGATCCAACCGCACATCATCATGCCGACATCGCTAGTGGTACGCAACAGCACACAGCAACTCGAAGGTTAATCAGCGGGGCAAACCTCACAGGCACAACCGGGGGGAGAACACAGCGCTCCTAGCCTTTCGACCCGTTTTCAACTCGTTCTAAGACGGCCCGTCGGAACACCAGCAGTGAACCATCCTGAAATTCCGTAGAAACTATGCCATGAAGCCGGCCATGCAACCGACGAACCCACCGGCCCATTCGGTGCTGAGGAAACGAGCATCGACACTCAGCAGGACCTGCCCCTGACGCACGAACGTCGCAGAATCAACCAAACCATGCATGCCAGTCACGATGACCGACAAGCGGTTGTCGTCGAAAAGTACCGCCGGACGCACTCCGTCAGCCTGTACGGCAACAGACCCAGCTTGCGAATCGTCTCCATTCACCATCTCGTAGCGCACATCCGTGCCATGCATCGAAAACACCGCGTAATGTGTGGAATTCTGCCGGATCACTAAAGAACCGGACATGGGAATCGGCATGAGCGTCGGCAGTTTCGCTATTCTGCGGTAGCTGACATCACGCTCATCGCGCACCACCACATCGTTCGTCGAGCCATCAGCCACATCCACCAGCGCAGGTTCCACGTCACCGGCGAGCGAGGATTTCACCCTAGGCTCGATGGCGATTCCATCGTCTTCAGTAGTAACCGTGATCTCGTCGGCCAAGCGGCCAAGACCAGCGCAAGTCACCGGCCATCCGGGGTCACCCTCATGCGTATATGGTGCACCGTTGCCGTCCAGCTTCCAATCGGCCGGATTATGTTCCCAGGATACCGGAGCGACAAAGCTCTCCCTTCCCAAGTAGCTCAATAATTCGCCGTCACGCTTTCCCCGTGTCTCCCTCACGCCGAGACACACCAGCCACCATCCCAGTTTCGGATGAAGCAACAGGTCCGCATGTCCCACGCATTGCAGCGGTTCCGACAAACCCAGATGTCGGTGGGTGAGAATCGGATTCTTCTTATCCGCGTGGAAGGCACGGATTGCGGTGCCAAGATAGCAGCGTTCCCCGTCACGAACCTGCGGAATGCACTCACCCAATTCGGATACTTCCCGTTCGTAAGCTTCGAACGCCCGAAGCAGTCCATGCGGCGCATAGATGCGCATGGCCATTTCGCTATGTTCGAAACTGGTGCCCCCCTCAGCGGTCATCAGATACACATAATCACCCACGCGATAGAGATGCGGCGCCTCAGCCCACACCGATTCCATACCGTATCCGCGCCATATTACCGTCTTGCCCGATCCCGCAGGAAGACCGTCATCGACAAAAGTCCAAGTCTCCGGATTAATGCGTTGGGTCCAGACCTCGGTCTGGCCTTCCCATTGCGGATTGACCGCAGGACGGGTCTGAGTCCAGTACACGTTGCCATCCCCGTCCTCGAATATGTCTGGATCGATGCCTTCAGCGCCCTCAATCCAGAACGGGCCATGCCATGGCCCTTCGATAGACTCCGCTTCAAGGATAAAATTGCCCTCCGCGGCGTGGAACCGCATCAGCTCGCTTTCTGTGCAACCACCTTCCATAGCACGGCGATCATCAAGACGGGCAATGGTGCATGCAATCACATATTTGCCATGAATCCTGCGCAGCGTCGGCGCATAGACACCGCCCGAATCATCCACGAAAGGAATAAGCAGGCGCCTTGCCAGGTCAGCATCTACCACATTCGACACATGCTTCCAGCACGTCATATCCTCGGAAACGTAAATGGGAAGACCTGGGACAAGCTCAAAAGTAGAAGTCACCAACACAATTCGCTGGAACTCATCATCCCAAATCCAACTCGGATCAGGATTCATTCCACGAAGAATGGGATTGGTAATGGTAATAGTCGCGGTCATAAATACACCTTATTCAGAAACGTTCGTGAGCATCGCATCATTGCGAACAATCGAGACTTTCGTTTGGCCCAAAAACGCAAACAAGCCGTACACCGGCGACATAACCGGCAGACGACTTGCCTGCGAAGGAAATTCTAGGAAGAAGGAAGGAAAGATGAGTGGTGTGCCGGAACGCCGACGCTTCGGCACACCACATCCGGCTCTGTCACAGCCGAGTCTCACTGCTTGATCCAGCGATGAATCAGGAGCCCTAACGGAAACTCCCTATTCGGCTCACGCCTCGGCCAGGGCGTCGATCATGTAGTTGTTGATCGTGGCCTTGACGGACTCGAGGTGATCGGACTTGGTGGCTTCGATGAGCTTGGACTGCGGGATATCCAGAGCGTACTCTTCGAGGGAAGCCAGCGAGGCGGTGCCGTTCTCGACGGTCGCGCCGATGCCGGAATCGAAGGAGCTGTAGCGCTCGGCCTGCAGGTTCTCGATGACCTTGTCCTCGTGCATCTTGGCCGCGACCAAGAGACCTGCAGCGAATGCATCCATGCCGGCGATGTGGGAGCGGAACAGATCCTCGGCGGCGAAGGAGGTGCGGCGCGGCTTGGCGTCGAAGTTCAGACCACCGTGAGGTCCGATGGAGCCGGCCTGCAGGACTTCCCACATGACGGCGACGGTCTCGTACAGGTCGGTCGGGAACTCGTCCATATCCCAGCCGATGAGCTTGTCGCCCTGGTTGGCATCGAGGGAGCCGAGCACGCCGGCCTCGCGGGCGGTGCGGATCTCGTGCTGGTAGGTGTGGCCGGCCAGGTTGGCGTGGTTGCCTTCGAGGTTCAGCTTCATGAAGTCGATGTCGTAGGTCTTAAGGAAGGCGATGGCTGTGGATGCATCGAAGTCATACTGGTGCATCGTCGGCTCCTTGGCCTTCGGCTCGATCAGGAACTGAGCGTCCAGGCCGATCTCCTGAGCATACTCGTGGCACATGTGGAAGAACTTGGCCATGTGCGCCTGTTCGCGCTTCATCTGCGTGTTCCACAGGTTCTCGTAGCCTTCACGTCCACCCCAGAACACGTAGTTCTCGGCTCCCAGGCGCTTGGCAATCTCCAGGGAATGCTTCAGCTGGCCACCGGCGTAAGCGTAGATGTCGGCGAACGGGGAGGTGGAAGCACCGGACACGAAGCGCGGGTTGGTGAACAGGGAGGAGGTGTTCCACAGCAGCTTGATGCCGGTGGACTTCATGTTCTCTTCGATCTTGTCGACGACCTTGTCCAGGTTCTTGTCGGTCTCGCGCAGGGTATCGCCTTCCGGAGCGATATCACGATCATGGAAGCAGAAGTACTCGACGCCGAGCTTCTGGAAGAACTCGAAGGCGTAGTCGACCTTGGCCAGAGCCTCATCCTCAGCATTGGAGTACTTGCCGTACCACGGACGCTGGGCGGTGCCGGTGCCGAACGGATCGACCAGCTCCTGATCGAACGTGTGCCACCAAGCGACGCCGAAACGCAGCCAATCCTTCATCTTCTTGCCGGCAACAACCTTGTCGGCATCGTAGTAATGGAAAGCCAGACCCTCCTGCGGTCCCTTTTCACGACCGACATACGGAATCTTTTCAATATCCCACAGACCCATGGGTTGCTCCTTTGCTATTGGTTTTTACTTTCGTAAGACATTGTTTTCCCGTCAAGCGGATTCCCGCCTGTCTTGATGTACATAATAAAATCAACTTCCTAAGTTTGTCAATTCAGTGAACTATTCGGCGTTTCCATTGAAAAATAGTCAATTGTCAACTCAGTGATAAGGTGAGCATGTTTGTTGCACCGCAGCGCCCAATCGAAAGAAGGAAATCCATGAGCGAAAACGTCGACACCACCTGCGTGCAGGGAGGTTACCAGCCCGGAAACGGTGAATCCCGCACACCCCCGATCATTCAGGCGACAACCTTCAAATACAAGTCAAGCGAACAGATGAGCCGACTGTTCGACCTATCCGAATCCGGATACTTCTACACTCGACTGCAGAATCCAACCAACGACACCATCGCAGCGAAAATCTGTGAAATGGAAGGCGGCGCGGCCGCAATGCTGACCTCATCCGGCCAGGCGGCGAACTTCTTCGCACTGTTCAACATCTGCAACAACGGCGACCACATCGTCGCATCCTCCGCGATCTACGGCGGCACGTTCAACCTCATCAACGTGACCATGCGCAAAATGGGCATCGAATGCACGTTCGTAAGCCCGGACTGCACCGAAGAAGAGCTCGAAGCGGCATTCCAGCCGAACACCAAGGCGGTCTTCGGCGAATCCATCTCCAATCCGGCACTCATCGTGCTTGATTTCGAAAAGTTCGCGAACGCGGCGCATCGTCACGGCGTGCCGCTGATCGTCGACAATACGTTCCCGACGCCCGTCAATTGCCGACCGTTCCAGTATGGCGTGGATATCGTCACGCACGCCACCACCAAATATATGGACGGTCACGGCTCCTGCGTGGGCGGCGCGATCGTGGATTCCGGCAACTTCGACTGGATGGCCCATGCGGAGAAATTCCCCGGACTCACCACACCGGACGATTCCTACCATGGCGTGACCTATGCCAAGGACTTCGGCAAGGCCGCTTACATCACCAAAGCCACCGCACAGCTCATGCGCGATTTCGGCTCAACGCCGGCGCCGATCAACTCGTGGATCATGGGCATGCATTTGGAGTCGCTGGGCGTGCGTATGGAGCGCCATTGCGCGAACGCGCTCAAGGTGGCGCAGTGGCTGAGCGCCGACCCGCGCGTCAGCTGGGTGAGCTTCCCAGGCCTTGAGGAAGACAAGTACCATGCGCTGGCTGAAAAGTACATGCCGAACGGCACTTGCGGCGTTATTTCCTTCGGCGTGCCGGGCGGCCGCGAAAAGGTGTCCGCGTTCCTCGACCACCTGAAGATGGTGTCCATCGCCACACATGTGGCCGACGCGCGCAGCTGCACCCTATACCCGGCAGGCACCACGCACCGTCAGCTCACCGAGGAGCAGCTCGTCGAAGCAGGCGTTGGCATTGACCTGGTGCGCCTGAGCTGCGGCATCGAAAACGCCGACGACATCATCACGGATCTCGATCAGGCTCTCGCCGCCGTGCAGTGATTCTCACTCAAAATCACATCAGGAAGGCCGTATCTCCCACTCAGAGGTGCGGTCTTCCTCCTATCCGAGTGGACTCGCACGCCATACTCATCTTGCACGGGCACACCAATCATCTGAAATCCCTTATATGTGGCAGATTAAGGCATCTTCAAAATCCGATTTGCGCTATATGTGGCAGATTCACACTACATTCGAGGGTATAAATCTATAGAAAAATCCCGTTAAGAAATCTCAGGTCTGCCACATATAGCGATTTTGACTTTTCCAGCACCGTGGAATCTGCCACACATAACGGTTTTTATTCAGCCTGTTGGTACGTCCAGCGACCGGCAAGCATAGTGCCAAGCACATGCTCGGGCATGGCACGCATGGCCTCCGGAGAATCGATTATGCTCGGATCACAGTCCAGAAGCACCAAATCGGCCGCGTCTGCGTCCCGCAAAGCCACGCGTCCGACCGCGGTGGACGAAGCGAGCGCCGTTTCAAAATCAAGGCACTGCTCAGGTTGGAAAGGCTCGCGGTCGGAACTTTCCGTACCGAATACCGCCGCGGAGATGGCCAGCCATGGGTCCAGCGGCGCGACCGGCGCATCCGACCCCATGAGCAGTTTGGTCCCCGCCTTATGCAGACTATTGAATGCGTAGGGGATTCCGGCGGGGGTGCCCCAGAATCGCGCGATGACGTCACGATCGTCCATGGCGTGCTGCGGTTGGATGCTTGCGGCAAGTCCCAGCTGCGCGAGTCGCGGAATGTCGCACTCCTTGAGCATTTGGGCATGCTCAATGGAACCATGCGCATGGGTGCGTTCGGCACAATCAAGCACAATGGTGTTCGCTTCATCGCCGATGGCATGACAGGCGATGTCGAAGCCATGTTCGACGGCGAGTCGCATGTACGACTCGATTTGCTCAGGGGCATAGCTCAATGTGCCGTAGGTTTCCGGTCTGATGCCCGAATATGGCATAGAACAGTAGGCGGAACGGGTGTTGAGCGAGCCATCGGAGATCATCTTCATCGCGCCGACGTGACCCAAACCATGACTTCCGGGCAATTCGTCTCCGGTGTGCCAGCCGTCGTCGATGGCTTGTCGGAGTCTCTCGGGATATATGCCAGCCTCGACACGCAGACCATCAAGCCCTTGCGAGAATCGGCTAATCCACGTGTCGATGTTCTCCGCCATCTCATAGTCGCGCACGCCGACCACGCCTTTACTCGCAGCGTCGTGTTCGGCGTTGCGCAACAGATGCATCAGCTCATTGGCCGCACCAGGTCCTTTGTCCAGCTTGCAGTAGGCGTCGAACCACTCAAGCTCGCCGACGAGTCCGGATTCGTCCACATCTACGCCAAGCTTGCGCGCGGCGGCAGAGTTCACCCAACCGCAATGCATATCGGCACTTGACAGCGCCACCGGCTGGTCTCCCGCCACCGCATCGATCGCGGCCAGGGTCGGCTGGGCGTCATCGGACCACAGGGAATGCCGGAAGCGCATGCCGACCACATATTGGTTCGGGTCG
>ENA-OPRU01001176-OPRU01001176.1-human-gut-metagenome-genome-assembly--contig:-NODE-1176-length-12891-cov-29.342474_pt1 | contig 12891 bp, 7 predicted proteins | sample MGYA00241897_ERZ501888 | MGnify/ENA primary metagenome ERZ501888 (study PRJEB25962, sample SAMEA2042398) | human gut metagenome | biome: human gut; feature: human-associated habitat; material: faeces... | reverse complement strand
GCTACTCCGGGATTACTCATCATTCCTGCACCTACGATGGAAAGCTTCGCAATATTTCTCTCAGAATGAAGCTCTGCAAATCCAAGTCTTGCCTGATTTGCATCCAGAACTGCAACTGCATCATCCAGATCATTTCCATCGACTGTGAAAGAAATATCCTTTCTGCCCGCACGTCCGATAGACTGCAGGATCACATCTACATTAATATTCTTCTTCGCAAGGGTATCAAATAATTTAAAAGCTACACCCGGCTCATCCTTTAATCCGATTACCGCAATTCTCACTGCATCTGTATCCAGCGCAACACCGCTGATCAACATTCTCTCCACTGTAACTTCCTCCTTTACCACAGTTCCTTCACTGTTGTTTAAACTTGAACGTACCACAAGCGGCACGCCATATTTCTTCGCCATCTCCACAGAACGGTTGTGAAGCACACCTGCCCCGAGAGTCGCAAGGTCAAGCATTTCATCGTAAGTGATCTCTTTGAGCTTTCTTGCTTTCGGAACCTTACGCGGATCTGCTGTGTAAACACCATCTACATCTGTATAGATTTCACAGGCATCTGCATGAAGAGCAGCCGCAAGAGCAACCGCTGTTGTGTCAGAACCGCCTCTTCCAAGAGTCGTATAATCATCATACTTGTCAACTCCCTGAAAGCCGGTAACTATTACAATCTTTTTGCTGTCCAGCTCTCTTCTGATACGCTCTGTATCAATTCTTTTTAAACGTGCATTTCCATGACTGCTTGTCGTATGCATGGAAACCTGAAAAGCATTCAGGGAAACCGCAGGAACTCCCAGTTTATCCATCGCCATTGCCATCAGTGCAACAGACATCTGTTCTCCGATGGTAAAGAGCATATCCATCTCTCTTTTCGGCGGTTTCTCATTGACATCCCTTGCCATAGTGATCAGTTCATCCGTATATTTCCCCATTGCGGACAGAACGACAACCACGTCATTTCCTTTTCTGTACTCTTCTATACAGCGGTTGGCAACATTAAAGATACGTTCTTTATTTGCAACCGATGTACCGCCAAATTTCTTGACAATCAACATTGTTTTACTTCCTCCATAATAAGTTTACAGGAAAGAGAAGATTCTCATATCTTCCCTTTCCTGTTCTGTTTACAGTAATCACTGTACAAATATTTATCTGAAGTATTGTATCAGTGTCCACCTTATCAGGCACACTATATGATACACGAAATCTGTCAGTTTATCAATCTTTAACTCGAATCTTTGCAAGTACCTGATCTCCGATCTGAGCCAGTTTCTCTTCAAATGCTCCCTGTGTCATTTCATCAGTGATAAATGCACATTCCTGTGGAAGCTGTCCCAGGCTGATGATCTCAACATCACCAAATACCTTCTTCGCTTCTTCTGCTGCTTCTTTTTTAATTCTCACAAAAAATCTTCCTGTCACTTCATCCAGTGGTTTCAGTACTGCCGGAGTGCTGTTCCAGTTTGTCACAATGGTAACATGGAGATGTTTTGCGGCATCCACAATATCACCAACTACAGCACTTGCTGTAGGCAGTTTACCTGCACCGCTTCCATAGAACATGGCATCTCCAAGCATATTTCCATGTACAAATACTGCATTAAACACATCATTTACACTGTAAAGAGGGCTGTTCTGGCCGAGCATAAACGGTGCTACCATTGCATAACAGGTTCCGTCTGTCAGTCTGCGGCTGGTTCCAAGAAGTTTGATGGTTCTGCCAAGCTTCGCAGCATACTCCATATCTTCAGGTGTGATCTTTGTAATTCCCTCTGTATAAATATCTTCAAAATCAAAATATCTCTCATAAGCAAGAGAGGAAAGGATTGCGATCTTACGGCATGCATCATATCCTTCCACGTCAGCGGTAGGATCTGCCTCTGCATAACCCTTCTGCTGTGCTTCCTTTAATACAGTGTCAAATTCACAGCCTTCTGTGCTCATCTTATAAAGCATGTAGTTGGTAGTTCCGTTCAGGATACCTGTCACTTCGTCAATCTCATCTCCTGTAAGGGAAGAATTGATGACACGAATGATCGGGATTCCGCCGCCACAGCTTGCTTCAAATAAGAAGTTAATGCTCTTTTCCTTTGCAATATCCATCAGCTCGCGGCCATGCTTTGCAACCAGAGCCTTATTGGAAGTACAGACATTTTTTCCTGCCAGAAGTGCCTTCTTTACAAAAGTATAAGCAGGCTCCACACCGCCCATAACCTCTACTACAATATCTACTTCCGGATCACTGACGATCTGTTCATAATCATGGACCAGAACCTTCTCTACCGGCTGTCCCGGAAAATCACGAAGATCCAGAACATATTTTACATGAAGTTCCTGTCCCGCACGTCTGGAAATGCTCTCTTTATTTTCATTTAATACTTCAAATACGCCGCTTCCAACTGTGCCATATCCTAAAATTGCTACATTGATCATTTTCTTTTACTCCCTGCCTAATATTTTCAGATAATGAATTCCTTCATTCTGTTCAATCGTCTCTACCATTGCTTCTGCATCCCCCTCGCCCGGAAGAATGTCCACACTCAGAGTAAGTGTGGCAACCCCATTGATAGGAATACTCTGATGAATGGTGAGAATGTTTCCATGAAACCGTGCAATCGTCTGCAGGACAACCGACAAAAGCCCCGGTTCATCGTCCATCTGGATAATAAAGGTGATCGTCTTTCCCCTTGTCTCTTCATGAAATGGAAAAATATCATCTTTGTATTTGTAGAAAGAGCTTCTGCTGATTCCTGTGCGCTCTGCTGCATCCTGTACAGTGTCCACTTTGCCGGAGTCCAGAAGCTTCTTTGCCTCCACCACCTTCAGCAGGACTTCCGGAACTGCTCGTTCCCTCACTACAAAATATTTCTTTTTCTCTGTTACTGGTTTCTGCATATCAATTTACCTGTCCGTTCTTTAAAGACATTTGTTTTTACACACTGGATATATTATCACACCACACAAAAATACGCAAGAAATATATTCTGCTGAATCATTGTGTAAAATCATTATGCCTCAACACGAAAAAGGCTGTCCTGATTTCAGACAGCCTTTTTTATTCTTTTATTTCTTCAGTGCGATCCATTTCAGATATGCATTGATGAAAATATCAATTCCTCCGTCAAGTACTGCATCCACATTTCCGGTCTCCTCGTTTGTACGATGATCCTTTACCATGGTATATGGCTGCATAACATAAGAACGGATCTGATTTCCCCATCCGATATCTGTCACCTCACCGCGGATACCGGAGAGTTTTTCCTCTGCCTCCTGCTGCTTGAGAAGATACAGCTTGGCTTTCAGCATCTGCATGGCTTTATCTTTATTCATGTGCTGAGAACGTTCATTCTGACACTGTACCACGATTCCGGTAGGATAATGTGTGATACGGATGGCAGATGATGTCTTGTTGATATGCTGACCGCCGGCACCACTGCTTCGATAAGTATCAATACGGATCTCATCGTCATTGATCTCTACATCCAGATCCTTCTTGATATCCGGCATAACATCACAGGATACAAAAGATGTCTGTCGCTTACCTGCTGCATTGAAAGGAGAAATACGCACCAGACGGTGAACTCCCTTCTCTGATTTCAGATAACCGTAAGCATTTGTTCCGTTTACCTGGAAAGTAACCGATTTGATACCTGCCTCATCGCCGTCCAGATAATCCAACACTTCCAGGGTAAATCCTTTCTTATCTGCCCAGCGGCTGTACATACGGTAAAGCATACCGCACCAGTCACAGGCCTCTGTTCCGCCTGCACCTGCATTCAGCTTAATGATAGCATTCTCACTGTCATATTCTCCGGAAAGAAGTGTCTTGATACGGATATTGTCAAAATCCTTCTGAAACTCATCCAGCATTTCCTGAATCTCAGGAATCAGTGCAGGATCGTTCTCCTCATATCCCATCTCGATCATGGTTTCCATATCTTCCATCTGTGTAACCAGATTCTGATAGGTCTCCATATCATCTTTCATGTCTTTTAATTCTTTCATTTTCTTCTGGGAAACTTCTGCATCATCCCAGAAATCAGGCGCTTCCATTTCGCGCTCTAATTCTTCGACCTTCTGCTCTTTATTAGCCAGGTCAAAGTGAATCCCTCACTTCCACTAATGGTTCTGTATAAGTCGCAAGAATGCTCTTGAACTGGTCTAATTCAACCACAGCTTCACCCACTTTCTTATTATAAATATTCTCTGTCGGACTCCCTGTGGATAACCGACTGAATTGCTATAGATTATAGCAGTCCTAGTAAATAATTCGTTTAAAATAATACCATATCTTTAAGCAAATTACAAACAAAGAATTACACATAAAACCTGTGTAATTTATGAGAAGAAGCTCTCTGCAACACTTATATCTGCAATATATCCCACTGTTCCTGTCATATAGATGGTTCCGTCCTCTTCCATATCGATCTGTATCATTCCGCCTGGCTGATTTACATTAATACGGGATTCTACCAGCCCCAGCTTATAGGCTGCCGCTGCCGCCGCACAGCTTCCTGTTCCGGAAGCCTTTGTATATCCGGAGCCTCTTTCCCAGATTTCAATCTCCAGATTTCCCTTGTCGACCTGACGGCAGATCTGCAGGTTCATTCTCTCCGGAAATTCATCTGCATTTTCCACATAAGGTCCCAGATTCTTTACAGCTTCTGCACTTACATTGTCTGTAAAAATAATGCAGTGTGGATTACCAACTGTCAGGCAGGTAGCCTTGTATTCTTTTCCATGGAATACGAAATTCTCCTTAATTACTTCACGAACTTCACCGGAAACAGGGATATCGCTGGAGATAAAAGATGGTTTTCCTATGTTTACTTTAAATTCCGTTGCCCGGCTGTTCAGGCATTCCACATGAATCGTGCCTGACATAGCTTCAATGTCAAATTTTTTCTCAGTAATATATCCATTGTCCATCAGATATTTGGCAAAAATACGCACGCCGTTTCCACTGATGGCAGATTCACTTCCGTCTGCATTAAAAATACGCACACCCAATTTCCCATCAATTTCTACCGGTCCATAGAGCACACCGTCAGCACCAAGCCCAAATCCTCTCTGGCAGAGAAGTGCAATCTTCTTTCCCTGAAGCTGTACCTGATTTTTCTTCGGATCAAGAATCAGATAATCGTTTCCAAGTCCCTGATATTTACTCATAATAATTGTATTTGCCATAACCATATCTCTCCTTCTGATTTATAATCCCGGATACTTCCCGCTTTTGTATCTGCATCGATAATCAATTGTCGGGCAATCTTTCCAACTCACTTCACCACTTGTCTGAGTCCCCACCCACTGCTTATTGCTCTTCGCAATTGAAGCAGGGGGCTTACTTGATTCGGTTAAATTTTGTGTCAGGTAATTTTCTCATATCACATCCTGACTTTATATTCATTATATTTTATTATTTTTACCATGTATATAGAGTAAAATGCTTAAAATATTGCAAAAAATGCTCTGTAGGTATTACAAAAAAGACCATTATATCAGTTCTCTGATATAACAGCCTTACAGCAGCATCACTCCTCTCTGTTCAGTTTTCTATTTCTTTACCCTATTTCGAAATAGTTACAAAGTTTTTACGATTACTTTGTAATTGTATGATACTATTATCGTGTAATAATGTCAATATCTTTGTAGCATATTTTCTCAGAAATTATAAAATATATTCGTTACTATTTGTTACATTCTTAGTAATAATTGTACATTTGCGCATTAAATGATATGATTATACCATGAATCAAACTTTTCCCTCCGCCTATTGCTTTCCACTGCTTATTTCTTTTCACAATCTCCACAGGGGACTTGCTTGATTCGATTAAATAATCATTGCAGATATCGGAGGCAGATATGTTATTATCAGAACAGTTCTATCAGACAGAAAAAACAGGATACCTGAACGAACAATTCCGACTTTTTCATCTTAAAGACCAGACCAGAAAGGAATTCTCTTACCATTATCATGATTTTCACAAGGTAGTTATCTTCATCTCCGGCAAGGCTGCTTATCATATAGAAGGAAAAGCTTATCAACTGAAACCATGGGACATTCTTCTGGTAAACCGCCATGCCATCCACCGCCCGGAGATTGATCCATCTGTTCCATATGAACGTTTTATTCTCTGGATCCAAAACGATATTCCCTGGCAGGAACTGCTGAAATGCTTCCAGAAAGCAAATGACCGAAGCTATAATCTGGTACGTCTGAATTCTGCTCTTCAGGAAAAGATGAAAGACATCCTGTTTGAACTGGAAAATTCCGCAAAATCCGATGAATATGGAAAGGAAATCCTGACACAGTCACTTTTTCTTCAATTTATGGTTTATCTGAACCGTATCTTTCTGGAAAAGCAGTACATTTTTGATAAAAAATCCTACACCTTTGACTCGCAGATTGCCAGTATCCTTCAGTATATCAACCACAATCTGAAAGAAGATCTGTCTGTAGAAACGCTTTCTGCCAGATATTATGTAAGCAAGTACCATCTGATGCGGAAGTTCAAACAAGAAACCGGCTATACCCTTCATAATTATATTGTAAACAAGCGGCTTCTTATGGCACGTACTCTGATCTCAAATGGAATGCCTGTGACAAAAGCAGCACAGGAAAGCGGGTTCACAGAATACAGCACTTTTTCCCGGGCATACCGTAAACAGTTCAAAACCACCCCCAGCGAAGAACTGCCTCATTATAGCAATCCTCTAAAATAATGCATCCACTACCTTTACACAACAATTCCATAACACAAAAAAGATGTAACCATGTCTGAAAGACTGTTTCCTCTCAGACATAATTACATCTTTTATTGTTCTCAGGTCGTGCAGATATTCACACTCTGCTTATTATTTCACTTTCTTCTTCGCTGTCGCACAGTAGAATACGAATCCCAGCAGTACCAGTGCCACGATCATCCATCCGGCCAGTGCTGCTGTTCCCAGACCTGCAAATTTATCATAGTAACCTTTCAGATAGATCACAATGATAATCGCCGGAATTCCATAGGCAACATAATTTTTCAGACATTTCGGGAATTTCATGCCTGTACCGGCATTCACCTCTGCAATGAAATTGTCCCATCCCCATCCGTTCTTTCTGGTACAAAACAGAAGGTAACCAAGACTTCCAAGAGGAAGAAGGTTATTAGAAACAATAAAGTCTTCCAGATCCATGATGTTGCTTCCATCTCCGAATGGCTGGAATCCGGAAAGTACATTGAATCCAAGCACACATGGAATGCTTAAGATCACAACAAGAACTGCGCAGACAACAACACTCTTTTTACGGTTCCAGCCAAACAGTTCCATATTAAACACGATCAGGTTCTCAAATACAGCAATGATCGTTGAAACCGCAGCAAATGTCAGAAACAGGAAGAACAGACTTCCCCACAAAGCCCCTCCGCTCATCTTTGCAAAAATATTAGGCAGAGTGATAAAGATAAGGCTTGGACCTGCATCCGGCTGGATTCCATAGGAGAAGCATGCCGGAATAATGATAAATCCTGCTGTCAGCGCAACAAAAGTATCGAGTACAGTGATGCTTACCGCCTCTCCGGTAAGGCTTCTGGATTTGTCCAGATAACTTCCGAAGATCAGCATGGCACCAATACCAATGGATAATGTAAAGAATGACTGACTCAATGCCGCAAATACTACATTACCAACTCCTGCTTCCTTAATCTTCTGAAAATCAGGAATCAGATAGAAGCGGATTCCTTCTCCCGCGCCTTCCATCATTACTGAATGAACCGCAAGGATCACCATAATGATAAGCAGTGCGCTCATCATTACTTTGGAGATTTTTTCAATACCATTCTGCAATCCCATGAAACAGACTGCAAATCCGATCAGACAGATGATCACCATCCATAACATCATCGTCGGTGCATTTCCCAGCATATCGGAAAAAGACTGTGTTACTGCTTCCGGAGTCGCTCCAACGAAATCTCCCCGCAGACTCTTCACACAATAGTAGATCATCCATCCTCCTACTGTTGTGTAAAACATCATCAGCATATAACATCCAATAATACCAATAAATTTCAATGGCTTCCAGCAGTTTCCTGCAGGTGCCAGTTTGTCAAAACATTTCGCAACACTTGTGTGGCTTCCCCGTCCTACCGCAAATTCTGCTACCAGAACCGGAATACCGAGAATAACCAGAAAACATAAGTAGATCAGGATAAAGGCCGCGCCTCCATATGCCCCGCAGATATACGGAAACTTCCACACGTTTCCAATACCGATGGCACATCCTGCTGACACCAGGATAAAACCAAGGCGTGAGCCGAAAGACTCTCTTTTCATACTGTTTTTCCCCCTTTATGGAATTGTTATGTGACTGTTCATCAATCATAATCACATAGCTGTGGATGTACTGAACAGTTCAGACAGATATTCGCAATCTGCCAATTCAACGCGCTAACGTGTTTTTGCGCACGATAAAAGGGCCTCATGATTCAGCCCTTTTATTTTGCAGCAGACATGATCTGCTCACAATGTTCTGTTTACAAAATCATTACTGCCCGCTCTGTAGTAATGAACTCACCACATACAGAAATGGGAGTCTTCTCAACTGAGATAAACGAGTCAGACCTTATTCTTACGTCCACAGCACTGTTTGTATTTCTTACCGCTTCCACATGGGCAGGGATCGTTCGGATATACTTTGATTTCTTTTCTCTGAACCGGTTTCTTAGGACCGGCACTGTCATCCTTGTTTGTTCCGGTAACTTTAGCTACCTGTTCACGCTCGATCTTCTGCTCTACATGTACATGGTACAGCATACGAAGAGTATCTTCCTGAATGGATGTGATCATTTCGTTGAACATATCAAATGCACTCATTTTATATTCAACAACCGGATCTCTCTGTCCATAAGCAGCAAGTCCGATACCCTGACGAAGGATTTCCATATCATCAATGTGATCCATCCACTTGCTGTCAATGCATTTCAGAAGTACAACTCGCTCTAATTCACGAAGCTGCTCCGGTTCCGGGAACTCTGCTTCTTTTTCTTCATAGAGCTTCACTGCCTCTTCTTTCAGTTCATGTCTGATCTCATCGCGTTTCTTGCCTTTTACACTCTCAGCTGTAAGCGGTCTGATCGGAATGATCGGAGTAAGAACACCGTTAAATTCATTCAGATCCCACTCTTCAGAATCTACATCATCAGAGAAACACATATCAACATAGGTATCCACTGTATCCTGGATCATCTTATAGATTGCTTCGCGCATATTCTCACCGTCGAGAACCTGACGACGTTCTTTGTAGATGATCTCACGCTGTTCATTGTTTACCTGGTCATAATCAAGAAGATTCTTACGGATACCAAAGTTGTTAAACTCAATCTTCTCCTGAGCTTTCTCAATTGCATTGGAAAGCATCTTGTGCTCAATCTGTTCATTCTCTGCAACACCAAGAGATGTAAAGATCTTCATCAGTCTCTCAGAACCGAACAGACGCATCAGGTCATCTTCCAGGGAAATATAGAAACGGGATTCACCCGGATCTCCCTGACGTCCGGAACGTCCGCGAAGCTGATTATCAATACGTCTGGACTCATGACGTTCTGTACCGATGATCATCAGACCACCTGCATTTCTTGCCACATCATCCAGCTTGATATCTGTACCACGACCAGCCATGTTAGTGGCGATCGTAACTGCTCCTGCCTGACCTGCCTGTGAGACAATCTCTGCCTCAAGTTCATGGAACTTGGCATTCAATACATTATGTTTGATTCCCTGTCTCTTCAGCATACGGCTGAGAAGCTCGGAAGTTTCAATCGTAATGGTACCGACCAGTACAGGCTGCTGTTTCGCATGAGCTTCCACTACAGCATTGACAACTGCGTTGAATTTCTCTTTCTTTGTCATATAAACAGCATCTTCATGGTCAACTCGGATAACCGGTCTGTTAGTCGGGATCTCTACAACGTCCATTGCATAGATATCACGGAATTCTTTCTCCTCTGTGACAGCTGTACCGGTCATACCGCCCTTCTTATCATATTTATTAAAGAAGTTCTGGAAAGTGATGGTTGCCAGAGTCTTGCTCTCACGTTTAATCTTAACATGCTCTTTCGCTTCGATTGCCTGATGAAGACCATCTGAATAACGGCGTCCCGGCATGATACGTCCGGTGAATTCATCAACAATAAGGATTTCATCATCTTTAACTACATAATCCTGATCCTTATGCATCAGGTTATGGGCACGAAGTGCAAGTGTAATATTATGCTGAATCTCCAGATTCTCCGGATCTGCCAGGTTTTCAATATGGAAAAATTTCTCAACCTTATGAACGCCCTGCTCTGTAAGGTTTACGATCTTATCTTTTTCATTTACAACGAAGTCACCTGTCTCGATAACTTCTTCACCCATGATGGCTGCCATCTTGGTCATCTCATGGCTGGCTTCACCGCGCTCTAACTGCTGAGCAAGGATATCGCAGGCCTCGTATAACTTGGTTGACTTACCGCTCTGTCCGGAAATGATCAGAGGGGTACGTGCCTCGTCGATGAGAATGGAGTCGACCTCATCGATGATACAGTAGTGCAGATCTCTCTGTACCAGCTGTTCTTTATAGATAACCATGTTGTCACGCAGATAATCGAAACCGAGTTCGTTGTTCGTAACATAGGTAACATCACAGTTATATGCAGCACGACGCCCATCCTGCTTCATATCATTTAAAACAACACCGACTGTCAGGCCAAGAAACTCATGGATCTTTCCCATTTCTTCCGCATCTCGTTTAGCCAGGTAATCGTTGACTGTTACGACATGCACACCTTTGCCTTCCAGTGCATTTAAATATGACGGAAGTGTGGCGACAAGTGTTTTACCTTCACCTGTTCTCATCTCTGCGATACGTCCCTGATGGAGAATGATACCACCGATAAGCTGCACACGGAAATGTTCCATTCCAAGAACACGCTTGCCTGCTTCACGTACAACCGCAAATGCCTCAGGAAGCAGATCATCCAGTGTCTCTCCCTCTTCAAGACGTTTCTTAAATTCTCTTGTTTTTCCTCTGAGTTCTTCGTCGCTTAACTTCTGCATGTCCGGGCGCAGGCTCTCAATTTTCTCAACCAGAGGCATGATACGCTTAACCTCTCGCTGGCTGCGGGTCCCGAATACTTTTGAAAACATATTCATATTAGGTTTTACTCCTGTTTATTTCTTTTTTATACAAGCATTGCTGCCATATAACAATTGCTACTGTGCGGAATAATTTCTGTTCACTCCGTCCACAGCAGACATGTCAGCAGCATGCGAACATTACAAACGCTTACTATAATACACAATACTTGTATATTCTAACACTTTCCGTTATGGAAAACAATGAATTTTTCATGAACAAACCAAGAAAATTACGGAGTCACCAAAATTTATCGCTTTGTATCCACGATCAGTCTGCCAAATTTCTGCAGTTCCTTTTTGGCCTGTATAAAATCCGGTAAATGCCACTCCCAGTTCGGAGAACCAATGGTTCCCGGTGTGTTGATATGGCCCTCTTTTCCAAGTCCAAGAATATCTGCCAACGGAATGATCGCATATTCTGCCTGATTCTGCATGGTATACTGGAGGAATCTGTCCTTGACAGAGCCCTGTGATGCTCCCGCCCTCTTTAACATCCTGCGGATTTTTCTTCTGGCTGCAACACTCATATTTCCATACCACTGCATGATCGTATCATTGTCATGAGTTCCTGTGTAGAAAATCATGTTTTCCACATCATCGAAGGTATCTCGGGCATATTTTCCACCTGTTTCTATGGAAAAGATCAAAATCTTCATTCCCTTCAGATGATAATGATCTTTCAGCATCAGAACCTCCGGACGAAGCAGGCCCAGATCCTCTGCTACCAGATCTAACCCCGGAATTTCTTTCTGAAGTGTATCAATGACCTCATATCCCGGTGCCTCAATCCATTCACCGTCAATAGCAGTCGGGCAGTCTGCCGGAATTTTCCAGTATGTATCAAATGCCCGGAAATGGTCGATTCTTATAATATCAAACAATTTGTTGCTGTAGCCGATCCTGTCCACCCAGAATCTGTAATCCTGTTCCTTCATATGCTCCCAGTCATAGATCGGATTTCCCCATCTCTGTCCTGTAGCACTGAAATAATCAGGCGGTACTCCGGCGATGAAGATCGGACGTCCATCTGTATCAAGAAGAAAGTTATCTTTTCCACCCCATACGTCCACGGAATCCTGTCCCACATAGAAAGGAACATCTCCCATAATCTGGATTCCGGCATCGTTTGCAGCCTTCTTCACCTTCATCCACTGTGTGTAGAAAATATACTGAAGAAACATCTGATACTGCGCCTCTGTCTCCACCTCTGCCGGTAACTTCTGTCTGTTCTCCGGCCAGGTTCTGTATTCTTCCGGCCAGTCATTCCAGCATTCTCCGTTATTTGCTTTCTTTAATGCGCGGAACACACCATACTCATATACCCATTCCTGTGAAATAAATTCTTTGTATGCTGTTTCTTCCTGTCCCTTTTTCTCTGCAAAAACATCAAATGCGAATCTTAAGAAAGGCTCTCTGTACTGACGGACAGCCTCATAATCTACTCTTGTAGCTCTCTCCTGAAATTCCTTTGGATGTTCCTTTAACAGACCTTCCTCTGCAAGCGCATCAAGACTGATATATAACTCATCCCCTGCACAGGAGGAATATGGCTGGTATGGGGAATTACCATAACCAACCGGATTCAGTGGCAGTATCTGCCATATTTTTACATGATTCTCCTTTAATAACTCGATAAAATGGAATGCAGATTCTCCAAGTTCTCCGGCACCAATACGGGACGGAAGTGCGGAAACTGGCATTAATACTCCGGCTTTTCTCATG
>ENA-OPRU01001163-OPRU01001163.1-human-gut-metagenome-genome-assembly--contig:-NODE-1163-length-12955-cov-2.990000_pt1 | contig 12955 bp, 9 predicted proteins | sample MGYA00241897_ERZ501888 | MGnify/ENA primary metagenome ERZ501888 (study PRJEB25962, sample SAMEA2042398) | human gut metagenome | biome: human gut; feature: human-associated habitat; material: faeces... | reverse complement strand
ACCAGCTTGGCCTCGATGGCCTTGATCTCCTCGTCCGTGGCGCCCTTGGACACGCCGAGGACTTCATAATAATCTCGTTTCTGTTCTGGCATAGGGTTCTATCACCTCTTAACGGGAGAAACGGGCGGGTCTGGGGGCCGCCCCCTACTGCGTAGGAGCCAACTCCAGACCGGCCCGTGCTCACCGGACGAATTTACTTCTGGTTGTCGTCGTCTACCACTTCATAATCGGCGTCCACCACGTTGGGATCGGAGCTGGCGGAACCGGCCTGGGCGCCGCCCATGTCGGGGCCAGGCTGCTGACCACCCTGGGGATTGGCCTGCTGATACATCTTCTCCGCGATGGGATAGAAGGCCTTGCTGGCCTCCTCGGTGGCGGCCTTGATGGCGGCCACGTCGGTGCCCTTCAGCGCGTCCTTCAGCTTGTTCAGCGCGGCCTCCACGGTAGCCTTGTCGTCGGCGCTGATCTTGTCCTTGGCGTCCTCCAGGGCCTTCTCGGTCTGGTAGACCACCTGGTCGGCCTGGTTGCGGACGTCGATCTCCTCCTTCTTCTTGGCGTCCTCGGCGGCAAACTGCTCGGCCTCCTTGACGGCCTTGTCAATGTCCTCCTTGGACATGTTGGTGGAGGAGGTGATGGTGATGTGCTGCTCCTTGCCGGTGCCCTTGTCCTTGGCGGACACGTGCACAATGCCGTTGGCGTCGATATCGAAAGTGACCTCGATCTGCGGAACGCCACGCGGAGCCGGAGCGATGCCGGTCAGCTCGAAGGTGCCCAGCGGCTTGTTGTCGCGAGCGAACTCACGCTCGCCCTGATAGACCTGAATGAGCACGGACGGCTGGTTGTCTTCAGCGGTGGAGAAGACCTCGGAACGCTTGGTCGGAATGGCGGTGTTGCGGTCGATGAGCTTGGTCATGATGCCACCCTTGGTCTCGATGCCGAGGGACAGCGGGGTCACGTCGATGAGCAGCACGTCCTTGCGGTCGCCCTTGATGACGCCGGACTGCACGGCTGCGCCGACGGCCACGACTTCATCCGGGTTCACGGACTGGTTCGCTTCCTTACCACCGGTGAGCTCCTTGACGAGCTCCTTGACGGCCGGCATACGAGTGGAACCGCCGACGAGCACCACATGGTCGATGTCGGAAACACCGATGCCAGCGTCGTGCAGCACGTTGTTGAACGGGGTGCGGCAGCGGCCCAGCAGGTCGGAGGTCATGCTCTCGAAGTGGGCACGGGTCAGGGTTTCGTCCAGGTGCACCGGAGTGCCGTCAGGGGTCATGGCCAGATACTGCATGGAGATGGAGGTGCTCGAAGAGGAGCTCAGCTCCTTCTTGGCCTGCTCTGCGGCTTCCTTCAGGCGCTGCAGGGCGATCTTGTCCTTGCTCAGGTCGATGCCGTACTTGTTCTTGACTTCGCCGACGAGCCAGTCGATGATCTTCTGATCCCAATCGTCGCCGCCCAGGTGGTTGTCGCCGTTGGTGGCCTGCACCTGAATGGTGGAGAAGCCGTCGTCGTCCTTGCCGATCTCCAGCAGGGACACATCGAAAGTGCCGCCACCGAGGTCGAAGACCAGGATGGTTTCGTCTTCCTTGCCCTTTTCGAGGCCGTAGGCCAGTGCGGCTGCGGTCGGCTCGTTGATGATACGCAGCACGTTCAGGCCTGCGATAGTGCCGGCGTCCTTGGTGGCCTGACGCTGAGCGTCGTTGAAGTATGCCGGGCAGGTGATCACGGCGTCGGTGACCGGTTCGCCGAGGTAGGCTTCGGCGTCGCGCTTCAGCTTCATCAGCACCTGTGCGGAGATCTCCTGCGGAGTCCACTTCTTGCCGTCGATTTCAACGGTCCAGTCGGTGCCCATGTGGCGCTTGACGGAGCTGATGGTGCGGTCGACGTTGGTCACGGCCTGACGCTTGGCGACTTCGCCGACGAGGATCTCGCCGGACTTGCTGAATGCCACGACGGACGGCGTGGTGCGAGCGCCTTCAGCGTTCACGATAACGGTGGGCTGGCCACCTTCAAGAGTTGCGATGCAGGAATTAGTAGTACCCAGATCGATGCCAACTGCGCGTCCCATAACTTGTCTCCTTTGTAGATAGGTTCGCTATGCGTTTTCTGTTCTATTCGTTCTTTCGCCCGAGTTTCGGTTTGCCGCCTCCCGGACTTTCCAAAACTTGAGCCTACACCACTCAACTTTGAATCGCAAGCGATTATTCCCAAATCTACAAAAAAGTTGAGCTCCTTTCGCTCAACTTTTTATCAGACACAATCTCAAGACACGATTTCAAGGCGCGATCACCATCGAACATCAATCAAATCGCAATCTCAACAAAACCTGCCATCTCACCATCGGCAGGGCGCGAACGCAATCCGTCAACGTTTCAACTGCCTTTCGTTGACGAATCGCCATTAACTGCAATCAACCGGCCAAATCAGGCCGCACCGGAACCCGCGTTCGGATTAGCCAGATTGGCGGCGACCGGCGCGAGAAGCACACGACCCGTACCGCGATACACGTTGACCAAGCCCTCGCCGCTCGCAGCCGAACCGATCAGCGTCTTCGTGGAACGCTCGACCGTGAACTGCAGGCCGTTCGTCCACGCGATCGCAAAATTGCCGTCCACCTTCAGCTCGTCGTTCTCCAAATCGACGGTCACGATTTCGGAAGCGGGCACCGGCGACTCCAACGCAACCGTTCCCTGGCCCATCAGCGACAGGTTGAACAGGCCCTCGCCGCCGGCCACCATCGCGCTCGGACGCGAAACCATAACCGCATGCTGCTGAATCGTGGTTTCGCAAGCGTAGAACAGGCCGTCGTTCACGGTGATGGCACCGCCCATCTGGCTCGGATCGAGCAGCAGCACATGACGGTAGGTCGGTTCGAGCACAACCACGCCATTGCCCACGTATTCCGGCTTGACCGCGGACTCGTTGGTGACCGCGCCACGCGCCAGCTTGCCGATGAAATCGCCAACGCCCTTCACACCGGTCGTCACTTCGACATGGCCGACGGTCCACTGCATGGCGCCCGCCTGCACAACCGCGCCGGTCTTGCCATTGAGATTGCAGACCAGTTGACGGCGGCGCACGTTCATTTCGGACGCATAGTAGGCGTCCATGGCGCTGCCGTACGTCACGGAAAAATCGCGCTTCCACTCCATGACCTGGAAAATGCCCTGCTGCGCGACAATTGCGGCATCGTCATTATCCGTCAGATTGTAAATACGCACGAATGCTCCTTTGCTGGTAATACTTTGTTGATAATACTTTGGATGTCGAGAGATAATCTCCCGGTTTGCGAGATAGACATCTCGAAGGATATTGTCTCACAACGCTTGCTGCGTTGAACGACCCATCTCATTTTGGATTTGCGGCCCGCCCTGTCTGCATTGACCTCACGATTTCGATTTGGCGACCTCACGATTCGGAAAAAGGCTTAAAAAATGAAATCGTGAGGTCAGACCACAAATCGTGAAGTCACCAAACCTGAATCGTGCGATGAAGCAAAAGATCCGGACCACACTGCAATGCGTGTGATCCGGATCTTATTTGCGATCTTCAGTTTTTCAATCTTCAGTTATGATCTTCAGCTGCGCTCTTCAGATCTCTTCAGATTTTCAGCGGCTGATCTTGGCGGTCTTGACGATCATCGCGATTGCGGCCGGATCGTTCTCGATGGTCTGGTAGCCCATTTCCTTGGCCTGCTCCCACACGGTCTTGCCAGCGCATTCGCCGCCCTGCACGGTCTGGCGGAAGTACTTGGAACCACCGCCGATGGTCACGTCAGCGCGGGTATCGAGCAGCTGCTCGGAAATGGAACCGATGCCGCCGTTTTCCTTGAGCTGGTTGGCAAGGCAGCGCTTGAGCGCGTCGTTGGAGCTGCCGTCGGTCTTGCCTTGCGGACCGTAGCAGCCACGCTCGGTGGAGTGCGATTCGAGCACGGCCGGGGTGGCGTCCTGGATTTCGGCGGTGGTCACATTGCCGGTGGCCTTGCCTGCCGCCTTGGCGAGTTCGAACAGATTGAGCTGCGGATTGCCATAAACGTCTACATCGACCGCGTTGTTGTAAGTCTTAGTGCCGGTTGCCCATGCGGAGCCGGATGCGGAGGAATCGGTCACTGCGGTGAGCTTGCCCGGGTTCGGGTTGGCGTTGAGACTGCCTTTGTCATCCTTGCCGACCGCACTGTCGCCGCTGTTGCCGCCCAGCGAGAAGGTGGTGTACTGACCGGTGCCGGCATTGGTGTCGCCGAGCTCTGCCGGCTGGCCGACTGCGTCGAGGCCTTCGAAGTGGCCGTTTGCACCCTTGAGATAATCGCGGGCGACGGTGATTTCGGAATCGCCCATGCCGTCACCGATGAACAGGATGACGTTCTTGGCGTTGCCATTGCCGATGGCTGCAATGCGCTGTGCGCCGCCGTGCTGGGCCAGTTCCGCAACGGACTTGCCGTTCAGATTGTAAGTGGAAGTTTCGTTGGCGAGCGCCGGTGCCGCGAGCGCACCGAGCGTTGCAGCGGAAGCGATTGCTGCAATCGCTCCTTTGAGAGCCCTTCGATTGTTCATCTTTTCTTCTTTCTTTAGCCTGTGCTGTATTGCGATCTCCACGCTAGATTTCGCAAACCAACTTCCGAGGCGTTTTAGACGAACGAAACGTGAACTCTCGTCTTTACAAAGTGAACACTTATCTCAAATTCCCTTTCCTCCAACCATCATCCCCAATATTCACCCTTAAAACTGAATCATGACTCATGCTTTTGTCGCATGATGTGCTGACGGTCAGGCGGAAGCGTGGACGGATCGGGTGGCTTTTACTGCTACGAATATCGAGCGAATCAGGAGCACGCACAGGTAGCATGCGAACAGAATCGAGCCGACGCGTGGCGAGACTACGCCCGCTATCCACGTACCGAATGGCGCGGTGACGGCAGCCACCAAGCCAATAACCAGCGCGGCCTTTACATGCACCAGCTTGCGTTTCAGGTTTGCCGCGCTTGTGGTGATCGAGTTCGGGAACATGGCCAGCAGCGACGTACCTCGCGCAATCAGATCGGACGCGCCGAACAGCATCGATAGTGCGGGCACGGCGAGAGCCCCGCCGCCAATTCCCAGCAGTCCCGCCAACGTGCCAATCACCACACCCAGCAGCCCCAGGCAAACTCCGGTCAACGCACTCATCGCAATGTGCTGGTCGCGCGACGGCACGAAACTAATCTGATTGACCACCACAAACACGAGAAACACTACGAAAATCCATCGCAATACGAGTTCCGACAAGCGCGAAAGCAGCCAGCTGCCGATCTGGCCGCCTACGAACATGCCGCAAAACAGCAGCAGCGCGGCGAGCCAGTCCACATTCCCGCAAGTCGCGTAAGAAATGACGCCGGAAATCGAGGTGGGTACGATCGCAAGCATTGACGTCGCCGCCGCATTACGTTGCGCCAGTCCGAGCCATACCAGCGCGGGCACAATCACCGTGCCGCCACCAATGCCGAACATGCCGGACAATAGCCCCACTGCCACGCCGACGATCACCAGCACTACAATGCCTCGCGCGGATTCGTCGAGTCCCACAGGATCTGCACCAAATAGCCGATCCGCTTTCTTGCTGAACCGCTCACTCATCTGCCTGCTCGGTTGCGCATTCATCTGCCCGCTATCTTCAGCGCGTTCAACACTTTCAGCATTCGAAATATTGGAAATATCCGATTTCTTCATCTCTCCCCATACCATCGTATTTCTTCCTTCTTGCGATGGTTGCGATAGTACATTCCCGCACATTTCAGCACCGCAAACCCGGCACATTGCGAGAAAGCAAGAAGAGAAAAAGCCCCCTCCCATGCCAAGATTTGCCCAACGTTACATGCACCCGTTTGCACGCGCACATTGCTTCGGATTCGGTATGCGATGCCCGCGCACGAGCAGCCTGCGCGAGTTCACCCTACCCCCCCCAGCCCACAACCGTACGGCCGTACTTTTCCAGCCATACCGGCAAAAGTCATATTATGGCACACACTTTTCCGGTCATACTAGTAAAAGTCGTATCTCAGAGCACACTTTTAAAGGTATACTAGTGAAAGTCGCATTAGAATACATACTTTTCCGGATACACTAGCAAAAGTTGAACATCATGAAACTTAAACCCAGGCCGCAGTACCTCAGCAAACTCGTCGCGGCGCAAGACAACAGCCTCATCAAAGTCATCACGGGCATGCGCCGCTGCGGAAAATCATCACTACTCACACTCTTCCGACAGCATCTTCTGCAGCAGGGCATCGCCGAAGACCACATCATCATGATGAACCTGGAATCGTTCCAATACTCGTCATTCACCTTCGAAGACCTGCACAACGCGATCGCCGACCGTATGCAGCAAGACGACCACTATTATCTGCTGCTCGACGAGGTGCAACTGGTGGACAAGTGGGAGCGAGCCGTGAACGCGCTCCACACGGATGCCGACGTGGACATCACCATCACTGGATCGAACGCCTACCTGCTTTCCAGCCAGCTGGCAACGCTGCTTTCCGGCAGATACATGGAGATCAATGTATTTCCGCTTTCTTTCGCGGAATTCATGGCGTACGCCGATCTGACCGACGAGAACGCGGCCTTCGAAAGGTACACAAGATATGGAGGATTGCCGCCGGTCGTGAATCAAGGCACCGATCAAAACCTGGCATACACCGTGCTTTCCGGAATTTACGACACTATTTTGGTGCGAGATATTTCGCAATTTCTGCAAGTAAGAAATCCACTAGTTTTCAACGATGTCGCACGATATTTGGCAGATACCGCAGGATCTCCAGTCTCAACTTCGAAGATAGAAAATCGATTGAGAAGCGCGCATCGACCAGCTTCAAATGAGACCATCGAACGATATATTAGTGGACTTCTCAATGCTTTTCTTTTCTACAATGCGCAACGAATTAACGTTAAAGGTGGCGCATATTTACAAGGATTAGCTAAGTATTATCCAGCAGATTTAGGAATTCGCAATATGCTGCTCGGATATTCCATAGAAGATTTCGGATTTCTTCTGGAAAATGCCGTACATAATGAGCTTAAGATTCGCGGATATCAGATTCGCGTCGGGAAAATCGGTAAAGCTGAAATTGATTTTGTTGCGACTCGGAAACATGCAGATCTTACGGAAGAGAAACTGTATATCCAGGTGAGCGCCAGCATATTGGACGAGCACACTCGCGAGCGCGAACTGTCACCACTGCTGAATGCACGCGATTTGTCTGCGAAAAGAATGGTGCTGACGCTAGATCGTTTCGGACTCGGCAAAAGCGACGGCGTGACCGTTGCCAACGCAATCGACTGGATGCTCGGAAAGTAACGCCATTCCAAGACTTCCTTACGTTCACACAATTCAAGTCCTCCGTCTGCACAAGTCGGATTTGGGAGCGATTCCGGGGTGATGCAGACGCGGAACGGGATTCGCGCAGACGGCGACAACAGACAGCAGCGGGCTGCATATGCAAATACCCCTGCACTAGTACCGTGAATCAAAAATGGCAAGTACGAGGGTATTTGGAGCAACAACGCCCTCTCAATCTGTTTTTTATTATACTGCAAACGTTGTCAAAACCCATGCACCACGCAGGCTTATGCGTTCAGCACGTAATCCAGCAATCCCTCATAATCGGCGCCGGTAAACGAACGCACCGCATAGCTCGACGTTTCCGGATCATCTGCCGGCGAAATCTCCGTGCGGAAATACACGCCGTCAATGCCCGCGGTGCGAGCGCCAACAATATCGTTCTGCTCGTCATTGCCCACCATCAGCGCATGCTTGGCGGTCACGAATTCGCGGTCGAGCGCCAGCATGTACAAGTCGCGCGCGGGCTTGCGGATCTTCTCCTCGCTGGAGATGATCACATCGTCAAGCACGCCGGCAAGTCCCGTCATTTCCAGTTCGGCACGGGCGTAGCAGGATTGCGCGTTGCTCAGCAGCGCGGCCGCGACCCAGTCGACGTTGCCATTGTGCGCATAGGAAATCACACCGGAAATCGACGTCGGTACGATCGCCAGCATGGAGGTCGCCGCCGCATGGCGTTGCGACAGTCCGAGCCACACCAGTGCGGGCACGATCACCGTACCGCCGCCGATGCCGAACATGCCGGACAACAGGCCGACGATCATGCCGACAATCACCAGCACCATCATGCCGTGAGGCGATTCATCCAGCCCACTCGGATTCGGCCCGAATAGGCGATCCTGCCCATCATTTTCAGTCATATCGTCCCCATGACGCAACCCTCCTTCCATCTTCCGCTATCACGCCCGATGTTGCTGCAGTCGCACGCAGAGGATAATGGCCATCTACTATTGGGCATGTCCGAAGCCACTATTGCTCCCAAAAAGAGCGTCTACTTGTATCGGCAAAGTCTCGACACATGTCGCAATACGGCAACAAAAAATACGCCAACACGCATAAACCCTCCGACTTTGACAGTAGCGAACCGGTTCGATACAATCAATCTCGGACCGGTTCGACACAGACGATGACCGTCTGCAAGAATCAGGCCACGGTCAGATTGTATCAGGCAAGAGAGGGCCCGCATATGACCTTGACAAGTGATTTCCGACGAAGGAAGGTCGCAAGGAGGAAAGGAAACCCCATGAAGAATCTCACGAAAGGCATCGCCGCTGTCGGCGCGTTGGCCATGTTGACGGGCGTCGGCGCCTGCGGTTCCAACACCGCGGACGACAAAGGACATGTCTATTTCCTGAACAACAAGCCGGAAGTTGTCAATCAGTGGAACGAACTCGCCGAAATGTACACCAAGCAAACCGGCGTGAAAGTGGATATTCAGAGCGCCACCTCCGGCAGCTACGAGTCCACTCTGTCGTCCGAACTCGCTAAGAACAACGCCCCGACCATGTTCGGTATCGGCGGCTTCGATCAGTATGCCAAATATAAGGACTACCTCGAACCTTTGCAGGATACTGAGGCTTACAAGCTTCTCAACGATCAGGGCAAGCAGATGGCCCACAAGGACGGCGACAACGTGTACGGCCTGCCATATGCCGCCGAATGGTTCGGTATCATCGTCAACAAGAAGCTCATCAACGAGTATGCCAAAAAGGACTACGCCGTCATCAAGTCCTTCGACGACATCAAGGACTACAACACTTTGAAGAAGGTCGCCGACAGCATGCAACAGCATAAGGATGATTTGGGCATCGACGGCGCGTTCTCCACGCCGGGTCTGGACTCATCCAACTACTACCGATATGCTTCGCATATGACTCAGGTGCCAGTCGCCTACGAGTACATTGACGAGGGCGTGGACTTCGAGAAGGAACTCAAGGGCACCTATCTCGATAACTACAAGAATCTGTGGGATCTCGAGATGAAGGACAACCCAACCGAAAACACCATGCTTGGCTCGGTGAATTATGAGGACTCCACCGCCGAGTTCTCCGCCGGCAAGGTCGCTTTCTACCCGAATGGTGTATGGGCCTATAGCCAGATCAAAGGCAACGAAGTTGCCGATGAAGACTTGGCCATGCTGCCGTACTACATGGGTTTCCCGAATGAGAGCAAGTACGCCGCGAACTCCATCTATGACATCTCCTGGTCTGTGAACAAGAACGCTTCCGACAAGGACAAGAAGGCCACTGAGGATTTCATCAAGTGGATGGTCTCCGACGAGGATGCCAAGAAGATTCTCTCCAAGGATATGGGCTTCGCCGTTCCGTTCACCACCTTTGACTCCGAGGATTTCCAGCCTGACAACCCGCTGACCAAGTCTGCGCTCAAGCTTGAGTCCGATGGCCTCACTCCAATTCATGGCGCCTATATTCCGGGACAGGCATGGGCTGACGGCGTGGCCAATGCACTGCTCGAGTACGCTCAGGGCACCGGTGACTGGAATGGCGTGAAGAAGGCATATCTGGACGATTGGACCAGCGCCTGGAATGATTATGAAAACAACTTCGGCATGCTTCCGCCGGCCCACAAGTGATTCGCCTATGGGCCGCGGTGAATCGCATAACGCCATTTTCACCTGGTCCATAACGGCATGACCACAGTCTCCATCGGCTTTCTCGCTCGCCGATGGAGACTTTCTCATATTCAAAAAACAAACAACGTCTGTGACCGAAGCTGATACGCACAGATATGAATGTATCGCGCAAACAGACGCAGCATACGCCATGAAAGGAACGAACATGACACTAGAATCCTTGACCAAGATACGGCACGAATCAAGCCGCGCAGTCAACGCGGAAAACCCGACCGGCGAACCGGGCAAAGGCGGCATAGCGGCCAGTGAGCTTGGCCCAAGTCGCAAAGGCAGCCCTTGCCTACGTAACATACCCGTCGGCGCAACGGCGACTCTTGCTGATATCACCGGCCCCGGCTGCATTCGACACATCTGGATAACCGTTGACGAGAAGACCACCGATGCCGATTGTTTTGTACTGCGGGACCTTGTGCTGCGCTTCTATTGGGATGACGAGGAGGAACCAAGTGTGGAGTGTCCGCTTGGTGACTTCTTTTGCTGCGGATTCGGCCGTGCGTGCCTAGTAAATTCCATGCCTGTCGCCGTAGTGCCGAACCGCGGTTTCAACATGTACTTTTCGATGCCGTTCGGCGCACGCGCACGCATCACGCTCGAAAACCAACACAAGAACGCCATCAGCGCATTTTTCTACCAGATTGACTACACCGTGAATGACGAGCCGTTCGACGATGACATTGCCTATTTCCACGCACAATGGCGGCGCCAGCGCCTTACTGAAAAGGGGAGAGACTATGTGGTGCTTGATGGCGTGAAAGGTGAAGGGCATTATGTAGGTACCTACCTGGCACTGACCACGCTTGAGCGCTACTGGTGGGGTGAAGGCGAATTCAAATTCTACATCGATGACGATGAAGAGTACCCCACGATCTGCGGCACCGGCACCGAGGACTATTTCGGAGGCTCTTGGAGCTTCGCCAAGCAGGTCAATGGCAAGACCGTGGAGCAAAACTACTGCACACCGTATCTCGGATACCCGTATTACTCTTCACACGACGAGCTGATTCACAACGATTATCACAATGATGATTGCCCCCCGATGCGTGGCTTCTACCGTTGGCACATCCCCGATCCGATTCGTTTCCGTTCCAACCTGAAGGTGACCGTTCAGCAAATCGGTGTTGGTCACCGCGGATTCTTCGAACGTCAGGATGATGTGGCATCAGTTGCCTACTGGTACCAGAAGGGGCCACACGCTCCATTTCCGCAACTACCTAGCGCCGAGGAACGCTGGCCGCGCTGACGTCATCCATAAGTAGCTCACCTCAAGCCGCATCCCTTGTCTCTCAGGGGATGCGGCTTTTTGCTACAGTCAATCGTTTGATGTACAACTTTTTTAGCAAACGCTTGCATAGTGTGTCGCCTAATTTTATGCCTAAAAATGGCAGCAAATAGCGGATTGCCCGGTATTGCAACGTGATAAATCAACAAAATACTGCCATCGTTTGCAAAAAAGATGAAAGTGATGCATAATAGGGGCATCGGCAGAAAGCAGCACTATCTCAGTGCACATATCCAACGGGGACGTTGGACCCGATGCAGAAAAGGAAGGTTCGAAGATGAATCGTAAATTGAAGTCCGCACTAGCCCTCATTGCGGTCACCGCCATGTCTGTCACGACATTTGCCGCTTGTGGCAGCTCATCGAGCTCTGATTCAAGCAAGGGCAAGGTATACTACCTCAATTTCAAACCAGAAGCCGCCGACGAGTGGGCCGATTTGGCTGCGGAGTACACTAAGGAAACCGGTGTCGAGGTCAACGTTCAGACCGCGGCCTCCAATACCTATGAGCAGCAGCTCAAGAGCGAGATGGCTAAGTCCGAGGCACCGACCCTGTTCCAAGTCAACGGTCCGGTCGGTTACGCCAACTGGAAGAACTACACTGCTGACATGTCCGGCACAGAGGTATACAAGCAACTGCAGAACCAAGATGTTGCCCTCAAGGATGGCGACAAGGTCGTTGGCGTACCGTACGTCATGGAGACTTATGGCCTAATCTACAACAAAGACATCCTTAACAAATACTTCAGCACTTCCGGCGCCAAGGCCAAGTCCATCAAAGACATCAACTCCTTTAGTAAGCTGAAGGCCGTTGCTGACGACATGCAGTCCAAGAAGGATGAACTCGGCATTAAGGGCGCCTTCACCTCTGCTGGTTTCGACTCCAGCTCCGATTGGCGTTTCAAGACCCATCTAGCCAACCTGCCTCTTTACTATGAGTTCAAAGATGACAACATCACTGAACAGCCGGCCACTATCAAGGGAACCTATCTGCCGGAGTACAAGAACATCTTTGACCTGTACATCACCGATTCCACCACCGAGCCGTCCCAACTAAGCTCCAAGACTGGTGACGACGCCAATTCCGAATTCGCACTCGGCGAGGCCGCTTTCTATCAAAACGGCACTTGGGCATGGTCCGATTTGCAGAAAGCCGGCATGGAGGCCGATTCCGTTGGTATGATGCCAATCTACATCGGCGCCAAGGGCGAGGAGAACCAAGGTCTGGCAACCGGCTCCGAGAATTACTGGTGCATTAATTCGAAAGCATCCAAGGCCAATCAGAAAGCGACCGCCGACTTCCTGAAGTGGGTCATCACCTCCGATAAGGGCAAAGAAGCGCTGTCTCAGAAGATGGGCTTCACCACCCCGTTCAAGACCTTCTCCAGCGTCAAATCCGACAACCCGCTGGTCACTGACGCCATGGACGACCAAAAGTCCGGTACCACCGCAGTGTCTTGGAACTTCACCATGATGCCGTCCGAACAATGGAAGAACGACCTCGGCTCCGCTTTGCTCGAGTATGCCCAAGGCACCGGCAATTGGGATGGCGTCAAGTCCGCGTTCGTGGATGGCTGGGCCAAGGAATATGCCAACGCCCACAAGTGACCGCAATTGACTTCACTGTCTGATTCTCTCCTTATAGAAAACC
>ENA-OPRU01001161-OPRU01001161.1-human-gut-metagenome-genome-assembly--contig:-NODE-1161-length-12961-cov-1.572679_pt1 | contig 12961 bp, 8 predicted proteins | sample MGYA00241897_ERZ501888 | MGnify/ENA primary metagenome ERZ501888 (study PRJEB25962, sample SAMEA2042398) | human gut metagenome | biome: human gut; feature: human-associated habitat; material: faeces... | reverse complement strand
GATATACCTTCTTCTGCCACTCCCAAGGCTTGCGGATGACTGCTACATTTGACTGTGCATATTCCTTCTTTGAATAATCCACCTGCTCCTTTCCGGCAAGAACACGAAAACTGTTTGCCAGCTGTTCATTCGCCATTCGCATCCCCTCACCAAAACCGTCAATGCGGGCAAGTGTCTGATCTGTCTCAACAATCCCCTCTCGGACATTCTCTCTGATAGATTCAAGCTTTTTCTTTACCCCAAAGAACTCGGATACCTTATTAAGTGCCTCTTTTCCCTTCTGCTTTACTGCCTTTACGATTTCAGAAGCCTTATTGTGCATCTCTTCCTTGACTTCAAAGAGTTTCTCCTTCATCTGCTGGCACCTTGCCTGTGCCCTGTCTACCATTTCCGATAAGGTCTCTTTCAGGGATTTTGATGCCTGCTGTTCCTTCATCTCCTGCAATTCCTTACGCATCTGCATCAGCTCGTTTGTCATCTGGTCAAGCTTGCTCTCAAGCATATCCACATAAGCTGCACTCTCAAACACATCTGCCGCCTGCTTTGGTCTTCCATTTGCCTTTAGCAGTTCCATAAGCTCCATGATCATTTCATCTTTTGTCATTGATTTTTTCTTTTCTTCCATAATGTCCTCCAATCCGGGCAGCCTTATGGCCGCCCGTTCTTACTAATCTACTGCTCATTAACGAAAGGGAAGCGGTTCGCCGGATGCTTTCATAAATCCGTCTTTATCCTGCGACTGCTCCTTTCCCTGTTTCTGTGACTGTTCCTTTGCCTGCTCCTGCTGCTTTTCCTTCGCCTCCGCATAAGCTCTCTCAATCTCTGAATAAAGCTTTTCACGGAATTCCTTTGTTACCGGATAGCAGATGTCTTGGTAGATATCCTTGCCATTCTCGTCCTTCTGCTTTGTCTTATAGGAAGGCATAGCCACAAAGACTTTTTCCTTGCCCTGAAGGATATTCACATTGTTGACGATAAAGCTGTCCTCAAAATAGATTCTGGCAAGTCCACGGATATTACTGCCTTCCCTCTCATAGGGTGTAACCGTTACGGAAAACTCCGGTGGTGTCACATCCTTTTCTGTTCCTTTCTCCGGCTCTCCCTGTGCCTGCACTCTTTCATATTCCTCAAGGATATTACTGTAAAGCTCCTCACGAAATTCTGCGGTGATAGGATTGCATACATCCTTGTAGATGGCAGAACCATCCTCACTTCTTTCGTTGGACTTATATCTTGGCATGGATACAAATAACTGTCCCTTGTCCTTGTTCTCCACGATTGCAATATTGGTTATCTTAAATGAATCACCAAATACCACAGTGGCAAAGCCTTTCACATTTCCGTTTTCTTTTTTCACTTCATTCACTTTAATTGCATACTTCATATACATTCCCTGACAGATAATGGCGGGGAAACCATTTTCTCTGCCTTTTCCTTTCATCATATTGTTTTGTGTTCTTCCCCATCCTCTGGTACGATAATCTCGCACTTTAAGGCTTCTATCCGGCTGATGGAAAGTCTGCCATTCAGCCAGTTGTAAAGAGTTGCTGTCATGCCGTCCTGTTCAAAGTAGATATATTCCGTTCTGTCCGCATCTGCCTCATACACTACCGTTACTGCCACATCCGGCATGAACATCTGCTCCTCTTCATCCCAGTTACATAAAATTCCTTCGTGAAGCTGTAAATTAAGCTGTGGCAGAAATACCCACCAGCCACTGACAATCAGCTGTGTATCTTCCTCCGTCTCCGCTATATCATCAGCCACATCTATGAGCCTTTCTTCCATTTCGCTTATTATCTGCTCTGCTTCACCCAATCTGCACATTCTATTCATCCACATCACCTGCTTCCTTTACCGGTATGCAGCGACAGACAAAACGCTTTGTTCCCTTATTGGCACAGGTAAGAAGGGTTAGGATTTCCTCATCCGACTGTTTTTTGACTGTATTGTCATACGGACCGATAATACAGGTGTCTGCCACCTCATACATATGGACTTCTCCCTTCTTATCCGTAATCTTTACCTTATCTCCGGCTGACAGCTGGTTCAGGTTGGTAAAAAATGTTCCGTTTCTGCTGCCGTTGTGACCGCATAATACACAGTTTCCCTTTTCACCAAGTCCCGCAGTTTCAGAAATATGCCCTATTGCATATCTGATCTGAGAATCTCCTGCTCCTTCTAATACCGGGTATCTGATATCTATGGCTTCAATCTCAATAATGCCAATGACATCTTCCACTGAAAGTAAGGCTGCATCTTCTTCACTAAGGGAGGTCTGCTTTTTGCCCTCTTCTTTCGATTTTTCTGTCTCATCTTCATTGTCCTCCAGTGTCTTTTCAAACTGTTCGATCAGCTTGTCTGTCTCATTCTGACCATGAAAATGGTAGTAAAAAGGGACTGCCAGTAAAGCAATCCCTGTAACGATACATATACTCACAAATATTCTTTTTATTTTCTTTCCCATATACTGACCACCTCCATGGTCGAAGCTTTGTTAATAGTTATCTTTTATATCCGTCCATTCCTGTGCGGTATGGACTTTTCTCCTCTGCCACATTTTGTGCTATATCCTTATCCTCTGAGGCAGCAAGATCCACATCCTCCACCTTGCCATTTTCAAGATCAAGCTGGGCATTCAGTTCATACTGTCTTGCAATCTTACTCTTTATCTCTTCCTCATAGGCAAATGGCTTTTCATACTCAGCTTTGGATGCTTCCATGTCAAGCTTGTAGGATTCGATTTTCTTCTCAAGAAAATCAATGTTCTCATCAATGCCGTTGAACAGATTCTCAAGCTTTACCATATTTCCAACAGGACTTGTGGAAAGCTCTGCCTTATACTCTGTCCTGCCACGAAGCACCAGATAATTGACACCCATAAAGTTTTTCTCTACCAAAAGCTCAAATCCCTTGAAACTGCCTATTGGAGAAGTCTCGCCTGTCTTACATTTTGATACTGCCTCAAGCATACTTGCACCGCCATCGGTTCGCTCTGTGAAGGTCACATTTCCTACCGTAATGGCAAATTCTGAACTGGTAAGAAGCGCTGCATCCCTTGCCTTCAAATCCTCCCTGACACAGACAAGCTTTTCCTCCGCCGCTTTGATAAGTTTTGGAAAACGAATCATGAAATTGTCCTGAAGCGAGTATCTCTGGCTGTCATAAGATGCCTTTAACAGCTTTAACCTCTGCACATCATTATCAATCTCCATCTTCTCACGAATCATGGGGTTACCGGTGGCAACCGCCTTAATCTCGGCATAGGATAGTGTTGCCTCGTCTATATCCTCACAGGTTCTTGATACGGACTTGCTTGTCATGACCTGACTGATAAAACGCTGCTTATTCTCCACAAGACTCCAGCTGTATGCATCAAAGGTTCCTTTGGTGACATATCTGTAAACTGCCACCTCATCATTTTCATTTCCCTGTCTGATACCACGACCTTCTCTCTGTTCAATGCTTGAAGGCTTCCACGGGCAGTCTACATGATGCATTGCCACAAGGTGCGTCTGGACATTTACACCGGTTCCACATTTATCCGTTGAGCCAATGAGTATCTTTTTCTTACCTGTTCTCATATCCTTAAAAAGTGCGTCCCTCTGTGCATCGGATTTTGCGTCATGAATAAACGCTATCTCCTCTGCCGGGATTCCTCTTTTCACAAGCTCTGTTTTCAGGTAATTGTAGACATCAAACTCTCCGCAAAGCTTGTCTTCGGTTGCCGTCTTCTTCCAGTAACCATCTGTAAGCATATCCTCCGACCAGCTTCCCTTCGGCGTTCCAATGTCAGAAAAGATAAGCTGACAGCCAATCTTTCCTTCACTTGCTGCTTTCTCATATTCCGCAAATACATTTTCAACTACCTTATTGAGCTTTCCATCCACATTGTTGGGTGCTGATGCTTCCAGTAACCTTGCATCCGTACCAAGAAGCCTTGCCTCATGGGTGATTTTAAGAAAATTATCCTCTGACGGGTCTACACCTCCTCCCCTGATACGCTCTGCCCTTGCCACAAAATCCTCCATGACCTGCTTTACATACCAGTCCGGCTCACTTTCCACAATGATATACTTCCCGCCCCGGAGTGCCGGAACCGGAAGGTCTAACATATCCTTTGTCTGCACATCTGCCACTTCGCGGAAGATATTCATAAGCTCCGGCAGATTCGTAAACTTATTAAATCTGCTCTTAAAACGAAATCCGCTTCCCTCTACAGTAAGCTCAAGTGCTGTTGTCACTTCACCAAAGTTTGCTGCCCAAGAATCAAAGTGATAAATCCCCATCTCTTCAAGTGCCGCTTTCTGTAAGTAAAGCTGCATGACATACATCTCACACATGGTATTGGATATTGGTGTACCTGTTGCAAACACAATACCCCTGCCATCATTTATCTCAGACAAATACTGGCATTTAAGCTGCATATCCGTTGACTTCTTAGCTCCGCTACTGCTGATACCTGACACATTATTCATCTTGGAAAAAATCGCAAGGTTCTTAAAATTATGTGCTTCGTCTACCATAATAGAATCTACACCCAGTTCCTCAAAGGTAATAAGGTCATCCTTCCTGCTCTCATCTGACAAGGATTTCAGCTGTTCCTCCAGTTTTTTCTTCTGGCTTTCCATCTGCTTTACAGTCCATCGCTCTCCGTTACGCTCCTTCATCTCATCAATCGCATAGCTGATTTCATCAATCTGCTCGTTAAGCATTCGCTCCTTTCTCTCTGCGGAGATTGGGATTTTCTCAAACTGTGAGTGTGACATGATGATACAGTCATAGTCACCAGTTGCAATCCTTGATACGAACTGCTTTCTGCGGCTTTTTTCAAAATCACGCTCCGTGGCAACTAAGATATTTGCTGACGGATAAAGCCTTAAAAACTCTGATGCCGTCTGACCGATAAGCGGCTTTGGTACAACCATGATTGTCTTATTGGCAAGTCCAAGTCTCTTCTGCTCCATGCAGGCAGCCATCATCTCAAATGACTTTCCGGCACCGACACAGTGTGCCAGCAGAGTATTTCCCCCAAGAAGAATTCTTGCCACCGCATTTTTCTGGTGTGGCTTTAACTCAATCGCCGGATTCATTCCCGGAAACTGTAAGTGACTTCCGTCATACTCACGCAGGCGGATGTTATTAAATGTCTCGTTGTAATACTCCACATATTTCTGTCTTCGCTCCGGCTCTGCAAACAGCCACTCCTTGAACTTCTCCTTGATCATGTTCTGCTTTTCCCTTGCAAGCATGGTCTCATTTTTGTTGACTTCATAATGGTATTTCCCATCCCCGTCATCAATACGGTCTTTGACCGTTACAGTTCTTAAATTCAGCGTACTCTCAAAAATAGAATAAGCATCCATCCGGCTTGTACCATAAGTCTTGGTAGCTGCCACTGAACGCTTATCCAGTGATTTATTTTCTATAAACCATTCCATATTCACTTTGTTAAGATTAAGCTGGATGCCAGAATTATAATACTGGCTTCTTACTGCCTGTGCTCTTCTTGGTGTGCCTAAAAGCTCATAAATGAATCTTTCATAATCCTCTTTCTCAATCCATGTCGTACCGATACGGACATCTATCTCCGAGGCATCAAGGTCTTTTGGCTGTACCTGCTCCAGGGCTGATACATTGATTGTAAAGAGTGCCTTTTCTTCCTCAGAAAGTTCCGGATTTTCCATCATGGCTTTTGCCACACGAAGCTTATCCCTCACATTTCCTGACAGGTACTCATCCGCAGCTTCCCATCCGGCGTTTGGATTGTTTGGATTATAGCCGGAAGGATTAAGAAATATCATTCCCTCAAGCTCCTTTATCATTTTCTGTCTCTCAAAATCTGCTTTCAGCTGTTCGGATAAGTTTATCTCCTCTACTGTTTTCTCAGTCTTTTCAGAAACCTCCTTAATCATATCGCTGATATCCGGATGATAAATACTCTGCATATAGGCAAGATTCACTGTACCAAACTCATTGATGGATACATTCAGTGCTTCCACCGCTGTCTCAACCCTCTCAATGGATACCTTTGCCTTGATGGTCTGCTTATAAAACATATCTGCCTTTTTCACATTTCCATCTTCGTCAATCTCCTCCAAAGAGCACAGAAGCGGATAATCACTGTCATCCCGGAATGCCCTGCTGTTGCCCTGTGAGTTGATGCTTCCATATTTGTCTACAAATTTTTCATATCTTTCGTTAAGAAGCCTCTGCACATCGGCAAGCTCTTCCTCGCTGCAGCCTTCTGTCTGGATATCTATCAGATGCCTTGTCACGGTTCGGATTTCATCAAGTGCCTTTATCCTTTCCTCCACAGTAGCTGACACCTCCCTTCTTACCATCTGGGAGTTTTCTCTGAAATAGAGTTTTCCATCCACAAAGCAGTAGGAAAAGTTTCTCACATCCGGGTCTGCCGGGATAATATCCTCACTCTTTTCCTCCTCTTCTGTCAGACGCTCAAAGTCAGTAAGCTGTGCCTGCATATTGCTGATTGCCTTATTCAGGGCATCGTACATATTGAAGTTCGGATCATCATTGACACAGACGGTATATCTGCTGTCCTGTCCGTATATTCGTGAGTCATACTGCATACGCCCAAGAATCATTTCCGGATGTTCCACAAAATAGGAATTAACCGCTATCCCATCCTCTGTATATCCTAAATGCACCCAGTCCGGTTCGATGTCAATCTTTTTCTCCCTTTTCTGAAGAAAAATAATATCGCTGGTTACTTCCGTTCCCGCATTATCCTTAAATGCAGTGTTTGGAAGTCTTATGGCACCGATAAGCTCTGCCCTTTCTGCCAGATACTTTCGTATCGTAGGATTACTCTTATCAAGTGTTCCCTTTGTGGTAATAAATGCCACAATACCGCCCGGTCTTACCTGGTCAAGTGCTTTTGCCAAGAAATAGTCATGAATACGGAAATTGTACTTGTTATACTTCGGGTCATATATCTTATAATCCCCAAAGGGTACATTTCCAACTGCCACATCAAAGAAGTTATCCGGATACTGTGTCTGCTCAAATCCACCCACTTTTATATGAGCTTTCTGATAAAGCTGTCCTGCAATTCTTCCCGAAATATCATCCAGCTCCACACCGTACAGATTTGCTCTCTGCATTGGTGTGGGCAGACTTCCGAAGAAGTTACCGATACCCATACTTGGCTCTAAAAGATTTCCGTCACGGAAACCAAAGTTCACAAGTGCCTGATTGATACAGCTGCATATTACAGGTGAGGTATAAAAAGCATTGTTTACAGTTGCTCTTGCTGCTACATATTCATCCTCCGTAAGCAGTTCCTTAAGCTCTGCATACTCCTTTGACCAGTCATTATTCTTATCATCAAATGCCTGCGGGATTCCGCCCCATCCGGCATACAGTGATAATATTTTCTGTTCCTCCGCTGTTGCAAGCCTTCCTTCACTTTCCAGCTGTTTTAAAAGCGTGATTGCTTCCACATTCCATTTGTATCTGGTTTTTGCCCCTCCGGTCTGTAAATCCCAGAGGTTGTAGTGAAAGTTTATTCTTTTTTCCTTTGTATCCGCCTGTGTGTCAGCCGCTTCTTTTTCGCTGTCCTTTGGTGCATCACTATCCGCAGTCTCCCAGCCATTCGCAAGTGCCCTCTGTCTGGTGGCTTCCCTGTTTGCCCTGATTTCCTCCTGTTTTTCAAGAAATGAAACATAAACAGGTGCCATATTGCCCCTGCTCCCGGCAATCATGTCTTTATACCACTTTAGATGATCTTCCCCACAGTAATGAGGAACCTTTACCATATAGCTTAATACTTCATACAGTTCACGGTATCCGGTTGTGGCTGTTACACGCTCCCCGTTTTTGTTCTTGTAATTGATGTCAATTTCATAAGGCTTTAAGGTGTATTCCACCAGACCATACTCATTATTGGCATAGGCTTTATGCTCCTGCCTGTCATGCAGCACCACCGCTGATAAATAGTCCAGTTTATTCGGCATAAATAAATCATTCGTTGCCACAAGGTCCATTAAAAAAGGCTTAAATGGTGTGTAGCAGCTGCATTCCGATATAAGAATCTCCATGGCGGTACGCATATCTTCATCCATATTGGCAATCACTTCGGCATAGTTAATCGGCTCGATGAACTGTAATTCCCCTGAAGTTTTTTGTGTAGGGTCAGGAGTTGGCTCATGCTCTGCCTCTGCTTCCATCTCTGCACCATATTCAGCCATGGTAACAAATCTGCCCTCCATAGCTGCCTCTTCCGGTGTAAGCTCCCTCTCCTCTGCATACGCTTCTTCCAATGTTTTTCTTGCACTGGCATAGCTTTCCGGCTCATCAGGAATGGCAAATTCATCCAGTTCCTCTACCTGCTCCTCGTCATCCACTTCCCGAAAATCTGCGTCAATAATTTCATCATCTTCACGCATACCATCAGACTGTATCTCATCTAGTCTCGGTTTCTCCGGCTGGTATTCTCCCGTAAGGATAAGTGCTGCTATCTCCCTTTCAATGTCTTTCCATGAGACATAGCCTTCCACTTCGCCTTCCTCATCTCTCCACTGGAATCTGATTCCGTGTCCCTTAAAAGTATCATATCCGTGCAGTCCCAAGCCCTCAATGGGCCAGCCTGCACCTCCTGTACCATACTCTGCCTTAATTCGCTTGGCTCTTGTTCCTGCATCAATCTCTGTCTCAAAGATTTTACAGATTCTACCTCTGCCACCCATAAAGCCTGAACCTTTAAGAAGCACTGTTTTGACATATTCATGTGGAACAAATGATGATTTCTTTGGATTGAGATAATTGTACTTCCCGCTTTTGGCATCTGCTATTTCCTGCTGGAACTTCTTCATATACTCATTCGGTTCTACTTGTGATTTCTTTGCAGAATCAATCAAACCATATTCGGCATCGAAAAAGGAAGCCTGCACATATTCGCCTGCTTCCTTACTTACTCCCAATGAATTGATTTCATTAAGTTCTCTATTTAATTCTTCATCATATGAGTTATCATTTAATGATACTTTAGGACGATCTCCGCCAGAACGATTTCCTCTGCCATCATCTTCGCCTGTTCTCTCAACTTCCACATTTCCATCGTACTGCTTGGATTCTGTGGTTTGTTCTTTATTAGATACTGATTCTGAAGCTGCTCCATCATCCGATTCGCTTCTTCCTCCACTTCTAACATCTTCTCTGTCATTCTGCCCGTGCGAAGCAGATTCTTGTATCTCGCCGGTTCGTTCTCCTCCAGATACTTCATCGCCTGACGTCCGTATTTGCCCAGTCTCGCTAAGTTCTCCCTCTCGTCCGGAATCTCCAGTACCGGATACAGAAGTCCATCCACTTCCTTGTACTCTAATTCTGCTACCATATGCAATTCTCCTTTCCAATTCTTCGTTCCTCAGAATTGTAGCCTCTGGCGGATTGCCAGTGCCTCCATCTGAATTTGTCAGCTTCGCTGACATCGGCACGGCGCCAGAAAATCCAAGGCTTTTCTGATTCTCAACAGCCCTACAATCTTTACTAAATGCTCTAAGAACATTACAGGAGACATCGCATATGAGGGAACCAAGACGGTAAATCGTATCTTCATCCGTTACTTTTACAATCTGACTAAAATCCTGTTCTTCAGCAGACAAGTCAAATCCGCATCTCGTACCTACAACATATAAAATCCCTTTTCTTGCAAGCTCGGCAAGGTCCGGTACTTCTTGTAAGCCCTCACGTTTTTCGCTGAATTCCTTAATCACACTGCCTGTAATCTGTGATAATTCGGTCATTCGGTTTTCGAATTCCTCTTCAATTATGACTCCGATTTCCTGCTTTGTAAAGTCCTTTAGAGCAATTAGTGAATCTTCTCTTGTCACTCCTTCATACTTTTGATACTTCCCATGTGCTACCTGATATTCCATAAACTCTGGCAGCTTATCTCCGTCAAGATTCCAGGTAAGCTCCGACTGTTTTCCACCCGTATCACTGATATCAAACACATATCTCATATATGGCTGCAATGCTCTGGAAGGATAGATTGCAATCCCTTTACTTCCACGCTTTACATACCTGCCTACCTTTTTCCATGTGTCAAAATCAGCAACCAAAGTGGCATGTGGTTTTTGTGCATATACCATGAGAACATTATCAAATTCATAACGGTATATCTGCCCGGCAAGTCGAAGCACTGATTTCCAGCTTTCCGGTGTTTCCGTCACTTCTTTTATAACCACGTTATAAATCTGCCTGACTTTGTAATCTACGCTCATATGCTACACCTCCAATATTGCTTCTCTGATGTCTTTTCCATCAATTTCATTTCCAAGGCTTACCCAGCCTTCACATCTCTCCCTCGCAAAAAGCTCAATTCTTGGAAGATTACCGCATAACTCTACAATTCTCTCCCGTATCTCCTCCGGCTTTTTGCTGTGTTCCATAATTCTTGCATCACACACCTGTGAAATAGAACGGGACACCCTTGAAGGATGCCCCCTTGTTCCAAGCAGGCATATTTCCGAGTTGGAACGGGTCCAGTAACCAAGTCCCATAAACCAGCTGTCTGCTTTCTTATTTCTTTTTACCCAGTTAAAACCACAGGTCTTGTAGGTAAATCCCCACGCTTTCATTACTTCAAGCCCTTCTTTAAGAAGCGGGAATGTTACCCACAAAAACAGGATACTGTCATCTGCTGCAATGCTTTCCACAGGAAGAGAAAGGATGTCATCGAACTTCATACATGAATAATGGCAGTCTGCTGATTTTAGCTGACTGCCACGCTCCGAATACGTCTGGAATTTCCAAGGCGGATCGGCATATATGATATTGAATTTTTCTCCCATAGACATCCTCCCTTACTCTGCCGCAAGCTTGCGGAAACAACTGAACTCTTCTTTGTCAAAGGCAATCGTATATTCCGTTTCTCCTGCGGCTTCGGCTGCATTCTGACCTGCAATAAGCTTTCTTGCAACTCTTAAAGTGACATAATTTGCTCTGCAAAGCTTCATGCTCTCCTTAAAGCTCATATTCGACTGACTATGAAGCATCTCACCCATATCCGCAATCTGCTGTTGCACCCTGATACGAACCCTTCTGGCATCCTTTGCAGATATTGTCACTCTGTGCTTTGTTTCCTTTGAAACATCCCATTCCTTCTGCAATTCCTTGATTAGAAATTCCATGTTCTTTTCTATATTTTCTTTTCTGCTCATTCAATCTTCCTCCGTCTATCTTGTATTCTGCTGTGTGGGTGCAGCATCTATTGTTTTTCCCACAAAGTCCTCAGCATCAAGAACAATCTCGCCTCTTTTGTACTGATCCATTACCTGGTTAATGGCATCACCAAGAGTTTCTGCTTTCACAGTAACTGTTCTTGATAACTCTTCTCTGATTTCAATATCAAAATCCTTTCGTTTAGCCATACAGAATTTACCTCGCTTTTTGCTTATCCATGTGTACTTCTGCCATACTGATTACATTGGCTGCAACCTCTATTGCATCATCCAGATCTATACCTCTGACATTTAGTACACTCTCCATATCTTTACTAACCGTAACAGGAAAGACTTTCATCTCACTGTCCTCATCATAGATTCCGGCAGAGAGATTCTGATGAAACTTATCCATTTTATCCGTACAGAATTCCGCACGCATAATCTCACTTAGAAGCTCCCTGATATTCTCACTGCAATGGGAGTTATTGGCTAACTTGTGAAGCTGTGTGAAATAATCCTCCTGCTCCAGCCGGATATCCTCCCTGTTTTTTTCCATCTTTGTTCCGCCATAATCTTCCCGTATGCCCTGAAAGTCAATGCGTGACGGCTTGGAAGAAAGATATACTCCGTGCTCCCATTCGATACCGATTTCAGGCTCCTCATTGTCTCCCTTAATCTGTCTCATAAAAAGGCTTGTACCAAGTCCCACCACAAAGTTTCCATTGCTCATATCCATAAGAAGCAGATTTCTTGGTGATAATAGCTCCACAACCTTATAATCCTTACCATTGAAATTGTGGAGATTCTCCCCCTGCTTAAACTGGTGTTCCATATGGCTGTAATGATGCTCAACCATCTTGTCTTTCTCTCCATTTTCAGTAATCCCATAAAGCCTTATCTTTTCCTTACATTCATGACTGCATCTTTCATAATCAAAACGCACATCTTCGACATTTTCATCATTAAATTTCTTATTGAGAAATGCTCTAAGATGGCTTTCATCTCTGCAATAACACATGAAAAGAGTCTTGTTACCTTCCAGATATACCTCTGCCCAGTCAGGCTCAGTCATGGTTCTTCCAAGCTCTGAAAAGATAGCTGCTGTCTCTTTCAGGGAATACTCGCCGGACTGCTTAAGCATTTCTATCGTGTCATCTAATGTCATAAGGGAATTTGTCTCTGTGATTCCCTTCCAGTTCTCGATGACAAAAACCATTTCATTTAGTTTCATTTTGCCTCCTAACCGAAAACATCTGACAAAACATACGCTCTGTCAGATGCAATCTTTAAATACTCTTTTACTGTGGTCTGCCAATCAGCACAATGCTTCCAACATTCGGTACTGCATTGTAGGTTACACCATAAGCAACACCCTTTGCTTCTACCACCATTCCATTTCCAACATACACAGCCACATGACTGATATTCTTGTATCTGCCATTTCTCTCATAGCTGTAGAAAATCAAATCTCCCGGCTGCATATCTGCATAAGCTACCGTATGACCTGCACTGTCAAGACCTTCTGCCTCCGCAGCTGCCGTATTTGCTCCACCGTAGCTGATATCAATACCGGCGGCTTTCCATGAATAGTAGGCAAGGGAACTGCAGTCATAATAATTGCCTGTGTCCCGGTACTGCTGACTGTAAGGATAACCTACCTTTGTCAGTGCATAGGATACAACGGTTCGCTGTGTTGGATCTGTAATGTCCTGCAAAATGGCATCCACCTCTTCCTGTGTCAGAGCAGATTGCGGTGTGACACCGCTTGTACT
>ENA-OPRU01001130-OPRU01001130.1-human-gut-metagenome-genome-assembly--contig:-NODE-1130-length-13419-cov-1.670159_pt1 | contig 13419 bp, 16 predicted proteins | sample MGYA00241897_ERZ501888 | MGnify/ENA primary metagenome ERZ501888 (study PRJEB25962, sample SAMEA2042398) | human gut metagenome | biome: human gut; feature: human-associated habitat; material: faeces... | reverse complement strand
CTTACTAATACATAATCCCTACAGGATGTAGCCACCAGTTTTGTTCATCCGGTATTCTGATTTGGTAACATTCTCCAGAAAGGAAGAAATATGTACTGCAATGAATTAAAAGAATTTGCGCAAGAGCAGGAACAAAAACTTATCAGTGCGCTTGCTGATACCAGAGAGCACCCGTCCCCCGATGGTGAAACAAGAAGCCGGGATAATTATCAACGGGATTACGCGCGTATTCTGTATTCATCATCATTTCGCAGGCTGCAGGGAAAGATGCAACTTTTTGAAATTGATCCTGAAAAATTCAACAGAAACAGATTAACGCACAGTCTTGAGGTTGCTCAGATTGCCCGAAGTATCGCGTCAGACCTCAAACTGGTTAACCCGGTGGTGGTTGAACTGGCAGCGCTGGCGCATGACATCGGAAATCCTCCTTTCGGTCATTCCGGTGAAAAACTGCTTAATGAACTGTCTGAAGAAATCGGCGGCTATGAAGGTAATGCACAGGCGCTACGTATCCTGAGAAAACTGGAGAAGAAATTTTCATACTGCAACGGATTAAATCTGACTCACCGTAGTTTACTTTCGGTTGTTAAGTATCCCGCCCCTCGCACTGCAACTACTGCCGGCAAGTTCATTTATGATGATGACTTTGATTTTTATACTAACCTGCTTGCTGAAAATCAGCTCGATCTGAATCCCGGAGAGAAAACGATTGATGCGCAGATAATGGATCTCGCGGATGAGATTGCCTACGCCGCGCATGACCTGGAAGATGCCCTTAGCAGGAACATGGTCACGATTGAAGATATTGAATATGAGTTTCAGATTTCTGACGAATTCCGGGGAGCGAGGGAACAGTTCAGGGAAATCGTTACTCAGTCGAGAAACACCGCTTTTCAGGCTAACTTACTGAAAACCTCAGAAGAATTTGCCATCATATTCCGCAAGGAGTTAACTTCAAATATTGTCAATCGCCTCGTTGCAGATATTTCTGTAGTAACGAACCTGAATGGTTTTCAGGAACTGGGGTTCGGGAAACTGAATGCGTTATCCGAAGGGCTCAAAAAACTTCTCTTTAAAGTCATCATGCGAAAACGTAATATCCTCACCTATGAGTTCAGGGGAAATAAAATAATCAGGGATTTATATGACTTTTACAATGAAGGAGAGAATTATAAATTTCTGCCTCCTGAACTTAAATTCACCTTACCCCAACCAGATTCCTGTATATTTGAAATCAGCAAAAAACGAGCAGTGGTTGACTATATTTCAGGTATGATGGATACATTTGCAGTCAAGGAATGGGAAACTCACTGTCTGAAGTAACACTGTCGATTACCAGAGGCGCATATTTTCCCGTTATGGTTATTGCGCCTTTATTCCGTTTCGGTGACAGGTTATTTTAAATATTCTGGAAATGCGTTGATGGGCAAGAACAATTACCCTGAAAATAAATACAGGAAATGGTTTTCCACAGCAATAACATATCTTATTACAGGTGGTTTGTGCTGGTATATGTTGTGGACATCCGCTATATCTCATTATACTGTTTTACAAAATACGGTACCTGAATGGGCAACATATTTTTGCACCGGTATAATCACCGGATCTCTTTCTTTTATTTATGCATTTTATATCCGCACCTTTAACAGAACATTAAAGTATTTATTAAATGCATTCACGGGGGGATTTTGTCTTGGATTTATACTGAGTCTGAACTGTTACGATGTCTGTGTTTATCTTTTTCCGGATAAGGTTATTAGCTATGAATCTGAATATGATGTTGTTTTTCCGGGACCATCAAGAGGAAAGTATGGACATTGTGAAGCGGGACTCTGGTTGAAAGATCAAAACACTTCCAGATGGATACAACTTTGTACAAATAAAGAGTTCCTGCGCAGTCACCATAAGCAGGGGATGACAGGTGTATGGGTAACAGCTCGTGTTAATAAAATTGGGTCGTATATCGTGAAAGATGAATTTATCTATATGTAGGTAAAAGCTGACATGTTTACCATGGATGAGTTGCTATATTTTTGCGCATACAGGAGTAATCGATTACTGGCTATACTAAAAATACAGAGAAAAGCTATCCCGGGATAAAGATTACCAACTCACAGAGACAAGCCTTGCCTTATAAACAGATAAATATCATCAACACAGATTCAGAAGCTGAAGCAGTAAGCCATGGTTAACTGCCTGCTGCCAGTACAGATAAAACAATCAGTCTCGCTGACTGGCTCTTATCACTATCGTTATTTCATAACTCTACAGTATAACTCATTTATCTTTATTGCCATATATTAGCATGAAGTCAGGCATTTTCATTCCCTGTCGATAATATATCAACTCCGGAGAAGTGCTTGCTATATATTCCTTGATATTAATACAAATTCAAATATATATTGCTGTTATTCATAATCAGGACCAGATGATACTTCCTGAGATATAAGAAAATCATCAAGAGAACCTCCGGCTTTTATAGCCTCTGCTATGGCCTTAGGCCGACGTCCTTGCCCATTCCAGTACATTCTTTTACCGTTATCGTCATACTCGTATTTATGCCCTCCTGACACACTTTTTCTGCCTGCCTGTGATTTTTTGCCAAATTCACGATAAAAATCTTCCAGAGATATACCATGTTCATCCATGAGTGATTTGATAGCTTTCATATTTTCCTTTCGCTCATCACGTTGCTGAATAGCTATGTCAAAGTTTTCCTTAACCTTATTTAAATCTTCATCAGACATTTCTGTGACCAGTTTTTTAACAAAGTCAATACTCAGAAGTAATGCCCGGTAAGTAATGAACTCTTCATTTTCAACAGAAATTTTCTTCTTACTCATTTATTAACACTCAGCTTTTCATTCATTTATGGCAAATCCTATCAGGTGATTTGCCATAAAAATAATATATGTATCACATTTTTCGACACTTAATCGTCACTTCCTTTCCGAAGGAAAGGCCATCGCAGAAAGTAAGAGAACGTTCTTTGTATTTGATACTTAGCGAAATTGCGCCGGTCACTACTTGTCTGAGTCCATTCACTTTCGTTAATGTTAATGAGAAAACCCGCAGTATGATGCGTAATTTCATCAAACTGATGAAATTCGGTAGCAATCATATATCTGGTGTAGCCTGCATATTCGCAGGAAAACGAATATCGATTATACTAATGGACTAACAATCTCCAGCCTCTTCAAGAAGATGTTATAAATACACACAGATACTGATTCTCATCCCTTTCAGGCCTGGAACACTATTTCTGCTTTTTAGCATCATCTGGTAGCGATACTTTCCAGGTATGTCGCCCCATTTTTGTTCGTCTCCATTTTTTTAAGAATTGTGCAAGTAAAAAACTTTTTACCTCTCCTGGAACTGTCGTATTTGCTGATATTGTTCGTTTGTCTAAAGAACCTGCTGGTCTTGTCATTAATATTACCTGCTGATTGCTTCACACCCGGGCTCCTCGCACTGCGCGCGGGTTATTGTTTCGTTTTCAGCCCCGGGGTCGCCAAGGCTCTGGATGGGGTACTACTTCCATTGACAGCATGAGGTAACAATACTGATGGTAACGCTGACCATTAACCGTAAACCACAGGGCATTTTCAGTAAATCACCGGCAACGCCGCTGCAGGATAAAATGAACACTGCACACAACGTGAAGGCCAGGGAACGGATATCCGTCACTGGAGCCCTGCCGGCTCATTTATTACAGCGGTAGCTGGTATCTGATCGCGTTACAGAAGGGAAAACTGCAGGTCTTTCCTCTGGCAGATATCAAATCAGTTAGCCTGACATCAGAACGGTTTGAACGGAGAGGCCACATCCACAGTCTGGTCGCTGAAGAGCGTTTTATCTCCGCCCTGCCACATTTCTCTTTCATCCATAAACTTATCAACACCTTTAACCTGTGATCGCCGGCCTGCCAAAGCCGTCCCGACAGGTATGGAGACAATATGTTGAACAGAAAACTAAATAACCGCGCTGAAATGAGCCCGGAAGCCGCCGGCATTGCCGCCTGTCTGATGGCGTACAGCCATCACGCCTGTAGTACAGAGAATTATGCCATGACGGTTCATTATTACCGGCTGCGGGATTATGCCCTGCAGCATCCGGAATGCAGCGCCATTATGCGCATCATCGACTGAATGGAGGCAGGGACAATGCAGCAGCTTTCCTTTCTGCCCGGAGAGATGACGCCCGGCGAGCGCAGCCTCATTCAGCGGGCCCTGAAAGCCCTGGACCGCCATCTTCATGAACCCGGCGTGGCCTTCACCTCCACCCGTGCGGCACGGGAATGGCTGATTCTGAACATGGCGGGACTGGAGCGTGAAGAATTCCGGGTGCTGTATCTGAACAACCAGAATCAGCTGATTGCCGGTGAAACCCTCTTCACTGGCACCATCAACCGCACAGAAGTCCATCCCCGGGAGGTGATTAAACGCGCCCTGTACCACAATGCCGCTGCCGTGGTGCTGGCGCACAATCACCCGTCCGGTGAAGTCACCCCCAGCAAGGCAGACCGCCTTATCACTGAGCGTCTGGTACAGGCACTGGCCCTGGTGGATATCCGGGTACCGGACCATCTGATAATCGGTGGCAGCCAGGTTTTCTCCTTTGCGGAACACGGTCTGCTTTAACCCGTCACCGTCACAATCACCTTCATATCACTTCAGTTTCTCTTTCTCAGCTGTTTCTTACTTTCACATTCAGGAGGACTATTCTCATGAAAATCATCACCCGTGGTGAAGCCATGCGTATTCACCGTCAGCATCCTGCATCCCGTCTTTTTCCGTTCTGTACCGGTAAATACCGCTGACACGGTAGCACGGATACATATACCGGCCGTGAAGTACAGGATATTCCCGGTGTGCTGGCTGTGTTTGCAGAACGCCGGAAGGACAGTTTTGGTCCGTATGTCCGGCTGATGAGCGTCACCCTGAACTGAGTCTGGAAGGGCATTCAGAAGAGCAGAATTATCGCCACCACCGGACCATTCTTAACCAATTTTCTGTGAGGATTTTATCGTGTCAGACACACTTTCCGGGACAACGCTTCCCGACGACAATAACGACCGCACCTGGTGGGGACTGCCCTGCACCGTGACGCCCTGTTTTGGTGCCCGTCTGGTACAGGAAGGCAACCGGTTGCATTACCTTGCCGACCGCGCCTGTATTAGAGGGCGGTTCAGCGACGCGGATTCGTACCACCTGGACCAGGCCTTTCCGCTGCTGATGAAACAACTGGAACTCATGCTCACCAGCGGTGAACTGAATCCCCGCCATCAGCATACCGTCACGCTGTATGCAAAAGGGCTGACCTGCAAAGCCGATACCCTCAGCAGTTGTGGTTACGTTTATCTGGCTGTTTATCCGACGCCCGAAACGAAAAAGTAACTCTCCAGAATAACCTTCTGCTCCGGCCTGGTGTTTTCACCACGCCACTTTTCCATTTTTATATCTGCATATCAGGAAAATCTTCAGTATGAAAACATTACCTGTATTACCCGGGCAGGCGGCCAGTTCTCGCCCGTCTCCTGTTGAAATCTGGCAGATACTGCTGTCCCGACTGCTGGACCAGCACTATGGCCTCACACTGAATGACACACCGTTCGCTGATGAACGTGTGATTGAGCAGCATATTGAGGCAGGCATTTCACTGTGCGATGCGGTGAACTTTCTCGTTGAAAAATACGCACTGGTACGTACCGACCAGCCGGGATTCAGCGCCTGTACCCGCTCTCAGTTAATAAACAGTATTGATATCCTCCGGGCACGCCGGGCAACCGGCCTGATGACCCGCGACAATTACAGAACGGTAAATAACATTACCCTGGGTAAGTATCCGGAGGCGAAATGATGACACTGGAAGCCGACAGCGTTAACGTACAGGCGCTGGATATGGGGCACATTGTCGTTGACATTGATGGTGTTAATATCACTGAACTGATTAATAAGGCCGCTGAAAACGGTTATTCACTCCGCGTGGTGGATGAACATGACGCTACCGAAACACCGGCGACTTCTGCCAGCCCTCATCAGTTGCCGGAAGACAATACAGTGATACAGAGCGTGATGCCATTAACCACTGAAACAGCGCTGGATATCCTCATTGCGTGGCTGCAGGACAATATTGACTGCGAATCGGAAATTATCTTTGACAACGATGAGGACAAAACGGATTCGGCAGCACTGTTGCCCTGTATTGAACAGGCCAGGGAGGATATCCGTACCCTGCGCCAACTGCAGCTTCTGTACCAGAACCGGTGAGTCTTACTCACCAGACTTCATTCCACTGACGCCAGCCTGAACAGGGCAGGCGTTTTCATTTATCTGCAAAAAGGAATATCGATTATGTCTGAAATCACAGCCCCCCGTCCGGAAGTGGTCAACGGGCATACGGACGTTATCTGCTCAACCAGTATCCGCCACATTCTGGCTGTACGAAAGAGTACGCTGCTGCAAATCGACACACTTACCCGGCAACTGGCAGAAATCTCAGCAATGACAGAAAGTATTGACGGTAAAGCCGCACTGGACTGGGCGATGAAACAGGATTTTCGCTGTGGTTGCTGGCTGATGGAAAAACCTGAAACGGCAATGAAAGCCATCACCCGCAATCTCGATCGCGAAATCTGGCGTGACCTGATGCAACGTTCCGGGATGCTGTCATTAATGGATGCGCAGGCCCGTGAGACATGGTACCGGTCACTGGAATACGATAATTTTCCGGAAATCAGTGAAGCGAACATTCTGATCACATTTGAACAACTACACCAGAATAAGGATGAGGTGTTTGAGCGAGGGGTGATCAACGTCTTCAGGGGACTGAGCTGGAATTACAAAACTAATTGCCCCTGTAAATTTGGCAGTAAAATTATCATTAACAACCTGGTAAGGTGGGACCGGTGGGGATTTCATCTTATCACCGGGCAACAGGCTGACCGACTCGCCGATCTGGAAAGAATGTTGCACCTGTTCAGCGGTAAACCGATCCCCGACAACCGGGAAAACATCACTATTCGTCTGGATGATCACATCCGGTCTGTTCAGGGTAAAGAATGCTATGAAGATGAGATGTTCAGCATCAGATACTTTAAGAAAGGCTCCGCGCACATCAGGTTCAGGAAACCAGAACTGGTTGACAGGCTGAATGATATTATTGCGAAACACTATCCGGGAGTGTTACCTTCATAATAAAGCTCTAAGAATTGATTCGATTGTGTATTTTAGCTTCATTCCCTTACACAAAGTTATTTGGGGGTTCTTATGGGGGTCACTCATTTATCCAACACAGATTAATCATTTAAAATCAAAACATTAACACTCATATTCGACTCCTGTGATCTCCGCCAAAATGCCTCTCCTGACGTTCTCCAACCCCTTGTAATACTGTCAATCCAGATATTTTCTACTGCTCAATATTCAATCGGCTTCAGGAATACCTGGTCTAAGGTTTTGTGATGGACGATGAGCGGCTGAAGAATCCGCCTGTCGGTTCTTCTGTCCTCGAACGCATCCGCGATATTCACGCCAGTATGCGCCGTGTTTATTTGCAGGTGATTTGCCCCCCTGCTGACTCTCAGCCAACTGTATCGCCATTAAGGTGAAGATGTTGTTTTACTCGCCCCAGAACACCCTTTTTTATACGACTATTCTATTTCTTTAACCGCTGGCGAAAAAAACTGACTATAAACTTCACCAATAATCAGACTGCCATCAAGATTAATTTGTTCATTTAATATATCAAATCAACTTGTTTTATTTTTACTATCAAAAATAGCTCATTGCCTTACTATAATTAATATATAAATTCGGTAATTAATTCTTAACATGCTTTTACTAATAATCTCAATTGCTGGCCCTATAATATTGCGCTAGCATTGCTTTCTGGTTGTATCAGCGATACTCAAAAATTCTTAATACAATACTCATTCGACTGGTACTTATTTGTAACTCAGTTATATTTTTTCGCCCGGTGATTCAGAAGAATGCAAAAAACGGCTACCACTCCATCAAAAATACTTGATCTCACTGCCGCGGCATTTTTACTTGTCGCCTTTCTGACGGGTATTGCGGGCGCTCTTCAGACTCCTACCCTAAGTATATTCCTCGCAGATGAACTGAAAGCCCGTCCTATAATGGTAGGTTTTTTCTTCACCGGTAGCGCTATTATGGGAATTCTGGTCAGTCAATTTCTGGCAAGGCACTCCGATAAACAAGGCGACCGTAAATTACTGATTCTGCTATGTTGCTTATTTGGAGTGCTGGCCTGCACGCTTTTTGCGTGGAATCGCAACTACTTCATTCTCCTCTCAACGGGCGTACTTCTGAGTAGTTTTGCTTCCACCGCAAACCCGCAAATGTTCGCCCTCGCCCGTGAACACGCCGACAGAACAGGCCGTGAGACGGTCATGTTCAGTACATTTTTACGTGCTCAGATCTCGCTTGCCTGGGTTATCGGGCCACCGCTCGCTTATGAACTGGCAATGGGATTTAGTTTTAAAGTGATGTATCTCACCGCTGCCATCGCATTTGTTGTTTGCGGACTGATAGTCTGGTTGTTTTTGCCATCAATACAAAGAAATATTCCTGTCGTTACCCAACCCGTAGAAATTTTACCCTCCACCCACAGGAAGCGGGATACGCGGCTACTTTTTGTGGTCTGTTCAATGATGTGGGCGGCGAATAATCTCTACATGATAAATATGCCGCTATTTATTATTGATGAACTGCATCTAACCGATAAACTGGCTGGAGAAATGATTGGTATCGCTGCCGGTCTGGAAATTCCGATGATGTTAATCGCAGGCTATTACATGAAACGTATTGGCAAGCGACTATTAATGCTCATTGCTATCGTGAGTGGAATGTGTTTTTACGCCAGCGTACTCATGGCGACGACTCCGGCGGTTGAGCTGGAATTGCAAATTCTTAATGCCATCTTCCTTGGTATTCTCTGTGGTATCGGCATGCTTTATTTTCAGGACTTGATGCCTGAAAAAATAGGCTCTGCGACAACGTTATATGCAAATACTTCACGCGTCGGCTGGATTATCGCCGGCTCTGTTGACGGAATTATGGTTGAAATCTGGAGCTACCATGCGTTGTTCTGGCTGGCGATAGGGATGTTGGGTATTGCGATGATTTGCCTGCTGTTTATTAAAGATATTTAGCTCACCAGTCTGGGCTAAGAAAAATCGGCGTGGCGCAAACAGAGCCATCCTCGCCATTTTTGCTATCATGCCTGCATACATAAACGACAAAACAGTATGCAGAGGGAAAAATGGGTTCCACCAGAAAGGGGATGCTGAACGTTCTGATTGCCGCCGTGTTGTGGGGAAGTTCAGGGGTCTGCGCGCAATACATCATGGAGCAAAGCCAGATGTCGTCGCAGTTTTTGACTATGACGCGTTTGATATTCGCCGGTTTGATTCTACTGACGCTGTCATTTGTTCATGGCGATAAAATCTTTTCTATTATTAACAATCATAAAGATGCCATTAGCCTGCTGATTTTTTCCGTGGTTGGCGCGCTAACTGTACAGCTCACTTTTTTGCTAACCATCGAAAAATCGAACGCAGCCACGGCAACGGTGCTGCAATTCCTCTCACCGACGATTATCGTCGCCTGGTTCTCACTGGTGCGTAAATCGCGCCCGGGCATTCTGGTTTTCTGCGCTATTTTGACATCGCTGGTCGGGACTTTTTTATTGGTGACACACGGTAATCCGACGTCATTATCGATCTCTCCTGCCGCGTTGTTCTGGGGCATTGCCTCGGCATTTGCTGCTGCATTCTATACCACCTATCCCTCAACGCTAATTGCCCGCTATGGCACGTTGTCTGTCGTCGGCTGGAGTATGCTGATCGGCGGTCTGATTCTGTTGCCTTTTTATGCCAGACAAGGAACAAACTTTGTCGTTAACGGCAGTTTGATTCTGGCGTTTTTTTATTTGGTGGTCATTGGTACGTCCCTGACATTTAGTCTGTACCTGAAAGGAGCACAATTAATTGGCGGTCCAAAAGCCAGCATTTTGAGCTGTGCAGAACCATTAAGTAGCGCGCTACTCTCTTTGCTGTTGCTGGGGATCACGTTCACATTACCGGACTGGCTGGGAACGCTGCTGATTCTGTCATCGGTGATTTTGATTTCAATGGATTCCCGTCGCCGCGCCAGAAAAATAAATCGTCCGGCGCGGCATAAGTGAGAATTACCAGCCAGGCACCGCGCCACCGTTAAAAATGGTTTCTGCCGCTTTAGCGACTTCGGGTGATTGATAAGATTGCAGAAATTCCTTCACGTTTTCTGCATTCTTATTATCTTCCCGTGCCACCAAAATATTCACATACGGCGAATTCTTATCTTCAATAAATACGCTGTCGTGCACCGGAGAAAGCCCGGTCTGCTGAATGTAAGTGGTGCTGATAATCGCTACATCAACTTTGGGATCATCCAGTACGCGCGGGAGCTGCGCCCCCTCGAGTTCCATAATCTGCAAATGACGAGGATTATCGGTTATATCCAGCGCGGTAGGTAATAACCCTTTTCCCTCTTTCAGAGTAATTAGCTTCTCTTTTTGCAACAGTAAAAGTGCGCGACCAAGGTTGGTCGGGTCGTTGGGGATCGCCACTGTCGCGCCTTCTTTTATTTGCGCCACGGTTTTGATTTTTTTGGAATAACCCGCCATAGGGAAGACAAACGTATTTCCCACCGCTACCAGTTTATAACCATGCGCCTGATTATCTTGTTCAAGAAAGGGTCGATGCTGGAAGACATTCGCATCAAGTTCGCCATGATTTGTCGCATCGTTCGGTAGCAACGAACCGCTAAATCCTACCAGTTCAACATCGAGGCCATATTTCTCTTTTGCCACCTTTTTAGCGACTTCCGCGACATCTTGTTCTGCGCCATTTATAACGCCAACTTTAATGTGTTTTGCATCGCTGCTACTCTGGTCGCAACCTGCCAGCAGAATTCCGGCCAGCAATAATGCGGCCCCTGTCCGTAGATGATGTGTTGTCAGTTTCATTTTTTTATCCTTTTATTAATGATTACCTGACTATAGCGGTAAGGTCGCTGCGGTTTAAAAAACGAAACGCTATCGATAAGAATAAAAAGGAATAAAAGTGGAATATAAAGTCTGGCACTTCTTACTGACCACGCAAGCGCGTTTCGTACAGCATGATGAGAGCGATGAAAGCAAACTACACTTATGCTTCATTCGATACACATTTGTAAAAGGTTGAATCCATGAAACCAACGACACTACTGCTTATTTTCACTTTTTTCGCTATGCCAGGCATCGTATACGCCGAGTCGCCTTTTAGCTCACTGCAGTCCGCAAAAGAGAAAACCACGGTATTACAAGATTTACGTAAAATTTGCACGCCACAGGCGTCATTATCAGATGAAGCGTGGGAAAAGTTAATGTTGTCAGATGAAAACAATAAACAACATATACGCGAGGCCATCGTGGCGATGGAACGTAATAATCAGAGCAATTATTGGGAAGCGTTGGGTAAGGTAGAATGCCCGGATATGTAAGAACAGCAACAACTACTGACCAACGCTTCTTTACCTGATATCAGGATTTCTTCATTTTCACCTTTGCAGTAACCAACAATGCAGTCAGCAACATCAATGTGCCGGACAACATCAACGGCGAAGTCAGACCAATATTATCCAGCGCATAACCGCCGATTGCCGCGCCACAGGTATTAGCAAGCTGAATAACCGCCACCTGAATAGACCCGGCTTTTTCTGCCTGATCGGCCAGCGAGCGGGTGATCCACGTTGACCAGCCGACGGGAACCAATGCAAAAGTTAGCCCCCAGATAATCGCCACGCCGGTAGCAACGATTTTATCGCTTCCCCACAACGTCAGTACCAACGCACTCACAGCCAGTATTAACGGCGCGCCTGCTAAGGCCAGTTTTACCGAACGTTTAAGAATGAACGACGAAAGCGACGTACCAATAAAGCTGGCGATACCAAAACTCAACAGCACCAGCGTTAAGCCATCCACGCCGAATCCCGCCAGGTTCATATACACCGGGCGAATATACGTGAAGAAAGCAAACTGCCCGGCGAAAGACATGAAGATGGCGATCATCCCTGCCATCACACCCGGACGTTGTAATAAGCGGAAAGTATTTTGTTTCTGATGCGAGGGTTCGCCTGGCAGTGAAGGCAATGATTTGATAATCCAGAAAATACACAGCACGCCCATCACCGCCGCCGCATTAAAGACATTGCACCAACCGATAAGCTCGCCTAAAAAACTGCCCAACGGCGCGGCAATCACCAGCGCAATAGAAACCGCGCCGAAGATCACCGACAGCGCCTTCGGCACCGTACGCGGCGGCACCAGACGCATGGTCAGCGACGCCGACATCGCCCAGAACCCGCCCAGCGCCAGCCCCAGACAGGCACGACCGATTAAAAGCAAACTGAATGAGTTAGCAAAGGAAACCAGCAAGCAGGAGAGCGTCAGCAAAACGGCAAACAAAATAACAACGTAGCGGCGGTCAGTAGCCTGAATTGTCTGGGTAATAAACAAACTGGCAAACATTGCCACAAAGGCGGTCACGGTCACCGATTGCCCGGCAACCCCTTCCGAAATGCCTAAATCCTGGGCCATTGGCGTCAACAAACTGACGGGCAAAAACTCAACGATAATCAGACAGGCGACACAAAACGCCACCGAGAAAACGGCTGACCAGTTCGGTCGGGTGATGGCATCCGCGCCGCGGTTTTCGGCAATAAATTCACTCATGGTGTTACCCGTGGCATGTTTCAGGGGAAAAGCCGACCACTTTAACATTGAAATGTGTGACGCATTTAACGTTTTTGCAACTTTTACGGTGTTGCTTGAGCTGGAGTTAAGATCGAAACGGAACAGGGCAAAGATTACCGGATGCGGCGTGAACGTCTTATCCACCCGACAGGTCAGGCGCGGTCTGTAGGCTGATAAGACGAAACGGTTTCAATGCAACCAGTGAACGCCCTCGGCAGGCTGAAAGAACGCGTTATAGCGCATCTGAAAAGCATTAATATCCTGCATTTCAGGTTCGGTTTCGCGCAGAAAACCTAGCGCCAGCCTGACCTGAGCGTCGGTAATCGGCGCGGCGAGGCGAGCTTTTTGTAAAATCCGATGCCATTGCAGCAGGTTCTGTTCGCTACCATCGACAATGACAATTTGCCAGATGAGCAACACCTGCGCGGCGTTTTGCAGGTGCGACTCATCCGGACGATGCAAATAACGTAAAAATTCGTCACCAGCTGACTTTCCCATTTGATCGACCATCGACTCCACGGGTACGACATCGATGTTCAGCCGATCGCTGAGACGGCGAATCGCTTTTCTGGCCCCGGATGTCAGCACCCGAAAACCAACCACAAACACTACCGCCAGCGT
>ENA-OPRU01001112-OPRU01001112.1-human-gut-metagenome-genome-assembly--contig:-NODE-1112-length-13608-cov-3.022947_pt1 | contig 13608 bp, 9 predicted proteins | sample MGYA00241897_ERZ501888 | MGnify/ENA primary metagenome ERZ501888 (study PRJEB25962, sample SAMEA2042398) | human gut metagenome | biome: human gut; feature: human-associated habitat; material: faeces... | reverse complement strand
CCGTTCTTTGGTGCGCCGTGCCATGAAGATGGGCTTCTATGAAGGGGTAAACCTTTCTCTGGCATACTGCGACGACTGCGGTCATCAGGAACTGGAAATGGACGTATGCCCGAAATGCGGCAGCAAACACTTGGACAAACTTCAACGCATCACCGGTTACTTGGTAGGAACCACCGACCGTTGGAACAACGCCAAGCTATCCGAGCTGAACGACCGCATCACCCACAACTAATTTTCAATTGTCAATTGTCAATTTTCAATTACCATGTTGTCTATCATAGATATCATCGAAGATACCACCGTAGACGGTCCGGGATTCCGGACCGCCATCTATGCGGCGGGTTGCCCGAACAAATGCCCGGGTTGCCACAACCCCGAATCATGGGATATCCATAAAGGGAAGAAAGTAAGAACGGAAGAGATCGTGGAGAAAGTGCTGGCTGACGAGTTCGCCAACGTCACCTTCAGTGGTGGAGATCCCATGTTCCAGCCGGAAGGTTTCACCGAGGTAGCCAAGGCGATCAAGGAAAAAAGCCAAAAGACGATCTGGTGCTACACGGGATATAAATTCGAGGACCTGATAAAGAACCCGGCACAAGCCGCCCTATTATCCTATATCGACGTATTGGTAGATGGCCGCTACAAACAAACCCTTCGGGATGAGAGCCTTTTATTCCGGGGAAGCAGCAACCAACGGTTAATTGACGTACAAGCTTCTTTAAATAAAAAGGAAATCGTAAAATACAAGTACGATCCTTTTATTTAAGGCTTTTAAGGCACACACATGCATAAAATCTTGTACGGAACAAGAAATAAACATCCATTCTCTTATATATAAAGAGAATTGCATCAGCATCTATTCCTCAATTTTCAACGTGGTCTGTACAAACCACGGCGTGGTTTATAAAATCCACGGCGTGATCCGTACAGACCACGTCGTGATTTATAGAATAGAAGCGCATTCAACAAAGAATATATAAGTATCCGGATAATTATTCTTACTGAAGCGAGACGGATATTAGCATGATTTCATACCTTTGCATCCGAATTGGTTCCGTACGCTCGTTCGGGCATACGGATTAAAAGGGAATCCGGTGAGAATCCGGTACAGTCCCGCTGCTGTGAAACTCCTTTAACATTCTAATACTACTTTCGCCACTGGCCTAGTAAGCCGGGAAGGCATTAGAATGGGAGTCAGTCAGAAGACCTGCCATTCATTTAAGATTCATATCCTCGTGGGTTAGGGTATAGAGAACACATATATAAGAACAAAAAGAAGATGATGACAGACAAGGAAGTATTGTTATTACGGCGCAAATTGGATCTTTTGCTCCGTACGGGAAAATTGTTGATGGAAAGTGCCGCCGATACGAACCGTATCGAGCGTAACATGAAGCGGGTGGCCGCCTTTATGGGGATTCCCGAGGAGAAATTGCATATCGATATCCGATGGACCATGATTATGGTGAACGTAAGCGATGAGCGAAACTCATTCTCCAAATTCCAGAAATGCGAGAAACATGGTATTAACATGACAACGATATCACAGGTCAGCAAGCTCTCATGGCGGGCGATCGAGCAAGATTATTCTTTGGATAAATATGAGGAAGAATTGGAAAAGATAGTTCGCCAACCTCGGAATTATACCCCTTATATCGTAGCGATCGGAGCAGGATTCGCTTGTGGAGGTTTCTGTAAGTTATTTGGAGGAGACTGGATCGCGTTCTTGTTAACCTCGATCTGTACTTTTATCGGTTTCAGGGTGCGTGCCCGTTGTGTAGAGGCTGGCCTTAACGCCTACATGGGGATCGCTCTTGCCGCCTTTATTTGTACTTGTCTAGCATATGCCTCATCTTTTCTGGGAATATCCGGTACTCCGTATCTCCCGTTACTGGCTTGTGCCCTATTCATCGTACCGGGCGTACCTTTGATTAATTTTGTAGACGATATGATCGATGATCACTTGCTGGTCGGTATTACCCGTGCCGCAAACACGGTGATGATGGTAGCGGCAATGACTCTCGGTATCGCGTTCGCCTTGCGCTTACTCGTGATGAACGACGTATCGATCGACCATAAATTCAGCGAATTAAGTATGGTCCCGCATGATCCGTATTACGTATATGCGATAGCGGCTGCCATATCCGCCGTTGGTTTCTCTATGATATTCAATATCCAACGCCGTTTATTATGGGTGGTTGCTTTAGGCGGTATTATCGCCGTATGCATCCGGAACTTCGTGAACTTCGAGCTGGGCTATGGTCCCGTGATCGGCTCGTTTATGGGAAGTTTCGTTGTCAGCTTGATCGCGGTGAAAGCGGTTCATTGGTTCCATGTACCGAACCATGTATTGACGATCCCTTCTGTTATCCCAATGATCCCGGGAGTATTGATGTATCGCTCGTTATTAGGTTTTATCAACCTTCACGGGGTGATCGGCGAGGTTACGAACGCCTTCTCCAATGGTATTAACTCCGCCCTCATCATCCTTTGTATCTCTTTAGGCGTAGCCGTCCCCAATATCTTCGCCCGTCGTTACATCGCCAAGGATCGCCAACGCTATCTGCAAGAGGAGTTGGAGAAACGCAGGCAAAGAGGTAAGTTTATTGAGTGGTGACTTTAGCTGATCATTCATGGGTATTCGCACCCTTACTATTGTAACATTTGCGTATTCAACTTGATTGGTTTAGATTTATGAAGAGGTATGTGGGTCAAACATACCTCTTTCTTTTCATCTCAGTTTCCTGAATTGTTTCTTTATCCAAAAATAATAGCCGGTTATCGCGAAGATCGTCCCCAACAAGGAAACTAAGCAAGTCAATATACGGGTAGTCATTCCCCCCCACGAGCCGACGTGTACGGAATAAATCCATCCTCTTATCTTCCCCGATTTCGGGAGATCTTTATATAATTGGACTTCCGTAATCTCACCCGTTGCAGGATCAAAGGAGTAACGGTCGCTTCCTCTTGTATTTCCATAACGGGCCGTAGAAACCGTAGCGGAGCCATCTTGGATCGTGATTGAGTTAAAGTCCGGATAATGGCTTTTCAATGCCGATAACACCTCAGCCCATTGTGTGTAATCCGTCTTTTTCTTCGCAGGTTTCCTCGCGCCGGAAGAAGCTGGAGCATGATGCGCTTGAGGCGGGTTTGCACTAATACAGAAGACACTATAAAAGGCATTTCGATACCAGCCAAACGACCATGTTAATCCGGTTAACGCTAAGATAAGCAGGAGCGATGCCGCATAGAATCCCCCGGAGACATGTAAATCATAGAAGAAACGGAACCAACCAGCCTTGGTCTTTACTTTCAACCGGTTTCTCAATACTTTTTTATTACGGGGATACCAGATAACAATTCCACTCATAATAATAATCGCCAAGACCAAAGTCGCATAGCCAACTATTGATTTTCCCCAAGAAAAACTTCCATCCCGTTTATACTCATCAAGTAACCAACGATGAAGACGCATCATTTTCAGGAAAAAACCTTGTCCGTCATCCATCCCGGTCACCTCCCCGGTGTAGGGATCAATAAAACCCGCGGCCTTTTTCCCCGGTAATACCAGTTGATAAGTTCGTCTCGGGTCAGACGATACCCGAATACCGTTTATTCGAACCGAATCGGGTAATTGTTGGCGCGCCGATTCTATCAAGGCGGCAGGCGAGAGAGGTTCCCCTTTTACTTCCTTTACAAAATAACGGGAAGGGTAGCCTAATTCTAATATCTCTGTCTCAAAGACGAGAATCGCCCCGGTCAGGCAGACAATCGCAATAATAATGCCAAAAGGTATCGATAGCCATAAATGTACTTTCGCAAAGAATTTTCTCATTTTCCGAATAATTGTTTAATCCCGTCATATATACCCGGAACCGCTACCGTTCCATGGTTCTCGTCGGGAAATGATTTACTAAAGAAACGCAGGTTCTCCGCTTGTGGCAAAACCTCCGAAAGAAGATAACTCACTTTGTCAAGATGAATGTCCACTCGGTCCGTCCTTTTTTTAGATGCGACACCGATATACAGGCTTTTCCCTTTAAAATTCCGGCCTGCAACCAAAGCCTCCGCCTCCCGGACCAACCGCCCCTGATCCCACCACAAACTAGGGTCGACCGCTAGATAGGTATCAAATAATTCCGTATGACGAAGAAACGTATTCAAGGTGAAAAGCCCCGCATACGAATGACCGATAAGCATATTCCAGCCGTTCGTGCGATAGGCACTATCGATAGCAGGACGAAGTTCTTCCGTAAGAAACTTACTGAAAGCCTCACTTCCCCCTCCTTGCGGAATCGCATCTATGGAGATTTTACCATCCCGTCCGGCGGCTGAAGCGGTAGGCGTAAAATCACGTGTCCGATCCGTATTTAATACCCCGACAATAATACAGGGAGGTAGATATTTACCTCTACCGGATGCCAACGTTTTCCTTATGCCTACCAGCGAATGAAAGAAAGAATCTCCATCTAGCAGGTAAACAACCGGATAGCGTTGTTTCGTATCCATATTATAATGCTCCGGCAGGTGTATCCAATAACTCCGTTCTTCTTGCAATACGGTAGAGTACAAAACCAGTTCCTTTCCTATACAAATATCCTCCTGGCTCCGCAGGATTAGCGGGAGCAGGAGGAATATTAAAAGAATGTGAGTCCGACTCATACTTGCTTATTACTCTTGAGCGGCAGTCAATTTACCTACACCACTGATTTGCTCTGCCTCAACGGTAAGACCTTTTGTTGCGGTAGCTGTCTTCGGATCGATACGATACACGGCAGGTTGACTTCCATCGGTAGTCGTAACCGCCATATAAGCGATACCATCCTCCGAGAACGGAGTATTGCCAAATCCGGAAATAACATCCGTGGAAGGCAGCCCCTTCACGTAAGTAAGACTCTTATCCTCTCCTTTATAAATAGCCAACTCTTTCGCGGCGAATCCGGATTCAGTCAACGGACGATCATACATCAACAACAAGAAATAATCTTCCGTGATATGCCAACAACGCAAGAATGCCTTACCACCCGTCTGTACCTCCAAATTACAATAATAATCAGGATCAAACTCCTCCGCGTTAGCCTTAATACGAACTACACCGGCCGGCAAAGTCGTTTTCTGTACCTCCGCAGTCATCGTCTTGGCATAGCTGGGCGAGAACACATACACATCGCCGTTGTCTGCCGTCCAAATGGTCTGGTAGTATTGAGAACGGTTACGTCCGCAAGCATAACTGATCTTATCCGTCTTTATCAGTTTCGGGTTCTCGAATTTCTCGTTCGCATAAATAGCGACCCAAGCCTCGTTCGGATATTGCGTCCATTGCAATTCCCCTTTTTCGTAAGCGCCACTACCGCTTCCTCCGGATTCTGTCTTTACCAGCTCCGGGTATTTAACATATTTACCTTCCTCCGCTTTCACGCCGTACTTACTCAATCCCATCGGGATAGCCGCGGAATAGATCCGGCCGTTCGCTTGGAGAATACCCGCTAACGTAACGAACTCGCCATTTCCCAAATAATTCTCCGACAAGATCGTATTCGTGTTTGTCGTAAACGTCTCTTTGGCCACATCCAGATAAGAGAGCAAGAAGCCTTTAGGCAGATAACCATTCTCGTCCGCATATTCCTCACCCAGATCACCGGTAGAAGATGTAATGATATAGTCGCCGTAGATACCATAAGAAGTAAATCGCTTGATCTCGTAAGTATTATCACGCTCTTTAATCTTACCTTCCGCATTCAGTACGTATGAAGAAGTAACACCGGCATTTCCCTGGTTGTAAACCAAACGATACAAATATTTATCCTTATAGAAGATCCATTGCGTACCGCTTTCCGTAGTGAGTCCGTTGTTTTTAGCGGAGATAGAGCCATCACCCAGCGTATCGGCTGTCAACAAGTAATTTGCGTCACCGACAGAAGCGGCGACTACATAGCTCGAAACCGCCTCCGAGGTCGATCCTCCGCCATTTCCATTCCCGTTGCCTCCGTTATCCGGGTTTACAGGATCGTCGTCACTACAAGAAGTAAATACTCCCCCAACCAATAACGCGGCGGCAAGACCTGTCATTAAATAATTCTTCTTCATGTTGTTTTAATCTATTATGTTTTGAATTAATTATTGATAAATAAAAGATAGTCACACTTTAAATTAATTACCGAAATAAACCCTCACCTTACCATAGAAAGCCCTGCCAGCCTTCTGCAAGCTGAAGTTATCGTATAATTTCTCGTTCGTGAGATTCCTGCACTCGAAAGAGATATTGTAACGCCCGTTCTGTACACCATAAGAGAGTGTCAGGTTATGCGAGAATTGAGTTGGTACCACAAATTCGGATTCACTGCCTACTGCCTCCGAATACAGCGGGAAACTATGCATATATAAATTATCGTAAGTGACACTTAGCGTATTGCCTTTCTTCCACAAATTACGCCAATAGAAAGTCACATCCGAGTTGGCAAACTGATAAGGAAGATTCGGCATACGTGCGCCATATGTCAAGCTCTCTTGGTTCGTCCCACTGGTAACCGTCTTCACGTTATCCCTCACATTCATCTGCGTAAAGTTTCCTCCTACGCTTACCCAGTTAGCGAAACCGTAGCGAACCGAGATATTGTAACCCTTGGTCTCTACACGACCATGATTCACATAGGTAGCGCCATATTTACCGCCGCTCAAATCCGATATATTCCGTTGGATATAATCTTTCGTATTTCGGTAGATCAATCCGCCTTCCACATATACGGAATGCTTACCGAATGTCTCGTTGTAGCTTAAATTCAGATTCACGTTATCGCTGTTCTCCGGTTTCAAGGAAATATCGCCGGTCTCAAGGTCCTCATCGCCAAACATCTCCTCATTGGTCGGCAGGCGATAGGCTTTCTCATAGGATAATTTCGCTTGCAAGCTTTTCAAGATAAAGTAAGTTCCCGCAGCCCCATATCCCATCGCGCTTACCGAATTGGTCGTACGTATATAGTCATCTTGAGCCGAGGAAGTAGCGACAGGCCCCGCAATAAACTGGTTGTAATATTTACCGAACACAGACAAGTTCCAATGTTCCGTCGGCATCAAGCGATACGAAAGACCGCTGATATTTTTACGGGTTTCCTTCGGAATAGCGTTCGCTTCCGAGTCCTCGTTCAAAAGAGACTGATTCGAACGCCGGAACGCGTTGATCACGTGATTGAACGTGAACGTATGCGCCTTACCGATACGGTAGTTAGCTGTTAAGGTTCCGTTCCAGTTATTATTATCCGACCGGGTGTTCTGATAAGATTGCTCACCGGGCATCCGGAGCGGACGCATCTCGCCACGCCAATTATATTCATAGGAAGAGGTATCTACATTATTCGTCATGTTCTTATTATAATTCGCCGTCAATACCACATCCAAGCCCCTAACGAAGAAATCACGCTTGCGATAGTCCAACGACGGCATGATCGAGTATCCCTTCCGATATTTGCCGCCAAACACCACTTCTTGGCGTACGCCCGTCTGTATATCTTTATACATATGTGAATAGGTAAACCCAAACATCAAACGATCCGCCCATTTCTTATCCACGAAACCGATTTTCCCGATAACGGCCTCGTTATGATACGTATCATGAAAACGCTTCACATGCTCGATCTTTTTCTTATTGATCGCTCCGGTCGTAAAGTCCTTCACCGGAGTATCCACATAGTAATTATTATCCGAATAATTCTGGAAAACGTTGATCTCATACGTGAGTCCGCTCCGGAAAGTCTGTCCGAAGTTCACATAAGATTTATGCGTATTGAAAGACCCGTATGAATAAGAAGCATCCAAGAACCATTTGTTCCGGTTCTTCTTGGTGATGATATTGATAACACCTCCGATAGCGTCTGTTCCGAAACCCACCGGTACCACACCCTTATAGACCTCTATACGCTCGGCATAATTCACCGGAATGTTATTCAGTCCGAAAGAACTGCCGACACCTTCTTGCGGAACCCCATCGATAAAGATCTTGATATGCTTGCCGGTAAATCCATCCATCATCAGTTGCATATCCGAGCCGACACCGCCGGATTCCCGGATCTTCATTCCGGGCGCTTGAGCCAAGGCTTCACTCAAGTTCTGGGTTGAATTTTGCAAGGCTTTCGTATCGAGGGCCACGGCATTGAACGCAGAACGCTTGAGCCGGGTCACGCCATTAGAAACGACAACCACCTCATCCAACTCCGTAGCTTGAGGGCTGATTACCACATTCATCTTCGTCCGTTCCCCACGCATCAGTTTCACGGGTTTCTCTACCGTCTTATATCCGATAGCCGATACTACTAATGTATATTCTCCCGCGGGAGCTTGAAGATGATAGATACCTTCCTCATTCGTAGTCCCGCCGTAATTCGTACCTTTTAGATAAACGGTAGCGAAATCCACGGTTGTTTTTTCCGTGGACAGGACTTTACCCGATATCATTGTTTTATGTTGAGAAAAAGCCGAGATGGAAATAAGCAACAGTAAAAAGGAGAGGAAAAGCCCTCTGATTTTCTTCATCATCATTTAATCAATTATGTTATTTAAAACGTTGCAAAGTTACGATCAGAGACTACAGCCCCACAATACCTAAGAATGGGTAAAATCACATTAAAAATCCACGGAGGTATACCAAACAATCCCCTTATTCAGGTAATTGGATGTATGGAGTAAGTTCGTAAAATTGAGTTATGTCAAATTTTAAATCTATTTAAACCCAATCGCAAGTTTTTGAGAGACATTTTCTTAATAAACTTCAAAAAGGTTAACTATATTTGCGAGAAACAGATGTTTAATTTTAATTCTTTATCACCATGACAGACAGAAGAACATTTTTGAGAAACATTTCATTACTTACTTTAGGGGGCATAGCCAGCCAAAAAGTAATGGCTTCAAATCCCACCAGATCCATACCCGCCACGGATGCGATATCCTCGGCAACCGCCGGGAAAAAGATGGGATTGCAAACCTATTCGCTCGGACAGGAGTTACTGCAAGATATGCCTAACGGATTGAACCGATTGGCAAAAGCGGGATATACCGATCTGGAGATTTTCGGATATAGGGAAGACACTGGTAAATTCGGTGATTATAATCCTAAAAATACGACATTCATCGCCTCCAAGGATTATAAGAAAATGGTGGATGATGCCGGTTTGAGAATCAGTAGCTCACACCTGACCCCTTCTCTTCGTGAGTACACGAAAGAGAATATGCCCAAATTCGACGAGTTCTGGAAAAAGGCAACCGATATCCATGCCGAGCTAGGTGTTAGTTGTATGGTACAACCGAGCTTACCCCGTATCGAAAACGAGGATGACGCCAAAGTAGTATCGGAGATCTTCAACCGTGCCGGAGAGATCACGAAGAAAGCCGGAATCCTATGGGGTTACCATAATCATAGCAATGAGTTCAAACGGGTATTGAAAGCCGGCGAGAAACCGGAACAGAACCCGAATCCGTGGGCACCTCCTAAAGGTACTTATATCGAGGAGTTATTCCTAAAAAATACCGATCCGGATAAGGTTATGTTCGAGTTGGATGTATATTGGGCCGTTATGGGGCAGCAAGATCCCGTGGAATGGATGGAGAATTATCCGAATCGTTTTAAGTTATTGCACATCAAGGATCGTTGGATCATCGGTGATTCCGGTATGATGAATTTCCCGAATATATTCAAAAAAGCGTACGAGATCGGTATCCTCGGCTACTACGTGGAACTGGAAGGCGACAAGAAAGGCCGTACTCAGTTCGAGGGTGTAGAGAAGAGCGCCGCCTATTTGCAAGCCGCTCCGTTCGTTAAATAAAACATCCCGATTTATCCCATAAAAAAGGCAGTGTTTCCGCAGGGCGATCATACGCTTGGGAACACTGTCTTTTTGTTTATTTTGCCTTCAAAAAAACACGTACGTCTTTTTTCGGAAACACGTACGTGTTTTTCACGAAACACGTACATGTTTTTTCAAAGGGCATTACATGATTAAAAGCTCATCTTTACACCGGCAAAATAACTTCTCGGGCTAGCCGGGCCATAGATATAGGAGGAATCCCGGTTCTTACCTTGATCAAAGTCGGATTGGTAAGCGTTGAACAGATTCTGCACGCCTCCATTTACTTCTAGTTTCAGCTCTTTGTAAAGCGGGAACTCATACGCAAGCTTGATATTCATATCAAAGAAATCCGGAGTCTCCACCGCCTTATCCAAAGGTATATATCCCGCCAAGTGCTGCACCAACATACTTCCCGTATAAGTTCCCGACAGGGAAGCCGTGAAACGTTTGATAGGCGTAAGGGTAGCCGTAAAATAACCATAGGTATCCGGCGTACGGAACATCCTTGTCTCGGCTGGTACATTCTCGTCATCGCTCCATTTCTCGGCCTCTTTATAACGGCTTCGCTGGAAAGTAGCGCCCGCTTGCAAAGATAGCCATGAAGTTAGCACCGACTTCCCTTCCAAGGTTAATCCCATCACTTTCGCCCCGGAACCGTTACGACGTTCCTTAATCAGATTGCCTTGCTCATCTTTCCCGATATCTTCCAAGACAAACACATCACTTAAGCTGGTGTAAAAACCTTCCACCAAGAAGTTCAACTGGATACCATTCTTAAAACGATGGTAAAAATCGACCGAAGCACTCAAGCTCCGCGATTTCTCCTCGGATAAATCTTTCGCACGTTGGATCATAGCGACCTCTCCGCCGACCGCCGAGATATGCATATCCTCATCGAACGCTTGCGGGGCACGGAAACCACTGGAATAACTAGCCCGGATATTGATATCTTCCGTCGGGTTAAAACGGATATTCGCACGAGGGCTGAATATTATATGATCCATCATATTATGTTTATCCAAACGACCGCCAATCAAGAAGCTCCATCGCTTATTTTTCCACTCATTCTGCAAAAATGCGCTCTCGATATGCACCTTCTGATTCGTAAAGCGATTATACCCGATCATCTCGTCTTTCAAATGATCGAAACTATACTCCAAACCGGCAGTCAAATCCGATGGCATAAATAAGAATTTATCAAAACTATAAGCATATTGCGTACCGGCCATAACCGTCAGGTCCGTAGTCTTGCCGTAAGCGTTCGGATCTTGATTCGTCCCGTAATAACTATCCCGGTCTGTATTCTGGGCAGAAGTGAAAACACTCCATTTATGTTTGTAATCCTTGGAGAAAAGATCGAATTTCAGACCTCCTCCATCAATCGAATGCTCCAACTGTTCGGCGATATCCGCTTCATGAGGTGGACGATCCAACAGATTTCCTCCCCTGCGGTATTCATTCATATGATGATACTCGAATGTCAATTTACTATAAGTACTCGTTTTCAGGTACGAACGGAAACCAACCGTTTGATTCTTCAATTTAGGCAACTCCGTAAAACCATCTCCATCCTGATCAAAACCGGAACGATGACGGTTCTGGCCAAAAAGATATAAGCCCGCTTTCCCATTTTCCGATACCAAAGAGGCATTTAGGGTCGTATTATTATCGAAAGCGGATGTCCCACCGATCGAGGTTAACGTATGCGACAATTCCCCGGAATTTCTCAAGGGCTCCTTCGTGATGATATTAATTGTCCCGGCGATAGCGGACGAGCCGAACAGTGCCGATCCCCCTCCTCGCATCACCTCTACCCGCTCGATCATATTCGCCGGTATTTGCTCAAGCCCATATACGCCGGATAAAGCGCTGAATATGGGACGTGAATCAATCAGTATTTGGGTATAAGGTCCGTCTAATCCATTGATCCGGACTTGCTGGAAACCGCAATTCTGGCAATTCGTCTCTACCCGTACACCCGGTTGGAAATTTAGTCCCTGTGCCAAATTCACCGCATTAGTCGTAGTAAAAACCTTCGCATCCAATACATTCACTAATGTGGGAGCCAACCGGCGGGAAGTTTCCGCACGATTCGCAGATACCACCACGCCATCCAAGGCGATCTGGTCTTCTTCCAGTTCTACATTAATCTCTAAGGTTTTTCCTTTCTTTAGGGTCACTTCTTTAGAGACAGTCTTATACCCGAGCGCTTTATATTCTAGCGTAAATTTACCTTCCGGCAGATTCTTCAGGAAATAATGTCCCGAGTTATCGGTGGTCGTACCGATCGTGGTACCTTTTAACAATACGTTGATAAAGGGAAGATGTTCCCCTGTTTTCTTATCCAATACATGTCCGAAAACATTTGCGTCTGAGTCGTTTAGACGGTTCTCTCCCATGGCCTGAGCTACCGTTAGGGCACAGCACAGGCATAGTATAAAGATGAAAAATTTATTCATTTTAATTTATTCTGATAAGTAATACAATGTTATTAATCTCACAATATCAGAATATGGGAGGAGCACGAAGCGTACGTCTTCCCCGGAAGGGAACGATATAGTCCGGATAGACCGGAGCGAAAGATAAGTTACGGATAAAGGAATAAAAAGCCGCCAGCAGAATAGCGACGAAAGCCGCACCTGTTATCTGCAAGACAGATAACTGATGAAGCAACTGAAACTCGGCGTAGCCATGTTCATGGTCCGGACGACCATCGTCCGTTTTATGATACGGGTGAGAATGGACGATCGTTACCCCGTTGACAATATGAACGTGGGTAAACGCGATAATACATCCCAAATAGGCTATGAACAGCGCAGGGAGTAATATCCTCAGATATTTTCTTAATCTATCCATCTCTTTTCTCTCGATCGCAAATATAGTAATATAACCGATAAAAGAGATACGCTGTTCAAAAATTACCTATTTGTAGGTATTTCATCAACCGAGTACACCACGTACCCGATCTTCAAAGGCCGAAAGGGCCGCTTTGGCGCCTTCTCCCATAGAAATAATGATTTGCTTAAAGGGTACGGTGGAAACGTCGCCCGCTGCATAAATACCCGGGACATTCGTCCGGCAATGTGCGTCAATCACGATCTCACCGGGACGATTTGTTTCGACAATCTCCTTAAAGACACCACTATTAGCGGCTAAGCCGATTTGAACAAAAATACCGTCTAAATGAATAACACGCTCTTCCCCTGTCTTACGATCCTTTGTACGGATACCGGTTACCTTGTCGCCATTTCCAACCACCTCGGTTGTTTGTGAACGAACAAAGATCTCGACATTCGGCAAACTCTTCGCTTTCTCTTGCAAGACTTGATCCGCTTTTAACTCATCCATAAACTCCAAAACGGTTACTTTCGAACAGATCCCCGCCAAATCAATAGCCGCCTCGATACCGGAATTTCCACCGCCAACTACGGCGACATGTTTTCCCTTATAAAACGGACCGTCGCAATGAGGACAAAAAGCCACTCCACGTCCTATATACTCTGTCTCACCCGGTACATTCAATTTACGCCAGCTAGCGCCCGTAGCGACAATAACCGCCGGAGCCTTGAATATCTCACCTCCAGCCGTAGACAAAACCTTCTCGTTTCCTTCTATCGTAACCTTCTCTATACGACGATGCTCCAGCAGGTCAATCGGATATTGCCGCATATGCAAGCGCAGATTGTCAGCCAACTGGGTACCTGTTGTCTCCGGAACTGAAATCAGATTCTCAATTCCTACCGTCTCCTTCACCTGCCCGCCGATACGCTCC